>JGI24158J21664_10008995_pt1 | contig 13326 bp, 9 predicted proteins | sample Ectturendosymbi3_FD_21664 | JGI IMG/M metagenome (IMG submission 21664) | reverse complement strand
TTTTTTCAAACTAAGTTTCGACGTATTTCGTCGATAAATCTTAAAACCAGACGCTCTGAAGTTTTTCTTTTTGTATGTGGAACACATGTTATGTGCAGCATCCTCTAATGGTGACATGTGGAGAATAGTGGACGGTGAATAAATTTGAATGTGTTAAATATACACAATTCATTTCTAAATTTTTTTGATGTAGTTGGCAAAGCTTTTTCACAATTACTTTTTGGTGCATCATTGAGTCCAAGTGATATGTTGTGTTCTTCAATGTTTGAAATTTCCATTTTGCATGTTACCTCTGAAATATTACAGCTTTTTTGGCAAGTATTTACATCACACATGTCACATTTTTTTGTGTTTAAGTTTCTTTGAAAAAGTTTTACTTGGTACTGTTTAATTGTTTTTCAAATTATCTTGAATTTACCTCAACTGAACACATTTATCCCATTAATGATTTTCTTAGTATTTAGATTTGGCATAGAAACATTGAAGTACATTGGTCGCGCATGTCACATTCTATGATGTGACGTGTGTGACGCCATCTTAATTTTATAAGTGCACAATTTAAAAGGAATTGATTTAGTTTTGTGTGTGAAGTACATGCTGTATATAGAAAACAGTTTACATTGTTTCCTTGTTAACATTCCTGTGTATAACTAACTTGTTCTTGCATATATTAACAAAGGATTGCTAATTGATAAGACACTTAGCTGACAAACTCTAATAATATAACAGAGCAACAACTGCGTTATGCAGGTTTGCTATCTTAGCCAGTATTTTTCAATCTTTTTGCTGCAAGGGAGCCTTCTGCAAATGTTTGCATTGCTCACTGGAACCCTATGCAATGAGCCAAGTGTCTATCCTACTTTCTGTAATAAACCTTTGAAACAGTGGTATTGGTACAAGAACATAGAACTGTGGATGCGAATTTCGTTCCAGGCAATTTCAGTTAGAGATCGACTGATATGGCTTTTTTGAGGCTGATACCGATATTTTTAAAATTTTTAAATCTTTTTTCTACTTCATTATCAAAAATATGATGTATTTTATGCCTCACCTTTTTTTCAAAAACTTAAAAATCAGGATTTATAAGCTAGAATTTTTGAAATTGCATTTCAATATTTGATTAGCCTAATTTGTTAGCGTAATATACACTGTTTACAATGAATAAACACAGTGCCATGAAAAAAAAAAGAATGTTAAAATAACAAAGCAATAAGAACAGAACACTGAATGTAAGAGAACTGCCTATGGTGTTCAAACCCGAAAAAGCAAAAACAGTGCTTGAAAGTTGAAAGATGCTGAACAGTGAAAAGGAAGAAGTACAAAGTACAACACTGTATTCAATTACCCATTGCCAAAAATGAAGATATTTTCAAAGCTGCAGTAACTTTTTTGGTCTTTGATAATATGTTTGCTAACAGTTACTGTACTACGTAAATCTTGTGAAATTTTGTTTGTGTACATATTTCACAAATCAACGTTTCAGACTCTTCTGCAGCTCAGTGGGTTTTCAATTTGAAGTCAATCTAAGTCGTAAAGAACCAAATTTGGAATTTTGATGTAATGTAACATTAAACAACTGCATGTCCAAAAACGAAACTAGTTCCATTAGTTACTGCAACTGAAGTGCTGGCATTGGTATGAAACGAAATACCTCAACTGGTTTGTCAATTCTTAGTAGTTCCATATCAACAGTTTAAGATTGTCATGCAGAAAGTATAGTTTTTCTGCATTTTCACCTAGTATCATGCAGAAGGTTAGCCGGTCATCTACAACCTAGCCCAAACAAAAGCAGCATTAGGCTATAACCGATTGCCACCCATTCACCAGAAGTAAATTCTGTAAGAACAAGCCGCCGTGGCAATAGTTAAGGCGCACATGTGCACATCTAATGATTGTGCAAATGTCCCGGTAGTTCTGATCCAATCACAAACACTGTGCTTTTAACTTGCGTTGTTGCAAGCACTGCTTTTGTTAGTTGTGTTTAGCAAACAGACAACAACAATTGTGTTCCAACAATGAACACTGACTACCGTGCTGCTATTGGACCACACAACAAATCACCACTTCAAAGTATTTGTGAAATGCTGGAGTAGTGCTTCCGTAACTTGTGTTCCACATCTATGACCTAGCATGTTGCAACAGCTTGGATTGTGAGATCACAATTATCATTTAGCAATAAGACCAGGTTGGAGATTTCCTCAAACAGCTGGCTGCAAAGCTAGAACTTGTAATGTTGATCACAATTATCATGCCTCGTGGAAAATGTCGATTAACTTAACCCACAAACACAATATTTTAGCTTGCGTACAGTATAAACTAACGCACGTATAGCCTAACACATCAAGTTAAGAAAAGTAGAATCCTTTTAAGATGTAACGTGCAACTGCTTCACAGCAACAATTGTCATCACTAATGAGTAGTGATTGCATTTTTAATCATATTCATTTCACCACAAATGTTGCTTAACAAAACGCAATTCATTTTTCATGCAAGCTTAATTCAAATTAATCTGTGCTAAACTAGGCATCGATTGGACTTCTGCACCTTAAGTTACGCTCAAACTTTTTGTGCTGCGAAAACTTCTGGAAGTACAATGGGAGTTTATTCGTACACAACACCTGCACGTGGTAGCTTCAAGCATTGCAAAACTTCACGGTGATGCTTTTGTTTCGGCTGCGACGGCCGACGCATGCTCCATGGTTAATCTTGTCAGATTGTTTATGAAACCACACCTGCTAACCTTGCTGTAAGATAACTATCTTGACTTGCTTCGTTGTGCTTTCTTGCGCAAGTTGTTTGGATGCGTGAGGAATATAACAGCGTTTGTCAACACCTACTGAGGCCGATAAAATCGGCCGTTTTGGCCGATACCGATATATCGGTAAAATCCAAATATCGGCCGATCTCTAATTTCAGTCTGTTTCGACATAACCCCTGGCAGCCACTCGTGGAACCCTGGTTGAAAAACACTGATCTAAGCTATATTTGCACTGCGCATTTTAGTTTCCAGATGCAACTTTTAAACCAAATGCAAAATAAACAACAAAGCAAGCAACAACACAATCACACCTGACTAGTCAGCAATAAAATTGATGGGTGTAAAGTGACAACAAGAAGATTTAACAGTGACATGAAATCTGCAGATTTGCTTGGTTTTATTATGGACTTAATAATAAAGTTAGTTTTCTTAGGGGTTCAACAGTAAAATAATAATTGGTTTGTTTTCTTACGGTAGGCATTGCTTAGTTTTTTGGCAGCTGCCAAGATGCCAGCAGCAACAGGCTTGGCAGAAATGAAGTAAACACAACAGATAAACTTTAAAGCTAACCCTAACCTTAACCCCTAATGCTAACCCCTAACCCTAATGCTAACCCTTAACCCTAAGCCTAATGCTAACCCCTAACCCTCAAGCTAACCCCTAACCCATACCGAACGCTCTAACCAAAGCCTAAACCTAACACCTATAAGGGAAAAGTTTGGAAAGTTATGAAACAAGTAAAAAAAAGAAAAGGGAAGTCGCCAAGGTAAGAGTCGAACCGAAAAGCAATGGCATGCCAGACTTGAAGCATAACAACTACGCTACGAGCAGCACACCTATCGAGTGACAAACTGACCTTTTTATTCGAATTGCGTCATGCCACGAGAATGAATGTTCAACTTGCGGCACAATAGCTCCAGCCGATCTGTTGCCGCCAAAATATTGGCAGTAAAATAGACACTACCTTGTTTTTTACGTTTTTTCCATGTGATTGCTTGGATCTGTATGGTGTTGATGTCTTAAGAAAATGTAAACATATTGTGAAGTATGCGTGTTTCAAAGTTTTTTCAATTGCCTGCTTTTGCTCTTTTTTTTGTTCTTTGTCATTTGTAAATGATCTTTGCTAATATCAAATATTTTTTCCTCATTTTAACTGATCTGCTTTCAGCTTGTGCTTTTTCATGTACTGAGCTTTAAATTCATGACTAATTGCTGCTACATTTTCTTTGCTTTTTCCCCTCTTTGGATTTTAGCACAAGACTTTGCAACTTTGCCTATTCTGCAAAAATTAGTTGAACACAATTGATTAAAGTAATCAAATAACAAGTTGGGAATGCACGACCTGCCTAGTTGAGGTTTGTGACATCTGTAAAAGAGGTGAGCGGATATTGATTTTTTAATTCCTGATCCATATCCGAAAAAATTTTTGCATATCCATATCCAATCCTTATCCGAAAATTTCTGAAATTTAGTATCCGATATCCATCCGTATTCGATTGCGACAAATACGCAACAAATAGGCAATGGTTGTAGGTCCACCAGTGGACCTTCATTTTTGAAAACTTATTCATCCGTCACCTGTAACATGACACTAATCCATTACAAGTGTGAAGTAGACTGCACTATGCTTGGTAGAAACGTAGTAAACGTAAACCTAACACTTTAAATCTAAACCCTAAACCCAACCTTTAAACCTAAACCGCAAATCTGATCACAAAAGTTTGGAAACTTTTGAAAAAAAATACAAATAGTACCATGAAAAGTGCAACCACTACTACTAAAACGAAATGTGCCCAATCATGGCCAGAGTCAACATGAAAACCATTTACACAGCAAGACACATCTACATGACTGGCATGACTATGCTGCTAATGTTGCAAACTCAGCGTTTTATTCTAACCGTGTCACCACCAGCAGACCCATAGCCACTTCCAAACAAAAAAAACTGTCATTTTGTGACCCAATCCATAAAAACAACATCACATGTTGTGCACTTTCAATCAGAAAAAAGAAACATAGTGTGTATTTTGCTGCCAGAGGTAGCCCTGCTGTGGTCATTTTTACATTTGAACTGTGGTGTATCTGGCTTTGTCCACTTATAACACTGAATTGATGGCACTAGCATGGGTGCAATGAACCTGGTCGAGTGGTTGTTGTTTGGGCTCTCAGCATTGTTGTTTCAGCTCGGCTAACAGAGACGACTCTTTTTTTATGGGAAAACTTTTGATGTAAGCTATAGTACTTTTTTAATAAGTTTTGAAAATCAGACACACGTTTGCAATTTGGGTTAGGGTTTTAGGTTATACGCCAAAGATGATCTGCTAATCCTAGGATATAGTCCTTGTCTTGTGACCAATTTAACCAATCTGGTTCAGCTAATTGTAAAAGAGCTCCAGCATTCAATCAATTGGTAAAATGAATAAAATATATTTTGTAACTCTAAGAGGAGATCACAGTATGAAATATAATAAAAGTATGTAGCTTACAAAAACTACCAACTCAGGCTGTCTTTTAGTAAAGGTGGACTGTATAAAAGTTTAGGTAGAATGTTCAAAATTCTAACCAAAAAAATGTAGCTTTAAATGCTGAAATAATAGACCAGGGGTGGCCAATAGGTCCATCACATCGACCGATTGATCGCTGAGTGTCACTTGGTCGATCGCACCTGATTTTGCATTGGATTGACAATGACAAGATACTTAAAAAGAACATTTTTCAATCAATATTCCAGAAAGAGATCCTTTCTCAGCAAAGAATCTTCCAGAAAGTACCAAAAAAAGTATCTAAATATCAGTTGGTTGGTCACATATATTCTTTGGTGCCTATTGCAGTGTATGACCATAGGCTAGCTCGGCAGACTATTGTGTGACAATCATGTTTTAGGTGTAACAGACACTTTGCCTTCTGTCTGTGCATCGTAGGCGATGGTGCACTGTATTTGCACATGTGATACTCAACTTTGGCATACGATATTGTATTTGTGACTTTATTACTGACTGGTCGATCGCAAGTGTCAAGAAATCTTCCAGTCGATCCTAGTCGAAGACAAGTTGGCCACCCATGAAATAAACTATTAGCCTAGTACACAACACACACATGCTATTCAGCACAACAAACAAAGCAGCATAGAGCAATAGGCTATAACAGCAGCTTACTACTTCCACTTCGCTGGAAAAAATTAACGATAAAGTAACGTGAATTATCACTGATTGTGATGAGTGCAGCACAAACTGACAATATAAAAACCATAGCAAAGAAAACACTGCCACTATCATTTGTGACATCTGGAATCACTCACTTTCACTCAGGAAAATTTCGTTACAGAAATCAAACCAATATCCTGATCCATTTTTTTTCAAAAACAAATATCCTCATCTGACAAAATTGGAAGTATCCTGCAGGATATCCATTCCTGATCCTGTCCATGCTCACCTCTGATCTGTAGCAGCTCAGTCCGACTCTGAGCAACTTTTGGCATAGTAAGCTAGCTTTAAAGTGTAATCCCTAACCCCTTGTCTCTTTTCATATCGTACTTGTCTTGTGACCACATCCACCAATCATGTTAAAAAAAGCAAAATAACACAGCCTGTGCCTCATGAGGCAAAATAGACACTATCACAAACATATGTATTCAGCAAGCAAGTATTTTCAACAATAAACAGCTGGGCATTATCATTTTATGAACTGTCTTCTTGTAAGAACAAAAGCAATAGATGGCACCACAAGAAATTGCAGTACTTCACTTATTGCAATTGAGTGATCTTTACCGTGGAACAATTGCTGGGTTATAAATTGCTCAGCCTAAGTATAGACTGCCCTTCCTTTTTTACTTAGTCTACCTGTTATTTTCTAATTAAAAAAAACTAATAAATCAATTGAATTATGTTTAGTATTTGCTTGCACATGCGATGACTGTTGCAAGAATAACTACTCTGGTGTGATTGAGGCATACATTTTTGTTTCTAGGGGTTCCAAGTCACCAATGTCTAAAATGGTGTATGAAGAAGTTAACTGTCCGAGCAACAGGCTTAAAATGAATCAGAAGTGGCATGATTAGACCTTTGACCAATCTTTACTGCTACTATGCAATGGTGAATCTGGCAAAAGTGGACTCCATCACACACATCACATTTTGATGTCACACACATGTTTTATTTACTGTATTAGCTGTGCAATACTTATAATTTCTAGATTTTACATGAAACTAGTGTAACTTCTATGGTAATAGTCTATGATATGTTTTTGTAGTGAAGTGGTCCTACTTCACAGAATTCTTGTGATATGTCATTGCAGGTAAAAAGTCACTTCCAGAAAATGTCACACACATTACTTTTTTTAGTAAGAAAATAAAGAAAATGTCAAGTTTCAGAAAAAAATTTTTTTTTTGAAACAAGTAATTATGAAGTAGTTTCCCATTAATACCAAAACAGAAATGCACCAAATAGAAATTATATTGAATTATCTTTAAAAATATTGTCAAAATGTCACACACATCACATATGGAATCGCCTTGTGGTGGTTGACTGTTTTACTTGGCTTTTGCAAGGCCACCTAGTGAGACAAGGCCCTCAGCGTGCGTCAAAAGACGTGCCGACATCATAGCGAGCAGTGAGCCAGGTTTGCACAGAATTCGATATTGTATAGTTCTTCATCGCAATGAAGTTATGGGTTCTATTAGTAATGCGTCACACGTTGTTTACCTACTCGTGAGATGTGCATGCATCTGAGCATAGGCACATAGGCTAACACAAGGGCATACTTACACGCAATGCATGTTTGTGGATTTGCTTGCATGCTTGATTTACAGCAGTGGTTCCCACACTGGGTGTAAATTATCCCCGGGGATAATATGCGGTTCTTCAGGGGGAAATGCAGAACCTAAACTTAAGACTGCCGATGTATGAGACACAAGTATACTGGTTGCGTTCTTATTACGATGCAAAACATTGAGGGTAATAAGACATAATCATCACCTTGATTTTGATAACGGCTCGAACAAGTTTAAGAACCACTGATTTAGTAGAGTAAGACTATTGAAGGCAGTAGCTAGGACGAATTGAAAACATGCCATAACACTAAGCAAAAACACCTTGTGAGTTGGTTTATGCATTGCAATGTAGCATTATGTGTGATAGTCACCACTCTGCGATATTGCTATGGCAGTGTTGATAATATATACTTTTTGGGAGGTGTTACTAAAAATAATAGATATTACAGACATCACAATCAACTGGGCAAGTCTGCGTTCTAAACTTGTCATGTGACCAGTTCAATCAATCATGTTTGGTGGAAGGGAAAATAGCTCCACGAGTGTTTATTTTGCCTCATGAGGCAAAATAGACACCGCTTGAGTAATGCAAAAATATCGGTATCAGTTACCGGCAATGAAAAAATATAAACATTGGTATTGGCCCAAAAAAAACTTATCGGTCGAGCTTTAGACTCAGCAAATCTTCGAGTCTGCAATGAAAAAAAATTTTTTAGATTTAGGTTTTTTGAATGACATCATGAGTGAGGTTGCTTTTCAGCCATTTTGGCTCATGTTACCTGGCCTAGGGCCCAACTGTTAGACGCAAGTATTTCACTCAAGTTTTCATTGGAAACTAAGTTCATCTTTTGAGTCTTTGATCAACTTTCAAGCATTTCTGGTTCAAAAGTAATGATCTAAAAACAAAAAATTAATCCTTATTATTATTAAAAAATCCTTATTATTATTAATGGATTAATTTCTTGTTTTGTTGCTTTTAGGTCATAACTTTTGAACCCAAAACCTTCGTAAGTCATTGAAAGTGTCAAAAGACTCGGATTTTAGCTAGTAATTCCAGTAAGGTAGTGTCTATTTTACCACCAAGATTCTAACGGCAACTCATCAGCTGGAGCTATTGTGCCGCCAGTCGAAGATTCGGTCTTGTGGCATGACGTATTCAAACAAAAAGGCTAGTTTGTCAGGCAAACGGCATGCTGCTTGTAACATAATGGTTATACGTTACGGCTGTTATGCAAATGGTTTTCAGTTCAACCCTCACCTTGCCGACTTTAGTTTTTTTTCTTTCTTTACTTTTTTCAGGCTTAGGTGTTACGTTTAGGGCTTAGTGTTAGGTTAGGGCTAGGCTAGCATTACCTTAGCATAAGGTTAGGGTTAGCTTTAGGGTGTGTCTTTTGCGTTTCCTTCGTTTCTGCCAAGCCTGTTGCTGCTGCCATCTTGGCAGCAAAATAGACACTGCCTTCTAATAAAAACTTGAACAAAATACTACGATCTAGCAGTTTGTCTTAGGGCCAGATGAAGTGGGCCAAAAAGGCCTAAAACTACTCCACTTATGACATTACTCACAAATATTTGAAACCCAAAACCAAAAAAAATTTTTTATTGCAGACTCCGACTTGTCAAGTCTTTTGAGGGTCTGAACAGCTCTAGCACATTCGGCAGAGGAGCTATGGACTTGCAAAGACATGTGCAAACAGCTTGATTTGCGGGAACCGCTTGATGAAGACTAGCATCAGATGTGTTAACTGTAACAGTGCTCTTTGTTGTAGCACACTAAATACAACTGTTACTAGTTACCACACTAGACTACAACAATGGATCTGCAAGTCTTTGATGTTTCTTTGGTTTAATAATCGCTATAAAGCTGTGACATCACTTCTGGCAAGCATGGTGTTACTTGTTGAACAGTGGTTCTCAAACATTGTTCTAAGTGCTGTACACGGCTCCAAAGCATTTTTTGTGTGGCTCTTAGCAGTCTTTCAGTAACACCTCTAATATTGTGCAACAGACTTTGTCAGTGCAATAAAACACAACGTGTCACTTAGGTTTAGAGATGGAGTGATATATCAGCCCTAGCCGATATTTGGGTTTTACCGATATATCGGTATCAGCCTCAATTGGTGTTGAGAAAATGCTGTTATATTCCTCACGTATCCACACAACTTACACAAGAGAGCAGAATGAATCAACCAAGTCAAGACAGTTATCTTGCAGCAACCCAATAAGGCAGGGTTGCCAGATTTTTTCGCAGCTTATGGCCAACATCCTGATAAAAAAACGGCAAAAATGGCTGTTTTTTGAAAAAGTTATGGCCAAAATCACAAAATGTTTTAACTACAGTAATTTCTATATTCATAGTGTCTGAAATTGTTCGGAAAGCAATATATTTTTGCCAAAAAAATGTGGTTTTGCCAAAGAAGCAAGTTTCTACCCAAAAACAGCAATTTCTGACATAAACTTAAAATTACCTATTATAACTTCTTTATTTATCTTAATAAAACTTAGAATTAAACATTAAACACTGTTGTATATACATACATGCTTCATTTCTGACACATTTCCTGATTAAACAATTTGAAATTAACTTTCCAATTCAACGGCAAGGCTAGAATTCTCTTGATCTTGTGCTACAAATATATGAACAAAAGACTAAAAGGCATGAACTGTATTCATAATGTGTTAACTACATGCTCAAAACCATCAAGTTCACATAATGTATGAACGAAAGGGCACACTTGAGAACAAACACTGACTCATGACAGGTCCGACTGAAACACTTGCACAAAATCTAGAAGATTGCAAGGACCAAATAATTACTACACACTTTGAACATTACAAGGTTGAAGGTACTGCAGNGCAGAGGGTTACTGTAAAAGTGATGAGAAATTTNTAAATGTAAAATCTTACCAAAAATGCAAAATACTTCTACGATGACATTATCAGTCAATAACATTATCAGTCACACAACTGAGTGCAGCAGTCTTCAGATACAGCACAAACGCAGCAGATACCACTGGTAACCAAAACTAAAGATTATGACTGACTGAAACATCTGTACAAAATCTACTGACTGCAAGAGCTAAATCATTACTATACTTCAAAGCAATAAAAGGTTGAAGTGCCACGGTGTTACTGTAACAAAATGAGTGACATGATGAAGACCATCCAAAAAATACAAGAAAACAAAATATTTAACGAAAACTAAATTTTTCAGTGACAAACTGAAAATATGGCCAAATACGTTTTTTCATGGCCAGCGCAGTTAATAAATGGCCAAAGTGTTCGAAATTGGCCATGAAATGGCCAATCTGGCATCTGTGCTAGAAGTAGAAGGCACATTTTCACAACCAACCAGACAAGATGAAGATCAACCATGGGGCATGCATTGGTTGTCTCAGCCGAAACAAAAGAATCATCATTATTATCATATTAATATAAAATCATACCAAATATTGAAATTGCTGCAATTTGAAAAATTTTAGCTCATAAATCCTAATTTTGGAAGTTTTTGAAATAAAGGTAGGCTTAAGGCATAGAATAGGCTATATTATATTTTGGAAGTGATTACGGATACGCCTGGCCCAACGTAATTCAAATAAAAGGGTCAGATTGTCATTGAAACGGCGTGAATCTCGTAGCCTAGGGGTTATGCATTACGGCTGCTATGCTAATGGTTTCGGTTCGACTCTCACCTTGCCAACTTTCTTTTTTTTTAATTTTTTTCAGGCTTATGTGTTACCTTTAAGGGTTTGTGTTAAGTTAAGGTTAAGGTTAGGTTAGGTTGATCTTTTACATTTAGTTCATTTCTATCAAGCCTACTAGTAATACACCCTCGTCGTGCATTACTGTTACGTCACAGGTGGTGTATGAATAAGTTTTCAAATTTCAAGATCCACAGGCTTATCTATTAAGCCACTGCCTCTCATTTTTCATAAGGGTCATTCTGTGTCAACTGTCCGAGGCAGTCAACCCACCATCTCAGATTTTCCTCAAATTTCATAAGCAGATAGAACTTTTCATTCTGATTCCAAAAAACTAATTTTTTTAAAAATTGGTTAAGGTTTTGCAAAGTTATGGACCATATAAAATGATTACTTTTTGTGGTCAATGAAGCATAATGACTACCAAGAAAATCATCAACTAACTTTAAAACTAAATCATTCTCACTGGACTCACTCAATTGTTGTAAAAACTTGACAAAAGGCTGTCTCAAGTACCCTTTCTTCGATAGTGAAGAAAAAGTTAAAAAAGTCCATGCACTTACCGCAATTTTGGGGTAAAGAAAATGGGTAGTCGTCAAAATCACTCATGCGTGACATAAATTTTGAATGGGGATAACTCGATGAGCACACATGCTATTGGCATGGCAAGACATCATCTGAAAGCTCTCATTGAGGAGATTTTAGTCTCAAAATATTCTCATTGCTTAATGCTTATTTTATAAATTATCCCCAAAGGGGTTTCTGAGGATTTCCCTAATTGTTTACCATAGCTTTTGAGCCAGAAATGTTAGAAAGGCAATCAACCCCTCTAAAGACTCGTACAACAACCCAGTTTCCAATAAAATTTCCAGTCAAAAAATTAGCTCTTGACGTTGGCACCCAGGGTCTGAGAATCTTATCAAAATATGGACAAACTTATTCCCACTATGATGTCACCAACAAAAAAACAAATAACTGAAACTTTCCAATTTTTCTTTTTAAATTGAAACTACAAGACTTTCCGCATCTGTTGAGTGTTTTAACAGCTCTCCTGCTCAATTGGCTGGCGACTTTCAGCCTTCAGCCAACATGGCCAAGGTTACCTTTTGCCCGACTTGATTTTTCATCAAAATTTGGGTTTTAGAGCCATAATTTTAGATCCAGAAATGCTAAAAAGCTGATCAAGGGCTCTAATGACTTGAACTATAGCCTAGTTTCCAATAAAACCTTGAGTCAAAAAATTGGTCCATTGGTTTGATGCTCAGGGCTCGATGACCCTGGACAATATAAACTACAAAACTTCCCACATCTTTAGAGGGTTTGAATAGCTTTCTTACTCAATTGGCTGGCGAGTTATGGTCGTGCAAAGTTCAGCAAAAAAGTGGTGCATGTGGCACTAAAAGGGTTAAAGTGTAATTACATTGAAATCTTAGGCAAAATGTGTGGGATGTTCATTCAAAAGAAACAAAATAAGCAATGAGCAGTGGCGATTCTAAGGGGGAGCCTAGGTGGGCTATGACCCCCCAGATTTTTGCTTGGCCCCCCGTTTGCCCTCCCCAGTTTTTTTCTTAATTTCCCGTTTAAGTTCGTTTGGTTGACATATGCAGGGTTGCCAAATGCGTTGTGTAAAAATACCGGCCATTTTGCCAACAGCACCAGGTCTGAGCTGTGTCGTAATTCGTAAGCAGCACAGGGAAAACAGAGACAATCAGTATTGTTAAGCCCCAATTAATAATTTGACCTGTTCTGGCTGATTCGTTACATTTCGGTGTGTGTGTGTGACGTGACAATCGCACCCAAGGTTGGCGTCAACAGCAGCAAATAAACTTCGCTGAAGAAACTGTCCTGACAAGATTCACTACAAGAGTACTTATGATTTGAGAAATTCCGCGTTAGTTCCTTTTGAATTTACGGCAAATTAATTTATTTTCACAATACTGGCTTCTGACACTGATTTTCAAAATACCGGACTTTGCTAAATTAGCAGTAAAATACCAGCAAGGCTGGTGAAATACCGGCCATCTGACAACCCTAGACATATGCAGTAGATAACTTTCGGCCAGCAATATTTTAAACGAAAAATTAGAAACCCTCTAGTCTGC
>JGI24158J21664_10008988_pt1 | contig 13329 bp, 9 predicted proteins | sample Ectturendosymbi3_FD_21664 | JGI IMG/M metagenome (IMG submission 21664) | reverse complement strand
CTTAAGCTGAAGGCACTTTATCGAATGTATTTCATGCTTATCTGCACTTGATAAAACCCACCAGCTGAGAATAGTTTTCAGCACACGATAAGTCTGATTTGCGCAAAAACTAAATACGGAACCGAAATGCAGGCCTTCGCGCGCATACAAAGAGCCTGGAAAATGTCCGGAGACTTTCAGCTGGCTAAGCCCGCAAGACCCATATTATCTGAGCAGAACGTGCTCTCTTGTGACTCAAGAAAGCATTGCGACTTAGAATAATCCCAGCGGTTCCAAAACGTCGCCATCCGATACAGGGCCGGAGCAACGAGCTGGATTCCAATTATATCAATCGGATATTTTCGGGTCAAATATCGGAGATATGCGCGGACAGCACGTTTTCTAACTTCGCAAAATCACTTTTCAGGAAAAAAGACGACGACGTGGAGAAAACAGATAAATTAAGTCGAATACAATGTACGCAGTTCTCGCAGAACTTCCAATGCTCGGTAAACAGCCATGCAAACTCGAAACTGATGGGTATTACCCTGAGTTACAAATTGAAACAGAGCGTAGAAAAACGACCAGACCTATATACCAAAATCTGGAGCTTACTCGGAGTCCATTTCACGCTTGAATAAGGCACCTAATGGGTTTGACGCAGCTGTGATAACAATTACTACACTTTCCCTCTTTTGCAAGATTTTCCCTTTGGTAGTTCTGTCTGATGAAGGTTGGATCGGTGACGTAAGATCACATCGAAGTCAGTTGATCAAATGAAGGAACTGAAGGAGCAATAAGAGTATAGGCCAAGACCTACAGGCAAACAACGATTTTTGCCAAATTTATAAAATGTTGTTTCAAATATTGGTGTATTAATGGCCTATTTTGCTACGAAATATCTTAGTTGCATGATAAAAATCCGTCAGTCCTGGCAGTGAGCTTGCCGATATGAAACGAACCGCGATCTCAAACAATAACGAAGTGTTTTCAACTCACTGACGTACTGCGAAGAATCGCATCGATCTTCTTAACAAAGCAGTCTTCTTTTAGTTTCACAACCAGCCATAAGCTTCAGGCAGCACCTTATTTGAACATAAAACCTGATGAACACATTGGATCTATCGGAGTATATTAACAATTAACGAACTCTTCCGTAAACCTGCAAACCTTATTTACAAAAAACGTGTTCAAAACTTGCCGCAAACAAAACCAAATTAAACATATCTTTAACATATTACAGCAGGTGTTGCGTTCAACAGCTGAAACGTCAAAAACCCAAAAAAAGTCTGAGAATGGCCAGACACGAACGCCAAATTTGTCTTAAAGGTTAAATTACAAAAAGTCGGAAACCCTTTTGTCAGTCACCGCGTCATGTGCTTGTACCGCCTACGCATTTTGAATTATACATGTTGGAAAGTCCAAACCCAACACACTCAAGTTTAAAGCTCGCGCCAAGTGTCATTGAACGCCGCACCGCGTGCAATGGCCATTCGAAGATATCAAAGCGATTCTGCGATAGACCGCTCGTGATGGATGGAAGGTGACAAGTTCTTTAAGGATTCGCTGTCCGCTGTCTCGCGGGAGGCCAACAGTTCGAAGCAGCGTTTCGTGCACACTGTCGAACATGCGCTTCACTTCAAACATATGTGTCGATGACAAACTTATAAAGCGCGATTGCTCGTGATTGGCAGGGGCCGCCGATGAACTCACCCTCGTGACGTGCGCTAATATGTTTCTAATGAGTCCCAAATGCACAATTTGCAAACGGAGTGCAGTTCGCAGTGGTTTAAACCAGTTCGAAATATTGTCTCCTGTGCATGGCCCGCTTGCCCCTGAGGCTTCTTGTCGCAGAAAACAAGGACGATTTTGCAGCACTGCCGACCACGAAAGCCATGTCACGACGTTTCAGTGGCGGAAAATTTCGTTCTGGACGAAGCAGCTTGCTGACCAACCCGATGTCAGTTAAGCAAAACTGCCTCGAAGTAAAGAATCACTTCACAAGCCTGTGTTACAGGACAACGCAAGCGATGGAACTTGCGAGAACGGCTTTGACAAGCTAAGTTCTTCATATCGCGTCATGTGACGGACGGTCTGGCCTTGCTCTGCTACCGAGTTTAGTGCTTGACTGAAGTTTAGGAACAAGTTGAGCCACATGATCGCATGGTAGTCATTTGATCTTCGAACACAGCTGGTGTGCAACAAAATCGAATAGATTACTTAACAGTAAAGAGAGCGGTGAAGTTGTTTCTTATTTCTGAAAGAATAACTTGAAAACCACAAATAAAGTTTGTAGAAAGCAGAGTAAGGTTTAAACTTGAAAATTCCGGGACGAAACTTTCGAAGATCACCCCGTTATCTTCAATGAAGGTTTTTAATACATTCGCCGCAGTAGTTTCAAATAACATTGGACTTCATGCAGAGGACATTTTCAGGGTATGAAATTTCAACGCCCTCAAAAGACAAATTTGCTGTAACAACAACCGTAGAGCAAGCAGGGTCAAGCACTTGATAGCTATTTTAATTGTCCACAGGTGATGACATTCACATAAACACAGGTCTAACAGGAAACTTAAAATGGAGTTGATACAATTCGATTCCACGGGAAAAACCAATACTACTTAAGAAAAGTAGTGATCGAAGTTGACACCTACCAGCCGCAGACATCCCGCATAAGGTATTGCGAAAACGCCAGCTTGCACCCATGCCATCGCCGCAAGGAAATAAACATCAATCATTCAACTTGATCTTGGGTTAAATCAAGAAGCTTATAAGCCAAACCAAACCGTTCTGTGGACTTCCTGCGAGCCGGCTAATCCCGACGGAGCTCCGGAGATGACAATCGTCTGTTGCCGTTCGACTTTCCGAAATGACATCGACAAACGAATAATTAGAAGCGGGTCGCCGCGAGGAAGCCGCTGGGCAAACTTGTCAGCATTGCAACCGCGTCCGCCAAGCAAAACTGTTTACGACCGCTGACAAGAGATGTTTAGCAGTTCCAAACTGTTCGGTTTCTGTTCAGCATACACAAACACTTCCGGAAATTACGCGTTTGTAGTTTCCCCGGCACACGCGTACCGCGCATCTCCTGCGCAGCTGTTACGCGAAGCCGCCGACTGCGGTCGCTAAATGCCTCAAACACCGTTCCTGCTCAGCAGCAGTTCGTCCTGAGTTTTCTGGTGGTGATGAAGGTAATCATTTTGCTGCGCACACAGACATCGTAATCTGACAGTCGCAGGCGGATCAACCACCGCAAAGCGTCGATCGCTGTAACAGGAAGTTGACGATGTCTTGGAGGAAGAGAAAGGATTACTGCGCGACTTTAGACGAAGCAAGGTCAAGACCGCCATGACCACTTGACCCCGCTAATGCGATTGTCGTTTTCAATCTGTTAACTGATTGCTAATTTGGGCAAAAGGAACAAGACAAAGTTGCAAGAACTCCTTCGCTTTTGGACAGTGATCTTGTTTGTGAAAACATTGCCCATACTACGCAATTGTGTGCAGATAAAAGGCGCAAAATTTTCTCCGTGTGCGCGGTGAACACAAGCACTTCTGCTGAACCTCTGATGGTTGCTCAACCATTCAACGCTCGGCCATAGGCGGGTCGTGCGAACTAACCCATAAAAGGCGTGTTCGCACGTGTGAAATGCGCAATACGAATAAATGCTACGTCTTTAACATTTGCCGAAAACTCTCGCTTACAGTGAAAGGATATCCGCGCTTTTCCGGTCCCAGCATTTCGAACACAGCAAGGAACGACAGGTTTGTTACGAGAATTATTTCGAGAAACTGGAGATGAAAAAGGGGCGGGCATGTCAAGGGCATACAGTACAAGGAGTGCTGGCAGTTCTTTTGCAATCAGAAAATATAAGTATTAATTGATTAACGAAGCCCTTTCAAAATAAATGAAAGCACTATAAAATACTGGGTAACTAACATGATACCAATTATTTGGAAAACCTGAAATAATACAGTATGAGCATCGAAGCTTTCTGTTGCACACACTTCATAAAATAACACTATACAACTGCTAGTATATACGCTTACAGATGAAGAAGTGCATTTGTCATCCACCAAAAACGTCGAATTACTGACAAGTACTTTAGTAAGGCGGCGCATGCTTTTTACTGCTTTTAACAAGTTATTTCCTGTTGAACAATTAAGTCTTAAGTAAACAACATATTGATTTCAAGTGCCAATCACCGGCTTGCGGTCCTTTCGATCTTCGCCAAGCAATGTAAGTGGCAAGCAGTGCGAGACTGTGATCTTTTTCTTGGAAGCACGTAATCATTAGCGAAACATTGAAATTATGAAGACTTTCAATTTTATTAGTGGAAATAAAGAAAAAATACCACAAACAACTGTGCACTATTGTTTATGAATACCGCAGTATGGAAAGCGACATGTGGTGGTCATTAGGATAAGCGAGGTCGAAGTACAACGAGCGTAGTAATCGAGCCACATTGGCGTCTGAACTGAGCCAGAATAGAGTCGTTTCAATCAAGGCAGACGCCGCGTGAACGAAGCCAGGAGCTTCGTCTCTCCAGTGAAATGTTGGTAAAAAGGTCAATACTATTTAAATGCAGCAGTAAGCCTACTCAAACAGCAAATTAACAACGTGTACAGTTTTTGTTTACGACTCTACGTAATCCAAAACGCAAATAGCCCTTGTCTAGTTCGCTTAGCCATACAAGGCAACGAATTGCAAATTAAACAATACGGGTTTAGCTTACACCAAGCGGTCGCCATGAGCGAGAAAGCTTGCGTTAAGGCATTCTGAAACGGAGCAATTTTCGCATATCATATTCATATCCATATCCATATCATGTATTTGTTACCAATAGCTGGCTAATGTATCAAGTTGAACAAATAAAATTATCGGTTAGCATACCCACCCTTACAGAACAAAAGATAGTACTGTAGATCTACAAGACGCTTTTGAGTAAATTTACCAAAAATAACGAGACAAGGCCAGCCGCTGTTGTTGCATTTGGCCCAACCTTAAATATCTAGTGGCGCGATAGAGCAACTAGTCCACCACTTCAAGGTGGTCAGGCATGCTTGGAAGCCGCAGCTGAGCAGTGTGACGAGGTGCAGCCGACTTTGATCGACGAAAGGCAATCCTTCAGAATGAGCCGTGCAACGGTGCTCGACACTGACGACTAGATACTTAAGAAGCTTTGCCAAGTGGGTCAGCAATGAATAGGTGGGTGGTCAAGCCGCCGAACGAAAGATCATGGAAAGTTTGATGCGACGGCGCTGGAGCTCCGCGTGACCATTGTCCGGTAACGAGAATCACAGCTGCGCCAGTGGCAGAGTCATAAACAGACAAACATTGTTTGCATTTTCTACTAGAAGTTACCGGACTACTTGCGGGTTTCGGGCCAATGCCGCGACTCGGCCATCAAGGCGATTTACGGTCACCCGACTACGTGTTGCTCCTCTGGACAAGCGCACCACGCGAGGTTGCCGGCAAGAACTGTATAGGATTGACGCTGCGGCCGACGCACCAAATATTTACCGTTGTGTGTGTGATCGATTGACGCACACATATTGAAGTGCCGAATAAGAATAGGAATAGGACTTGCCGGTTTGATCTGGTCAGGTAAACCGAGCAGTAATTTTCAGTTCTGAAAAAAACCGACAGCGCGTAGAAAACAATGAATCTCTAAAAAGTCGTACGGTTTGTCATCTTCAAGAGTTTGTCGAATGCTGCGTGTTGTTCATTTCAAGCCATAGAATGGAAATCCAAAAATCTTAATCTGTATGTGCGTTTGTGTTTCAACTTACTAGGTACGAGTGTACTGGAATAAGCGTCCACTCTAAAATCCTTTCATCGAAACCATTAAGTTTGTCTTCCTTTAACTTGCCTAAATAACGAACGATCATCGTTCTGTTCGAGTCAATTCGTTTCATTGAACGCAAACTAGGCTCTCGTGACTGAGAAGAGAGCTGTGTCGATACAAACGAATATTTTGAATTGCATTGAACCTATCGCCGCTCAATGACGGCTGCTGTCGCCGTGCTCTTGGTAAATACCCATTCCTCACAGTTTGGTGGTAAGCGTACACCAAAGAAAGCGACTGGTTACCTGATGGATGCTGTGTTGAATGAAACCACTTGTCTCTTATGGCTGCATATTAGGGAAGCATTCACTTTTAAGTAAATAGAAAGTTTAGAAGCCGCAACGTAATGAACTCAAATTTTTGCTCTATGTTGCGGGTTCTGACATTTGGTCGATCTTTACTACGTTTTTTGAAAAAAGTACGTAAACTCTTGCTGAAAAAGTATTTTAACACCAAGTAAGCATTCAGCTTGCAATTGCGGTTCCCATGCGATCTGCTATCAAGTATTTTTGCAGGAATGATAAGAAATTGCCTACATGTTACTAAAACCGTCAAGGATTTGCAAGAGATTTTTGAGCAACGGCTCTACAGCTGCTATTAAAAAATAAATGAAAAGCATGTAAAAACACGGTGTTGCCAAAGCAGAGAGTATTTGATAACGACGTGGAGAACAAGCATTCCAAGTAGAAAATTTTTTTTAAATTATTTTCCACGATTTCTTGCCAAGAAGTACCAGCCCAGATTCTTTTACAGAGTTTTTACTGACAGTCGTTAGCTTAGCGAATTTTTGAAAGCAGTATAAACGGTGCATTATATGCGTATAATCATCAGTAACGCTGTAAAACACTGTAAAAACCTTCTCCAGAATTTCACAATTATTTTCAATTCTTCATTATGTGGCAACCTTTCTCATACTTTCAGATTTTTGGAAACAACATTCCCGTACATTACATTTTTGTAGTCAACATTGATTTGCTGGAAAGCGATCTGTTGAGATGCGTTAAAAAATCGCGTTGTGTGTGGCTCGAATTTCAGCACGATTGTCTGTTACGTAAGAACACGATCGATTTGATATTTTTACCGTAAAATTCCACAAGACTGTCGGTTACAGCAGTAGGTCTGCATGATCGATCAAACGAGCACCTCAAAATAGAAGCAGCAAGCCTCATTTCTGTTTAAAGAAATTAAAAACAACACTGCGTTCATGTGAAGGGCTGAATCTTACAATATCAAACGGTTGCTTATACGTTTCGCAGCCAAGACGCTGTGGCGAAAATGTCTTAAACGTCCAACAGACGACGTTAACTCACAGCGTGCTTACGATGTCGCCACGCAGCAGGCGCCAAACGTAAACAATCATGGCGAAGGACGAACCCTAGCGCACCTACCCCAGAGCGTTGCATTGCCCTCGCTACTGGTCGATTCGTTGCTACGGGAGCGACCGCATAAAGCGGTCGGCAGAGATTTAAAGGATGCCTCCGGAAAGCGGATAGCCTTTTGTTTGCCATGGCATTTGCAGGGACATGCATGCAGTTGGACACTTGACACTTCGAACGTAAACCGAGAGGGTCTGATTAAAGAAATAAAAGATACAAATGCAGATAAACTAGGCGCTGAGGGTCACGCAGGGAAGACCGCGTAATCCCCGTTCCTGAAAAGCTGGATTCGTTTCTTATTAGCAAGGGTCAGGGTAAAGTCAAGAGGCATTTTGGAGGCTATATGTTGGGCAGCTCCCCGCCCATGACTGCATTGGAATTGGCGAGGAAATTGACGTTGACAAATGAGATTTTAATCGCTAATTGTTCTCACAATCCTCGCTGCCTTGTTTTCTGCTCACAATGACGCTCCAGCCTTGTGTAGTAAGCCGAGCACGTACAAAACATCTAGTCATCAACACCGAACGAGCAATTGAGATGCTCCTTGTTAACAAACGGTCGTCTGACTCCTAGGAGATGGTGTAAAGTGATATTCGACTATGAGCAATCCAGAAACTAAATCCAAACGGATGAAAGCGTTTGAATTGAAACAGCCTGTCGTTGGGAAAGCAAACTTAGTCTCTGTTTCAGTTTTGTTCCACGCAGTATTGCTTCTCTTTCGGTTGTTTTTCCAAATTTGACACAAGAAGCATGCTACTCACAAAATTGCGATAAGGGGATTTTCAATGGCATGAATATGTTCACTGTCCATTCTCTTTTAATTTTTCTCGTTGCTTCACTACAGCTATTTTGATTGCTTACAACGGTGAAGGCAGATTTCGAAATTCGCCAAGCGACACGTAAAATACATTTGAAAATTGTCTCTGAGCCTGGTGGTGTTTAGTGTAGTTAAAGAAAGCTTTCGTTCAGCAGTGAAAGAAGCTTTTACCTATGTAAAGGCACCACATGCGCGATTTGCACAATCGAGCTCACAGTATGATCGATCAATCAACGTCTGTCCAAAATCATTAAAAATGGAAGTGTTTATTTCTTAAATTTAGCGCACATTTCAGCACAGCGTGAAATCACGAGCGCAACCGCAGTGATTTAGTTCCGCGTTTCCGCATCCCATTTACGACGCCCGATTCTTCATTTGATGTGACCTTCACTCATCAGCATATTTTAGCGGAGCGGCGAAATTCTCCATGCTTGGCCTTCTGCTTATCACAAAACCGGTGCCATCTTTTCAGGACGTAATAACGGTTGTCAGACGACTTTTTAAGCTGCGGTGTGAGATGTGTGGTGGCCGCACAGCTTTTAATTTCACTCAACTCAACCTCTGTCATTCAATTCCACGCAGCCCAACCAGCGTACAACTGCACTCAACTGGCATGCAACTCAACCACCCTGCAATCCTGATCTGTTTACGTGAGTGCGTTTATTACTTTATGCCTGATTATTCTTGTGACAGAAAGCTCCAGTCGGAGATAAACAAAAAAAGCAAACAAGTAAATAAATATGTTCTCAAGTACGAAACTAAATTACAGGATCTGCGCGGACCCACCCCATTGAGGATTAAAACAGGATGAGACTACAAGAAGCAAAACAGTCAACCTAAATCAAATAGTTCAATTCCTTCAAAACATCTAAGGCTCAAATAATTTGGTAAAGTGCACGACAGTTGGAAGTACGTGGCAATATCATTGTAATGAAAAAATCCACTGAATATTTTTCGCAAAAGCCAAATATTCGAGTAACGCAACGTGTTCTGGCTTGAAACTATAACTGACACCTTTCAATTCAATAGCAATTACCGGTATTCTCAGGAATGAAACATTGTTTTAAGAGGTGGAGGACATGGGAAGGAGCGATCGCCTTCGAGCAAGCAAAGAAAATTTTGAAAAACGGGTAAAAATAGTCTAGCGTGAATTCTTGATCAACATTTGAATCGGTTGCTAAAATATCCTTGAACACAATTTTTAATTTACGTTAAGTGCCAGTTTTAGTTTTGGGTTGAAGAAGAAAAACGGATGAGCATTAGGCATTGCATTTTGGTTGGGAAAAAAGGGTGTCGAAGACTTTACGTCCTTCATCTATTTCTAATGAACATATTGGAAAATGTTTAAAAAATTAGTGAAAAATACATTAAATTGAAAATAATTTTTTCGCCCTTACAAATAAATTATCCCGCATACGACACTAGATTATATCTATCTAGCTCACATACAGCATTAGACACATTTTATTGTCTTTGCAGAGGAGTCGATTCAATTTGAAATGTATGAGGCAGAATTCCTTCAAAAAGCGTTTTGTGAGGTTAAGCTGTGTGTAGGTTGAGTTCCGCAAAGATGGTTTGTCAAGTCGGGAATTGAGAATCGTTACTTAAAGATTCTTCAGTTTTTGGCTTGCGTCTTTCATTTTGATGACAAAGAGCAGATTAAGCAACTGGAAATGAATCTTTATACCACGATGGAGAAAATAATTTTCCAAGAACTTCACATTCGATTTTTACGGAGATTGTTTCGATGGGAAAATGGCCCCTTGTACCTCACCCTGCAAAATGGGACCCATGATTAACCGTACCCAATTTTGAGTCATCACTCATCAGTGACAAACGTCTGAGGAGCCCAAAATTTTGCAAAAAAGTCATGGATGTAAATACAAAACCACAGCCATTGAACAAAATACACACTTCATTCGATGATTCAAATTAATAAAATCAGTCCATACCTTTAGGTCCAGGCGGACATGAACATTGGGAAGTAGATCTTCGAAATCTGAGAACGTCAGTTCTACTTCCAGCTTTCTCCTGTGTGAAAATCATGATGCTATAAAATTTAATTACTTTATCTGGAGTGGTTTACACAATGATCGGAGAGCGCAAGGAAACGGGACAGCAAGGAAGAAGAAAATGTTTTGAGTGCCGCACACTGCTAAAAATCCCAAAGTTTCTGTCCACGTTACGCTCGCTTTCCAATAGTGTCAAAACGCAACTTATGACAACAATGCTAGAAACACTTATCGTCACGATTCCATTTGTTTCGAAAAATGTCAACGAATCAGCGGCATCTACGCCCGCAACTGCGGCAAGGAGACTGCGATGGTAACGTCGTCTTATAGAATCACAGCGTACGAGCTTGAAATTTTTGGTTCTCTGCGAGGTACAACTCATTTATCGCTTCAATCTTGCAACACTAAAGATCTGAGTTATTACGCTTCGGGCGTAATTATATCAAGAATACCACAAAGACTTGCTGCCCGTTCTATGTTTCAACGACCAAGAGCATTAAGCGCAATCTCTTGCAAAAACCGCGCGCGATTTCACGCTTTGCAGTGCTAGCCCGAATTGCAGCTGTAGCCCGAATCGTCCAAATGTGCTGACGACTTGACCGGATTTTCTCAGCGACCGGATTTCCTAAGACCAACTTTGAAAAAACTCACGTTATTTATTTTTCATGTACAGTACAGCTTAACGTTGGGATTTTACAAAGCAAAACACAGCTTGTGCAAGTATGCACGCCTAATTTTGGTGGAGACTGCATTTGGCACTAGTAGTCACACAGCCAGTAGCTCATCTTTCGGTATTGGTAGAATGTAACCAGAGATTCAAACCCATTGGTTGAAAGTTTGTTTACTGAAAAATATGCATGAGGAAAAATATGAATTTCAGAGTCAAAACCTATTCCATGCCTGTATGTTCAAGAGCATGAATGCTTTTTTCTCTGTTTTTTTCTCTACGAAAACGTCTTCACCAGTTCGTACTAATTGTACGACGGATAAACATTTGCAGATACGATTCTTCAAACGCCCAGGTACAGACAACAAAAAGGAAATGGTCATAGACACATGGTTCAACTAGATAGTCTCAAATGTATCCAATTAGTGATTCACTGAAATGTCGCAATCGTCTCTCAAAGATATTGTTATAGCAGTCAAGTGGAAAGAGCAATGAGTCAGTCGTCGGACACTGAATGGTATTAGTCAAAAAATGTCTGTTTTATGCGTGTATGTGCTAAAATCAAACGTAAGTCTGCAGTAGATTAAATGTAGACCTTTCTCCTGACAGTCCTTGCCAGCCTGCTATTATTTGTGTCCAGTCGACTGGGTAATGGTGACTTCCAACCAGCGATACCCAAAAAGTGTTAAACTCTACTAGGAAGCAAATGCTTCACAAATATTCATATGTTGAGACGTTTTCATCAGTGAGACAGAGGTCACAACGTATACGAGCAATCAAACTTCCGCACTCTTGGTGCATATCTCGGGATCTATTAGTACTACGAAAGTTTGCTTCCGACAACGATTGATGTTTTTGTTTGGTGTTCTTAGAAGAACACCCTTTTGAATCCGCAGTTCAAGACACCACAGGGTTGGTCAGAGTGGGAAGGTCAAAAAGTTATTGGTGGTACGAATCATTGCAGCGACATGCGACCGCGAGGACCGATGCTATTCACCAACGCCAATCGTAAGTGTCATTGGATGCTGACTATTTCAAACCCCTTTTCACTTTCTTCACTCCAGTTAACACCGCACCCATTTGCACTGAAGCGCAAACAATGATCTTGTTAGAGATTCTTCCCAGTAATTTGCAGATGTTCCAAGTAAATGGTGTTTTTGGCGTCGGTTGACAAAGGCATGTCAAGCTATCCCCTACGGTTTGATACCTGAGTGGGCAAAGGTGAAGGTACCGAACAAACATATCACAAGCCAAAGCTTAGGCAGACACTCTGAAACCTCCAAATATATCTTGTGCCAAATGTCAACATTTGGGGCGAACGTAGACAGGCAGCTGTGGAAACACAGGTATCGGTTCTTCGCCTCTCTGTACCGTCGACACGCTGTGAGTAATATGTGGGAAATGCGCGGTCGACAACTAAAGGGATGCGACAAGGCCAGCGTTCCCTGTGCGACTCGGGATAATCCGCGAGACAAATGCTTGGGACTCAGCTGATCGCACTGTCGACAGAAAGCCTAAAACAACGCTTAAAGCTTCTGCCGCGCTGGACCAAACACATCCGCTGACTGGAACCGACACGAACGATGCTGGAAGTGTTTGTTGCGCTGTCAACGCTGCTCTTTGGCCAGCGTTTCGTGGGCCTCCATCTGTGCTGCCAGTAATTCTTTCGTTTCGTTTAGGGTCAGCCTAATCAAATTAAAACAGAATTGGAGCTCTGGCGACAGTCGCGTAAAAGCTGTCCAGCTTCGCAGCGCCCTCGGCCTCCTTTGCCTGCTACCGTGTGGAAAGCATTCCAGAACAAGCAGGGCTGCCACCGAGCTGCACTAATTGGAGCTTGAGGTAAAGAAGTGATGGCCAAAACCGGAGTATACGGGAAGAAACAGTCGATCGTTTATTCCCAAGTGCAACGACATGCTTTTAGTCACAGGCTCTCTTAGCCTGCAACTGCGCAAGTAGGATGGTAACAGGAGCACGAACTTAGTGTGGCAGCACCGGTACGAATAAGATACTAAGCCAACGTCACTCAAGCCATATCCGTAGACTCATGTTATCTAACAATTTGGCAGCATCGAAAAGGCGACATCGTTAAATGATGGCGGTCAGTTTCTAAATAAGTCTTTGTTGTATGACTAGAGCATCTGGGCAAACCAAAGTCTCCGTAAAAATCATGCTTTGAAACACGCGATTCACAAACGTTTTCGGACAAGGTTGTGGGCTAGTTTATTGTCATTTTATTTGAAATACATTGTACGACGGTTGATTGCCGCTTAGGCAGTTTGAAATGTTCACGACTGAGCTTTACGTATTTTGGACGTCAATTTGTCTGCTGTAGTTATACCTTTTTTTGATAGCGGTGCTCATATTCGTGTCGTGAGGCAGTTACTGTCTTTTCTGTACTGCATCTAAATTTATACTGAAAAATTCTCGCCATTAAGCATCAACAACACAAGTTCGTCCCGACAGTTGGTGTTGCATGTAACTTCGCAATTTTCTCCGACCACCGCTTTTGCATTTCATAAATACGGCGCTTTCTGTCATCGACAATATACAATTGTGTTTGTTTTTGTGAAGTTGGACTGAGATGTCTCAATCAATCAATCAATCAATCAATGAATCAATCAATCAATCAA
>JGI24158J21664_10008987_pt1 | contig 13330 bp, 8 predicted proteins | sample Ectturendosymbi3_FD_21664 | JGI IMG/M metagenome (IMG submission 21664) | reverse complement strand
AGCAACACTCAGAAAAACCCTGAGAAATGACGGTGAATCCGGATGTGGATAGCTATACTAAAACCCTAAATCACCAACAAATACTCCGAAAAACGCAAAAAAAAATACTGAAAACCAAAAGAATACTAAAACTGAAGTATAAGCCAAGTGGGGGCCCGAGTTTTACATTTACTGTAGCTGGCATGAGGGGACAAGTCGCCCCTCAAGCAGGAGCAAGTAGACCCAAAAACCGTAAGAATTTCCACTGACTATTTGCGAGGAGTGGAAAAAATTTTGGAGATACCTTCCTTTGACAAGAAGTTCTCAGGTGTGCCATCAAACAATATTTTTTTCACTGCTACATTCTATTGGAATTCAATTAATTGCAGTTGAGTTTTGCTGCGTCCACACCAGTAGTGTCAAGCTGCCGGAGCTGCGCTCCGCCACTTTCATCAGTGAATGCAGTGACTGATGAGTCGTTGCCTACAAATATAAGCGAAGATGTTCAGCAGACCTCCGGTACCTATAAAAATTTCCACTTCATCTTCGGTGCACACATGTTCATGTGTATTTTTGCTTCAGTTGAGAATTCGGTAATGCCTGTCAGTAAAAAGGGTTTTGAGGAAAGAGCAGCAACTCTTTTCGAAAAGAAAGTCGCCAAACTGTTCGACAATGTTGGTAATCAACTTTGCAATAAGTTAATTATATCTGGAATCTTCTTGCTTTTATATTCCCCAAATGCCTCGGAAAATGACTAAGTTCGTTTTGAACGACTTGTTTGAAGATATTAAACTTTTTCTGGAAAGGGCAAGTACAGTAGTAGTGATCAAATCAAGAGTGGTAGGCTATGTTTTTCTCCTTGAAGTTTTACATTCAAGTCGTTGAGGTGTTACACTATGTCAGCCAAAAATTCAACAGTTTCCCTTTCTTTAATATTTCCTAAAAAAGCTGAAAATGCCTTAGCTTTTCTTCACATCTTGTTGAATTCCCGCAAAAAAATAAAAATTATTTCCTAAAGGACCAAAATTTCTGCAAAACTCTTCCCTTACTCATGCATCTTTCATAACTGTGCACAAATAAATTTGTATAATTGTCTTATTTGCGGAAAGAAAAGTTTCATTGCTATATTCTAGCCTTAAATCCACTATTTTCACCGGGATAGACATTGTAGTGACGAGCTATTGTTGAACAATTATGACGAAACAGTTACTTTGAACCAAAAATTGTAGCTTGCCCAACTCAGGTGTGCACTGCAATTTAGCTGAACAACAGCTTAAGCGACAATCACGCAGTTGGCGAGGAGTAAATGCTTTAGAAGTAGCCTACGACCAAAAGCGCAAAATTTTGGGATAAAAATTTCTGGGTATAGAATACACCTTTGAGAGGCTGACGAGGTCCGCCCGTCGCCATCCAAAGCTCCGGATTCGGACAACGGGTCGCCATTTGAGTAGCCTTGGTGTAGTGAATCAGTAAAATTTGACACCAAGTGAGTTGATAAGCGTGTTGAGAACCGTGTTGCAGCTTCATGTAAAAAAAGCCTATTGATATAACATCCGTGATGCACGATTGTTTATTGTTTGGCTAAAAAAACAATCGCTTAAATACACATGCCATAGTTTAAATTACTCAAAATCAAAAACGTCCTTCAGCTGCGAGTAGTGTCCCGACATTAAAACCACTTTTGTTTCAATACAGCTTTTGCAGTGCAGCCCCCATAAAAGTGCCGCCAGGGGCGGACCGCCCCCTCGCCCCCACTTAGCTACGCCACTGGGGTTGACGCATATTTGAAATAAGGATTCTTTTTGTCGGCTGACCAAACTCTGAATGTAGCCGCTATATTCCAGAAATGCAAGAACAACCGAGTCATTAAATTTCTTGCTTTTTAACTTCTGCAAAAACTGTTTTTTGTTGAAGTGTCTAATAACGAAATATTTGATTTTCCTACAAGTAATCCGTACTTTTTCAAGTTTTGTTAATGGGGGTTCCATGGCAAACGCAAAAGTACATCAGAGGTTCCATGATGGCAAAAAGTTTGAAGAGCACTGATGTAGAGCCTTAACGTTTTCGTCAATGATTTCCCCTTACCTTGCCGGCGAGTAAAAAATCAGTCTTTTCAAGATATTAGATTCCGACATGCTGTTCATCTGTTCAAAAGCTCAGTGTTTCAACTTTCATCTGATATTAATTGCCACCCTATCCTACAGTAAATTATTTGAAATTATTAAACTGCAACGAGAAGGGTCAGCAGCAAAATCTAACGTAAGTAGCAAGATGCTTTTTATTTTGCAAGTGCTGAGGGAATTGACACTGCCATTACTTACAGATACTGAGATATCTTGCACAGAAGTGGATATTAAAATTTAGGGGCAAGCTCTCATAAAGGGGCCCCAAGGCATCGCCATTGCGAAAGGTAGATGCGGGATTACGTGGATAAAAGAGTTAAATTTATTTCACATTTCAATTTATGAACGAAATTCAAGAGCATAAGATACACACGAAAGGAACAAAAATTTGAAAAGTTTTGTAGCTACACAATTGAAAGCTGCCTCCTATGGCACATTTTCCCATAATTTTTGCTTTAATTTGAGAAACACATGACTTGCTTCAGAGCTTCTTTGAGTGTGGCTGTAGAGTGGTGCAAAACTTTTTTAACTAAACAATGATGCAAAGCTCTCAAGGGGGTCACGATATCCCTGAAAAAGAGGGGTCCGAGGCGACTGCCTCGTTATCCTTCCCTAATATCTATCCCTGAGCTTGCAATCTGTCTTGTTGGCAAAGGCATGTGACTAAAATGAAACTAAGTTTGATTTTTTTCCCATTAGGGCTTCAAATTCCGCAGATAAGTTATGTATTTTCACGAAGCCCGTGATTTGTACAAATTTAATTACGTGCAGTGCTAAGCTATCTTTACATGCAGCTGAGCGTAGTCAATCAGTTTTGTAATACTGGGGTTACTATTGTGTTAACAGTTTAACTCCATTTTATATTTCAACGAAGTCAGTTAAATTTAGCATATTCCCAAACAATTTAAACGAAGTAAGTTTAAAGCAACTAGAAAGGTTTTACGGAATAGGTTGAACATAGCCAAAAGATCTTACGGATTATCAAAAACCAAACATTTTTCAAACGCGTTGAAAGAGTCTAGCGTTTTCGGTTATCAAGTACATATGTGTGAATTTATCGCTCAAAAATTAGATGACAACAGGATCCACTTCTCACATGCGCGAAAGTTTTGTAGTAGGCCTACTTGGGAAGTCAGTGCCTCAGAGCAAAATCGCTGCTTGGCTTCGGTTGTACGTACTATCAGAAGCGTGTAAATACAGTATAACAAGCAAATCGTAATGGCGGCCGCGATGACTTCTTGCTCAAGTGCAATATTGGGCATTGAGAGGTTCACTAGCGCTTTTGCAAGAAGATTTATGAGCAAATGGTGGCATTGATTCAAAGTAAAAGCTTGGAACTTCACTATCAAAACCTTTGAAACTTGTCAATTCAATGAAAGCAGACTTTTTATTTGTCGGCTTAAATCTGAACACAATTGTTCAAGAGAAAAAGCCTGAAACATGCACGTTTCATGGATGATGCTTTAAAAACAAGGAGCATTAAAAATATTTAAATGTTGAAACTCGGTTGGAGTTTTCCCCAGCCTTAATAAAATTTCTAGCGACGCGCCTGGTTGCCCTACTAGTATTTACCAAAAGGTCTTGTGGTTTGTTTTTGATTTGATTTATGTGGTGATTATTAGTAGCAGTACATTTTATTTATCGGAACTGACCAAATATGAATTGATTATCACAATTGTGTCTATGTAAGACCAAATCTCAGAATTAATGTGTTTTCATATTAAATGCAGTGCTAAGTGCTAGATATCTGGATATAGCACCATTGTATACTTGTATGCACTACTAGTTCTACTAGTTCCTATACCACCACCACGGGCGACGGGCGTAGCCAGTGGGGGTCATGTTCACCAAATTATATCAATTCCATAATGTGCCCCATTCTGCCAATTTTACAAAAAGGTCGTACTGCGGTTGAGTGGACATAGTGACGTCATCGAATTACCCCCCAACGTTAGCATTTGCCGTTTTTATGATAGATGATCTATGATAGATCACAGAATAAATACAGTGAACAACAAAACCCTGACTTGTGAAAAAAGATGTCAATGCTTGTATCGGTTGTCTGCCTGCATGCTATATAGAAAAAACTATGGTACAGCGAGCCGAAAAATCCCTTTAAGTCTCGCGTGCGCCACTTTTTTGCAAAGCTTTGCAACGCTATAACTTGCCTACCGATTGAGCTAGAGAGCTGTTCAAAACATGTACGGATTCAGCAAGTCTTCTAGTTCAGATTAAAAAAACTTTTTCGTTTTGGGTTTGGGGTTTTCCGGGGTAACGTCATAATGGGGGATGTTTTCGCCGTTTTGGCCAACTTTACCTGGCCCTGGGCGCCAACCCAATAAGTCATTTTTTTGCTCAACCTTTTTTTGGAAACTAGACTGTGATCCGCGTCTTTAGAGCCCTTGATTGACTTGATAGCATATCTGGAGCCAAAATTATGTCTCAAAAACCGATCAAAACATTTCACAAAAGGTACTTTGGCCATTTCTGGCCAAATTTGTCCAGCCATAACTCAGCAGCAGATTGAGCTAAAGAGCTTTTCAAACCCTGAAGTCTTGTAGTTTAGAATAAAAAAACTTTTTAAGTTTTGGGTTTGGGGTTTTGGGTCGATGACGTAATGATTGGGGTACGTTTTGCGTTTGTTTTGATGACGTCATCGGCCAATCCAATGAGCCGATATTGTGGCTCAGCGCTTTATTGGATTCTAGGCTATAATACGAGTCTTTAGAGCCCTTGATCGACTTTCTAGCGTTTCTGGTTCCAAACTTATGGCCAAAAGACCCCAAAATGTTTACAAATACCTGGGGATTTCCCTTTTTAATATTCGGTTATTTTGCCATAACTTCTGAACCAGAACCGCTACAATGTCAATCAAACCCTCTAAAGACTCGTATTATAGCTTAGAATCCAAAACAACTTTGAGCCACAAAATCGGCTCTATTGGTCGGTTCCCAAGGGATGATGATGTCATCCAAATGTAAACAAATACGCATAAACATCCTCTCTTTATGTAAGCATCAACAAAAAAACGACATCCCAAGCTTAAATTTTTTTTCAATCTAAACGACAAGACTTCCCCCATCTGTAGAGGGATTGAACAGCTCTCTAGGTCAGCTGCTGGAGAGTTATGGCCATATATAAAATGGATGTGATATACCCAGAGTCAGCGTTTGTGGGAGTAGAAATTTTTACCAATTCTTTTTTTGGGGCTATAATTTTGACTCCAGATATGCTAGAAAGCCAGTCAAGGGCTCTAAAGGCTCAGATGATAGTCTAGTTCCAAAAAACCCTGAGCCAAAAAATTGGCTCATTGGATTGGCGCCCAGGGCCAGGTAAATTTGGCCAAAAAAACGCAAAATCGCCCCAAACTGTGACATCCCCCACAGAGAAATCCAAACTCAAAACAAAAAAGTTGTTTTTCAATCTCAACTAGAGAAGACTTGCCGAATCCGTACATGGTTTGAACAGCTCTCTAGCTCAATCGGCTGACGAGTTATGGCGTTGCAAAGCTTTGCAAAAAAAGTGGCGCACTCGAGACTTGAAGGGTTCCTGGTTGTTAACACAGTTTTGCTTAAACGCCACAAGATCAGCATCATCTTCAAAATTAGAATTACTTTAAAGAAATGACTAAGTACGATAAAAACAAATGCAAATGAGTATTTAGTAGTTTAATTTTCAAAGTCAGAGAAATCCGCAACAGAGGGATGAAAGAGTCGCAGGGAGAATTGGAGCAGCGCGTAGCCTGCCCCTTGCCTAACGGTTCTTGCACTTTTGGATATAGAAAATATCTAACTTTGACAAAGTGTGAAAAATTGGTATACTCGGTTTTCAAGGCAATTACATGAAAAGTCTAAACAAAATTTTGTGCTCCTTCTTTAAACTACTTCCTTTGATTCTTCTGGTGAATATGCGCGTACAATTTTAATCGCCTATTGGGGGTGTGTAGGAAAGAAACTGAATATCAAGCTATGCGCTTCATTAATTCTATCAGACATAGCAGGTTAGCATTTTCTCCTTTGGCTCTTGTAAAGAAGGTGCTAAAGGCGTTTTCCTGCAGAACCTGCATTATACCTTTCCATACATTATTGGTGTTACGATGAAATATTTCCGCAAACACTGGGTTTCATCTTGCCTTGCAAAATTTACTTGTTGCAGATTAACTTTATGCAGTACATGCGCGTCTACGTTACTCTTTGTTTTGAACGTCAATTCAATCAGCTATAAAGAATATCACAAGAGAGGGCCAAAGTAGTCAGTCAAAGATCTTATCAATTGTGTTCAATGATTGATTACTTTGGCCTTTGCACAAAACGGTAGGGTGCAGGTAATGCTGTTGCGTAGCAGAGAGCCGTTTTTTTTCTTGAAATTTAAGTAAATTAAATAATGCAGTTTCAGCTTTTTATGAAGTAAAAACAAATGGTTTGTATGTTGGCCTATGTGGTAACGCTGTTATCGTTTTAAGCTGAAATATATTTACTTTTCTTTTAGTTATTTTCTGATATAAAAAGCATGCTTCTAAATCTATATTTCGGGATTTAATGTTCTGCTTTTCTGCATTTAAAACAATTTAGACTTTATACTGTAAAGTTTCCTGCAAAAAAAGTTGTTTGTCTAAATTGCAGCGGTTAATTGCACAGTATAGTCGTATATTACCAACTAAAACTTGAGTCTCAGATGTTTTATTGTAAGCGCCAAGTACAAATGGCTATCTTACTTTGCCGCTTCATAGATTTGAGTATGAAGCTTGTATCCACCACTTGATTCAAGTGAATAACAGAGCGGAAGTTAAGACATTTGTTACAGATTGCAGCAGCTCTTAAAATATTGCAATGGCATTTTTCTTTCCAGGAAAAGCTGATATAAATGCCAAATTTGACATTAAAATAAATGTCATTCATTAGGTGGCTTGCAGCTGAAGTGACATCTAGCACACAAATTACGCAAAAACAGCAGGAGGGGGTGAAACTTTTAAGAAAGTGAAGGAAAAAGCAGTATCTCTAAATTTTTAAAGACAATCTGCAGAAATGAAAGCTTTGCTCAAAGCTCACGACCCCAGCAGACTGATAATTTGGTAATATACGTGTCCAGAGGCAGCCCTGGGCTCAGGGCCACAACCAGCTGGTATTTTCGTGGTCTTGGCAAAGTAATTGTAACTTGTTGTTACCCCATTTTCGGGGGAAATACCTAACAACTAAACGTGGGTTTGAAAATTTTGGAAGGGGCAATTGCCGGTTGCCCAACCCCTGGTTGCGGGCCTGCCTGGGATGCATTCGCCAAAAACACGGTAGTTTCTTACGATCAGACGTAAAGGATTTGAAAGTTAATTGCAGTCGAAATACGTAATTTCACGCTTATATATGAAGCTACTTTCCGCTATTCTATATATCACAAAACTCTTAACCTATCGGCATTACCAGGTTATATTTGAAAATTTTCTAGAACAAAATGCTGAGAGTTCCAGAAATGTGGATAATGTAACTCTGTTTGTTTTTTATGTGTCTTTATCATTTTTCGTTCTTTCCTGTGCACATTCCATTTTTTCCGCATAAAATTACACTCTCTAGTTTTTCGTTTTGGTTTTCTTCTGTACCTCAGAACTTTTTTATTTTTTTTTATTTTTATACTTTGTTTAAGGCGAACAAATATACTAAACACAAAATTAGAACACATCTGCTAGACAAGAATAACGTTGCCACCCACATAAACCTCATCTCAAATTTCGATCTGACACACTTTCCAAGAAAGATTTGAATTACTTAATAAGGCAGTCCAAGGCAAAGATGCTTGGAATGTACGCACAATACGTTGCGTATTTTATCATTTTATTCTTCAAAGTCCGTGTGGCCACGTTACTTAAACTGCTTTGCAATCTTTTTTCTGTGTGTGACAACGACTTCGTATACAACGATTTGTAGTGGAGGACACAGTAAAGAGTAATTAGAATTTAATTAAACGAAGAACTTTGAATTTCAGTCAGTCATTGTTCAATGTACGCGTAAAGGAATGTTCAGGTTAGCCCGAATTTAGGTCTTGGCAGCGTGAGTATTTCAATCACGCGTTGATTGTTGGCTGATTCTTCTAGCGTTTACTTGAAGAATAAGGTTTTCAGACCACGAGGATAAACTTTTAATTATTTTTCTGCAGTGACCCAAGTGCTGCGGGTGTAATAACCAGACAGCCAGAAACATATACTCCCCGGAAGGCACATAACGAATATACTTCCATGCAATGAATCTGAGCAATCTGAGAATCTGAGCATGGGTAGTTGATAGAACCACTTATACGGGCGGCATCTTTTTCTCATGTATTTGACCGTGTAGTTTGACACATAATTTTGTCACTGACTGTTAACTATGTTAACCTTTCGTTTCAGTAGTGATCCTTGGAACCAAACGCACCTAGACCCAAGCGGAAGGTCACGCATCAACACCTCGCAGGAGGATGCAAGAACGTTCCAGAAGTGATGCAAGGTTCACGTCATGGTGAATGTTCAAGTCATGCTGATGCTGAAAACAATTCAAGTCATGCTGAATTTTTCACACTGCGGCTAACACGAGAAAACTGTAAGTTTATTTGCATCAGTTTGTACCGGATTCGGAAAGTTGTCTATAGTTTGTTCTGTACCGTATTTCTACAAAATTTAGTTTCAAAAATGTTTTAAAAATTTAACTGTCTAGTTTTCAAAATGTTTTAGTATTTTGCCAATAAAATAGATACCGCCGTAGACACACTTGTTCTGTTTTGAATCTAAGTGCCATGCCATGTAAAAATTATCAATCCGCTTGTTTTATTCAGAATTGTCTACAGAAGCTTTGTTTTCACCAATCACATTTCGCACTGGCAAACATCAAGTTATACGCGCAGATTACGGACATTTTGCATTCACTCTGCAAATTGACGTATTCTCTCAAGAACAGCAGTTTCGTAGTTTCGTACAGATTTTATTTTAGATTTTATTCAGCAGCAAAGAACAGTCGAACCAATGGAGCAGCGAAAGATGCAAATGTCGTTGAATTGATATTTCTTTCAAAGGGTTGTTAAATGTCAATAACACCACGCGGACTTCACGAATTTTTTTTTATATAGGCCGATGTTGCATGCAAAAGAAAGAAGTCATGGCAGTGTTGCAGAAGTAATACAACGGCTGATGTAATGTTTCAAAAATTTGCAATCAGTTATATGCTAAATTAATGCCCAGATTCAACAAACTTGTAATCAGCAATAAAAAATGTTTGCTATGTAGCGGAGATACTTTTCTTTCTTTGACTTTAATCAGAAAAAACGTGTGCAATACCATAACAAAAAAGCATAGAGGCATGTACAAAAACTTAAAAGCTGCCACGGTGATTTTATTAATTGAATCGTATAACAAGTATTGTCGTGTTCAAAATGATGAACCCCAGAACTTAACTGATACCAGTTACGAAAGAATGGGGTGCCATGTCATAAAACTACTAACCACTCTATTTGGAAATGTATGAAAGCAAAATTGCAGACAAGATATGAAATGACCCAATTTGGCGGTTATCTTTTGAACCGTGTGCACCCAGACAAATTATAACCACCTGAACGAACGTCTAAGACAGCTATGTCCAACCCGCGGCCCAGTCGAGGGTTTTGTGGGACCCAGTTAAGGTTTTCGCTGTAGTAAAAAGTATCCCACATACTGACAACCTGTTCTTGTTTTGATAATCTTGAATTTGACATTTTTGATGCAGGTGGTCCTCAGAAACATTTTGTCACGTCTGTTACCATTGCAGTTAGGTTCGCACACTTTCAGTATATTAGCTTAAGCTAAATTTAGTTTGTTAAGATCAAAGTAAGCCATTCAATGTGCGACCCTCAATAATATGTCATTCAATGTGCGGCCCTGATTAAGATAGTGACATACTTTTTGGTCCAGTAAGCCATTTGGGTTGGACATAGCTGGTCTAAGATTTACAAGCCATTTTGACAATCCACAATGCAGAATTAACCCTGTATTCAATATACCAATGCATGACAAAAAAAAACACCAGGAACAAAAAGGGAGACTAAAAAACGGGAGGGTGAAGAAAGGAAAAAGTTCAACAAAATCAAAAAAATGCAAATAATGTGGCAGCGTCAAAGCAGTTCCTCAGGACGTTCGTTGGTGTTTTCGGGGTAAATCTCTGTACAACTTTTCCCAGGCTTTATATATCTGTAAGGCATCTGGCAGGTGAACTCGGTGTAACGAACATATCTCAAAAATCACACAAAGAACACTGAACTCACTAGATGCGAATGTATGTAAAAAGTCGTGTTTGCAACAAGAATATGAAGCTGAAAGAGTTAATAAAGTACGTTCAGAAAGGTAACGTTCAGTCGGTTACTAAGCACGAAAGTCTGAGATACTTTAATGGCAATTGTACACAACTTGAAGAAAAATTTCTTCGAAATGTTCAAAGGGACCTCGTTATGGAGACTTACGAATAGATCGACTTAAAAAAGAGCTGGCGTTTGGGAGTATGCTACTCAAGGAAAACTACTCGCCGAATATATTACAAGAAAAAGAAAATAAACTAATTGTGTTTTTGCAAAAAGCTTTTCAAGTTTTCTGCAAAACCTGAAATTGAATTTCGCCCATTATCCGCAGAAAGTTGAAATTTCATTGAAAAGAGCCTTCATAAGCGTCAAAGCATGTTACACCTTTCTCACTCTAGTCACAAAAGTGCACCTGCATAATATGCAACTTCGTTTATGGAAGGTTCCCTTATAGCAGTGTAAACACTTCGAAATATGTACAAGGAAAGCAGAAACAATAAACGATTTAACATCCTTTCAAGAAAATTTTTGCTGAGGAAAATTTCAGGCACTGCAAATATGTGATGCCAAGAAATTTTTAGTTTCAACATTAATATTGTTAGTTTTTTAGCTAAGCATACTAAAACAGAAATGCAAAATTATGAACTGTACTTCAGCCGAAATTTCGTAAGTAAATGTAAGATATATCCATTCAAATCCAGGCAGCATTGATAATTGCAAAAAAGAGCAATTTCGGGGTCAAATTTTTTGAAATTTTTCTTCCAGCATTTTGGAACTTAAAAGGTTTCGTCGAAAATTCAACAGTGATCCAAATTCGGAGCTAAGTTGACTTTTTCGAATATTTTGAAAACAGGTCTCATTTACGATACAGGCTTTCGAGGTGTAGTTTATTTAATCAGAGACCGTAGCATTTACCAAATATTTTGTGTAGTTTTCCGGTCAAGTGATGCTTTGTACACCACTATGCTTACATTTTCGCGTTTAGTATGAGGATGTTAAGTTGTTCTTTACCACAGTGCAAACAAAGATAAAACACGTAACGTTGTATTGTTCACCCTATTCATTGAAAAGGCTAAAACTATCAAGTAATTATTTTGTGAACTTTGTGTGCTGTGGAATCAAGTGCTTTCTGTGATGTTGAGATAGACTTCAAAGAGTGCTCAATGAAGTATTATGTAGTTTTACCATCAACATAGAATCTGATAACAATATCAGCAAGTTAGACAAAAATATTTTTAAAGAAATGTTTGTGTTTTTTGGCTTTCATTTATTGAAATTCGTGCTTTACCTCTTCTTAAGCGTTTTTTCTGACGCATCCCATAATATCGAACAAACTTTCAATTATTCATTTTGATCATGGGATCGCTTCATTTTTAAACTGACGTGACGACATAAATATTTTTTAATCAAATGTTAAATTGAAGCCCTATTTTTGATATGCGCTTTGTAGTTCGACCAGTATTCTTTAAATCACTTGTGCGCGACTTAAAGGGCTAAATCGACGTTAACATGTGAGAAGGGTGAACGTACAGCGCTGTAGGGTGAACGTACAGCGTTTTTCAACGAATCGTATGCCGCACACCAACACTCAGAAATTCACGAGAACTTCCTGTAGGCGGAAAAGACTTCGTACGACGCATGGCATATGCAACATTTTGCCGGATGGAACTTAACACGATTCAAACCTAATGAATGAATGTAATGCCCTTGCCTTGGCGTTTTTTACCTTTTGCATTTTTGGTCATACACTCTATTGCGAGTTTGCAAGGCATATCTATAAAAGCTATGAATGAAGCGTTACGGCCATACAGTGCTAGGTGTGAAAATTATCTTTTTATTCAGCATAGCTCATGGCTTCTAATCCATGACAATGTTTTGTATAACCAGCCCAATTCAGCAACACAACTATCGTCATGTGCAAATTTTGTGCAAAAACGAATGTGGCCTATTTCAACGTGGGGCGCGTTGTCGATAGCCAAGTTTCATATATCACTAAAATTCGGACAAGATGAAAAGTGTGAATTAATGTAATAATTCTGGTATCTGGCTCTACAAATTCTGAGTAAACAAAACATAATTTGAAATTTTACACAAATTTTTAAAGCACCTCTTTAAAACTATTTCATATGTTCTGAGCATAAAGGCCCATCAGACCAAATGTTTTTAAACGCCTGTTTGGTTCTACTAACCTAATCGTCAAAGGCGCAGCCAGGGGGGGCTGAAGGGGCTCAAGCCCCCCTTAGCATTCAGAATATTGATGTTTATTTTCTTAGTTTTTCACCAACATTGTAAGTCGAGATCGGGTTCATTGCAGAATGTTTTTTGGCAGAAACACAAGCAGAACCGTCGCCAGGAAGTCGTCAATAGGGGGGATTTACGTTCGTGCAGGGGGGCTTGACATTCAATTTTGACAAATTTCCCGATGTTTAGTGTTTCATATTTCAATTTGTGGGGGCTTCGCCCACCAAAACCCCCCGTGGCGACGGGATTGATCATAAGGCGTAGCAACACATTTGTTGTCAAACCAAGCGGCTATGAATTTTCGAGATTTGAGAAATATTGAGCAGCTTTCTTCATTCCTGCGTGGTTTGTACTACCATATATAACAAGAGCTGGGTGTTACCGTGCTCTGCCAGCGTGGAAACAAGCTTGGCATTTGAACTACCAACAGTGTCGATTGATGTGTAGTTTATACGTCACAAACCTGGGACCTTCCTAATGTGCACACGTGGATAATATGTATCAGTGTTACCACTTCTGATGTTTTGAGAGAAATATCTGATGTCTGACGATTTGGCAGCAAATCTGATGTTGACTGAGCTGATGTTTTTTCCCCAATTTTACATCCTTTCAGGATGAAGATAGTTAGATTCATAATTTTTAAGTTTCTTTCATCAATTTCTCACTCTCATGTGTGTTTGGTAATCATTCCAAACTGAAGAAGC
>JGI24158J21664_10008985_pt1 | contig 13331 bp, 7 predicted proteins | sample Ectturendosymbi3_FD_21664 | JGI IMG/M metagenome (IMG submission 21664) | reverse complement strand
TATTGTAAGTCTATTAATACATGCTACATGGATTTAATTTTTCGAAACTTGTCTTTTTGTCAACACTAATTTTTACGTATTCAAATGCCAGTAATTCTCAGCTTTTTTATACCAGGGACCTATACTGTAGGTGTACAGCACACACCCAATCAAACCGATAGTGACGTGACTTGTTCCAGATCGTGCGATCAACGGAAAATCACAAAAATTATTGAAAGAGAATTAGGGTTGAGAAAAAAAACGTTTTTTTTTAACCCAAACCAACTGTTTTTTTTGTTTTTTTAAAAGAAACAGGTTTTCGTTCTTTTTTAAAAATATACACAAAAATCCATTCTGAATTGTGTTTACAATAATAGCTTGTTATACCTATTATGACATTCAAATTTGAGGGTAAAGAAATGTACCTACCTTTGTTTTTGCAAAGTGTTGTTGGTCAATTCACTCCAAAGTAGTAAGGCTTGGCAAGCAAGCACACAGCAAACGAAGAAAAGCCACTCCCACAAAAACTCTGCAGTTTCACGTCAAGTTTATGTACAAGGCCTGCTAGTTTAGCATCTATAGACTGTATTTTTTCAACATATGGTTTGCTATGTTTCAACATCAGAAACATCTTGGGTGCAGATAAGGCAGAAACATTGATTAAAACATACCGATTTTACAGAGTTGAAAGAAATACCCAGTAGAATTTACTCAAAGTTTTTGAAGTATTCTTCTCTTTTTACCAGGTTCTTCAAATTTCGTTGCTGTTCGTTTTGTTTCATTAAAGAAAATTACAGTTAACTGTACAAGTGTGCTGCTTATTTTACTTTTTATTTCATAGTACATTTTTCAAAGGAAAAGAAGAATGGGATTTTTGGTGGGTTTTATTGTGTTTTTTAGTGGGCTTTTTAAAAAAAACGAGTGTTTTTTTCTGGTTGAATTAAGTCCAATTACATGAGCCCTGAAGACCATTTTGGACGTTTAATTGATTTTCTGAGCCAAATTTCGAAACTGTTCTATTTAAACGTGCATGATTTAGCTGGTTTTATGATGCTTCACTAGTCTCCCGTTTCGTTTTTGTGCTAATACAGTCGTACACCTGTGCTTACAAAATGTGCTTCGTTTCGAGCTTCTTCAATAATTGGCAATTCAGGCGGATTGATCATAACGACTCACACAAGCCCGTATCTATTCTTTCCCCTTATTGATTGTAGTCTACATATCAGCCACATAAATAAAAACGAAAATTTTCTTGCGTACTTCATGCGCATTATCAATTCATGTGTAATTTACTTACAAGTTTCAAACTGTCAACCCTGGATGTCCGCCATCCCCATGGCATACCTTCTGATCGACTGCCATTCGACGAGACATTTGCGCAGCCTTGTATTTTTGCAGTTGTGAATTGCGCTCACCTGGCATTGAGTGGTCTACTCTCCTGTTTTAACGCGTTGCCGGATATTTTTTCAGTTATGAACTGCTCTGTCTTAGGATACCGCTGGTAATTTATGTTCATTACAGTAACACATAATACAACAACGAGTAAAGAGAGTGAGTGTAGAATAATATGCACAGGGACGTCCGAGAATGGAGGAATGGCGGGGGCAGAATCGTCGTCAGAAGGTCTTCATCAGGGGGGCTTGTCATTCCAAAATTTACCAAAACTCCATTGATTTGTAGTGTTTCATAATTCAATTTAGGGGAACTTGGCGCAATGTTTGGGGAGCTAAGCCCACCAAAGCCCGTGGCGACGGGACTGGGCCGGGGCATTGGCCCCTCTGCCCTTTCTACATTGGGGACAACGGGGGCGAAGGTGCCTTTTCATAACAGTATCATAGTCAATTTCATGATTTATCAAAATCGACTGAAAACAAATTTATTGCAGCTATTCGGGCACCCAGAAAATTCAGAATGATTTTCTATAATTTCTGCTATCATTTGTGAGGTCAACATTGTTGGTGAACAGAAGCAAACATAATTAGTTATGATTTTTTGTTTTTATAAGTTTCCATTGCCTTCAACTCTTTTACTGCTTCCTTGCCCTACCGCTGCTCCGGCGTCCCTGAATATACATGTGTCAACAAACTTGCAAACGTGAATATGANGTCACATTGTGAAGTCACAAACAGCGTATGTCCAGTAACAATGACCACCATACGCCAATGCTGAATACTAGAATTTGGCAGCGGGCATCCAATCACGTAGTCGTCCCGGGCATCACCAGACCTCTGCACGCCACTGCGCTGTAGTGTTTATATCATAGACTCTCTTCTTGCAGCTAACCGTATGTGCAGTTGAGTACCGTATTTATTCGACTGTAAGCCCTCGCTTAAAAAGCTTTTTTCTTCATTTCATGCGGCTTACAATCAAGGGCGGCTTGCATTTTTTATTTTTTTACTTTATCGAAAGGCGTAGATGACGATGAGTCGTTCTTTGGCTTCGTTTTGTCGACCAAATTCTTCTTTCGCATTCGATTTTCTTCAGCATCACGTGAAAGGTTTCGGAGTCGGAGGTAAAATGTCGGACCTTTCCAAAATTTCCAACTCCGACCTTACCAAAATTTCCGACGCATAGGTGCAGGTGCAGGCAGATTTTTGGGGGTGCGAAGGATTTTTGCCCAAATTTTCCCAAACTTGCCCGAAAAAACTCCAAAAAACGGACCTCCAAAAAAAAACACTGCATTTCATTTCATGTTGAGGGCATATTTTCAAATTAAGGCACTTCAAGCACCATCTTTGCCCAAATAATCTTTGCCCACCATCTTTCAATAATACCTGGCCGTGACTCATCAAAAATTCTTCCGTGACCCATAGGTTGAGAAACTCTGGAGCAAATGATTAAAGCCAATTGGTGCGGGTTGTTGGAGACTAAAAGCCAACCAGGAAGAATATTTGACGAAATATCCGGGTCCATATATGCATAGAAAGAAAACAGAAAAAATAGGAAAAGAAACGATGAGAAAGGTGGCACAAAGCAGAAAAAGCAAGACTCATAGTCGACAATGAAAACCAAGACCCATTTAAATTTGTGAATGTTTCATTATGATGTTCAAGATGCTTTATTGTTCCTTATATCTTAATAAGCACTTAAGATCATCTTCTTTCATTTCAATTTCTAGTAAGCAAATTTGAGAGGTGGAAAGGGCGGCACTTTCATGATCGGCCCCGGGCGATTCTTAGCCTCGCTACACCACTGGTGGGGAGCAAACCGGGCATTTCAAGCCTCCCCCAAATTTTTCATCCATCATTTTCAATTTTCAATAATAGATTATGTAGATCTATGTTTCGCCTGAAAACCCCTTGAACAAAGTATTGACTACTTGTATTCAGTGACGTACCACCCCAAAATTTTTGGGGGAGCAAAAAAATTAGGCAAGGCCAAAATTTTTCGTTTTAGGCAGGCAACAGTTATTTTGTTTGGGATACCGCCTCTCAAAGCACAAAATGACTAGATACTGTATGATAAAAATTTTAGGGCCATGGCCTCTGAGGCCCCTCTGACTACGCCTATGCTTGTATTGTAAGCTGAAGTCCTTGTTTCTGCATCTTTCAGCTTATACGAAATTATAGCTTTGTGTACAACATAGTTTATATAGCCTGCGTGCAAAAAAGGTTATTTAGATATTCGAAAGCGAATTGACCCACTGCCTTTTTCTTAACATTCCAGATTTTGAAAGTGCACCCTAAGTCTTGAATGCTTTAGCTTGAAAGGTGTGCAATGCACTTAAGCGGCCGCACCAGCTTTAAAAATAACCCTCCTAACATCAACAACCGAAAGCTTTTTGTTTACTGCAAAAGCTCTCGAGGAATAAGCCGAACGGATTCTGCTTTCATCTTTTTACGATTCGAACTTACACATATCTGTATTCAAATAGCTGGTCACAACCGGTGTTGGAGGAATCATGGGCCGCATGGGCCTAGGACCGCCACTTTTTTTTCTAGGGGGCCTGCCCCTCACTTTTAAATTTAGAATATTGCTTAAATAAGTTTAAGCAACATCATCATTTTGAAGGCCTGTCTCATCCCTATCTGATGATGTAATATATGTGGAGGCTGCCTTAGCTTTGTGCATGTTGTGTTTGTGCATTTGCTTGTGAAAGAATTTTATGAAAGACCAAGAACAACTAGTTACATTTATATGCTCAGTGTAACGTAGATAGATAGGGCGTAGTGTAGATAGGGGACGTTGAGGGCTTATAAAACATTGTATAAAACTGCTTATACATCCTGACAATATTTAATGACTTCATATTTCAATGGTTGTGACGTCACGGTTGCCAATTCAAACTACAAAAACTTTCCATCGTTTTTTTGACGTGCACTTGTGCCCCACATTGAAAAAGGTTCCTCCACCACTGGTCCCCACTCCCAACAAAGGTGACAAGCAAGCGAATCAATCGATAAAATTGTTTTTACAGAACATTGATTCCACCTTATACTACGCATTCTCAGGCATGTGATCTTATTCATATAGAATCGCCTATCATGTTTCTTTTATTCCTTTAAGAGAGTTGCCATCACTGCTTGTCTTTCATAATCTTGCAGAAGTCTTCGATGCAATTCATCTTTGCGATGTTCAGTATTTCCTTGAAAATATCAAAAACTGTAAATGTACAGTAATATGGGTTATATCATAGCTGCTCAGATCGCATTAAAAGTGCTAACAGAATTAAAGGAAAAATTACAGTGGTTTAGTATACTTTTTACTAAGATTTTTAATCGCAGTGTTGAACAACTTTATAAACAAATTTTGAAGAAGTGAAACGAGACAATTCTTTATTGCTTCAAAGCGTAACCAGTAAAAACAGTTATCTCTAGCCAGGGGCGGATCCAGCCAGTATGGTTGGGCGGGACGATTTCAATAATATTTGGCAGTCAAGTCTTATAACGGCTTCGCTACTGCAAGAGATGTGAAGTATATTTCACAACACTCCCGTGAGAAAACAATAAACGACACAATGGCCTTATATCGCAAATACTATTTTCAGAATTATATAAATTCATGGCGAATAAAGTTACTTTCGAAGGTTTTAGGGGGGCGAACGCCCCAATGGTCCCCCTGGATCCGCCCCTGTCTGTAGCACAAAAACGTTAATGCCATTTCCATCTTTGAAACACGCACAAAGCACATACAAATAATCACAAACGTAACAGCACCTTACCTATCTTTGAAACGGACCTTTCCATGCAGGTAATCATTCATTTGACATGTGAAGGTGACTCGTATGTTGAAAACTTGGAATTACAACGACCTTCCCATTGAAAAACAGGAATATTCTTTCTTGCGCACTTAAGCGGTTTCACAACGTGACGTTTCAAGACAAAAGAGCATACATTGTTGTGCACTTTAAAGTTGCGTAATACTTCAGTATGCCAAGCTTTTATAATCGACAAAATGAAATAAAACTCAATGCTACAGTACATGTTTCTCGGAAAGTAATTAAATTTTAAATTGAATCGACCAGCGTGCAACGTTATTTCAAGGCAAAATTCTTGCATTTAATGTCTATAGGTGGGTCGATGTTTCGGTCTCACACAGGGATGCATATAATGTAATCCTATGGATTCGAATACTGGATGATTCAAAAATCAGAGTTTTTTCGAATATTTACATTCTAAATAAATTTGGATTAATTAAACGTGAAAAAGTTGACAAAACAAGTAATTTCAATAAATTTTGCAGTGCCGCTTTTCACGTTACTGAGTAAGAGAAAGAAACATTCAACAAGCTCACGGCTCTGCATAGTGACGTAACAAGCAAATTAACAGGTCGTGTGATCGCTGATCGGCATTTTAAACCTTTGCGCGATCAGCTCATTTTACTCCTAACAAGTTATTCCGGAATAGTATTCAATATTCTCAATTCGAAATAAAGATTCCGGAACAATCCGGAACCTCTACATGTTCCATAATGCACATCCCTAGTCTGACATGTCGTTCATATAAAAGTGTAACCCGCAATTTTGCAGCAAAAACATCTGCTATAAGACAAAAAAAAATTATATAAAACTCAATGCTATTTGTTTCTCGCCAAGTTATTAAATTTTAAATTGAATCGAGCAGCGTGCAGAATTATTTCGATGCAAAATTCTCACATTTAAAAAATAGCCGATTGCTATAACAAAAAAAAACAAAATTTCTAAATCTGATTTCAAAACACCCAAATTGACAAGTCTGCTCTCGGGTGCGCTACTGATGGTGGTGAAGAGAAAAACGTAGAAGGGGTCTGGCCATACGAGTGCGGATAGTTTAAATTTTGAGAGCTTATGTTGACTTTAGCTTGTATTTTTGGTTTTAATTGTTGAAAAAATTGGACGAGCGGTTTGATTGAGAAAAGCTTGTTGAAAAAAAACAGTATATATTTACAAAATTTAGATAAACGTGATGCGAGACCTGATGAAAACATAACACTACATACCCAGTGCACTGCTTTTAAAATTCCTTTAAAAACACAGTCAACCAACAAAACATTTCTGGTTGAANATTAAATACTCATCATTAAGCGTCAATGATTTGAGATGCAACTTCAGCGTTTTTTATTCATGATGCCGTGTTGTCCAAACAAAACTGGGTTAAAGACGTGATTTCGAAAGGTATATATAGGCAAAATTACCCGGGTAATAATTTCAACAATAAGTGTTTAAATCTGCTGCTGTGTTTAGGAAATATCGTTTAAACAACACATATACACCAAGCAGGCCAACTGTTTGCACAGATATGCGTTATACAAAATTGATGCCATTGAAAACGCTGTTGAAAAAATCAATCAGTTTTTCATTAAAACCCTTTTCCGATTTATTTCAAATAAAAATCGTTTTTCTTAATACTTGACGAGCGTGTTTTACGACTGTGAAAGTAGCAGCTCTTAGCTAAAAAATTCTCGGACACCTGACGTTGTGGATGGCAGAGCTTTTTGAGGCGGCTGTCACGACGAAACAAATGAACGAACTTTGATTTTTTCATGAAATAAATGTTTGATTAGACCTTGATTGGGTGCATACCCAGTTTCTTCGCTTTGTTCTTGAAAGTACCTTGTTTCTCTTCCAAGATTGCATGCTTCTTGTCAAACGACCATATTAAAACAAAAAATGTTATTTGTGATCTGCTAAGCATTTGTGAATAAACTGGTAAAAGCAAACGTGTGCTATACCGCCCATTTGAGGTCTTTCTCCAGGGGTTTTCAGATAAAAGAAAACGTTTTGTACTTGTACGAGATGTGGATTTGTTGTACCGTTTTGAAATAGCCTACAACAAAACAATAAACGCTCAACATGACAATCGTGGTTCAAAGCAACGAAATTTCTTGAAACAACGTTGGTCACTTTAAACCATCTCTGCGAGGTTATTCAAAAATTATTCAGATCCTGAGATCAGGAGTGCAACCAGCTGAAATTTTCGGGTCTTAAACCATCAATTAACAAAATTCACTTAATGTTTGCTCATGATATATGTGTGTTTGGCCCGGGATTCAAAGGGTAAACCCTTTAAGTCCCACACGAGCCCAATTTGGGCAAGTATATGTTAGGCAATAAGTCGCCAGCCGATCGAGCTAGAGAGATGTTCAAACTCTCTGGAAATGCGTAAAGTCTTGTAGATCCTATTGTAAAAAGTTGGGATGTTTTGGGTTTGACCTTTTTGGGAGGGAACGACACAATTGGGCAGGTCTAGTTTTTTTTGGATGACGTCATTGGGGACTGAGAAAATGTTCAAAGGACAATTTCATTGTTTTTCTTTTAATTAAACTAGGCGCAGATTCTCATATTTACACCCTTGAGTGGCCTTCTAGCGTTAGTGGTTGGAAAGTTATGGCCGCAAAAACAAAGTAATTAATTAATTAATCCCCTAATGAATTCCTAGGGGATTGGCTCCAGTTTTACGGCACTACGACTAAAAATTTTCCAATCTGCGTAGAGGTCATACGGGGCTGCGTCCTGGCCCCAACGCTCTTCGGCATCTTTTTTCTTTTTTTCAGCTCTGTTCGCCCACGCTTTCACAGAGGAGGACGGAGTCATGCTGCACACTCGTGGTCGTAGCCACGGCGGTTGCGCGACCTTGCCCTGCTGCACGCTAAGGCCAAGTGCGTATTGATTCGCGTGAACTGCTGTACGGCGATGACGCTGCTCTAGTTGCTCACTTCAGGACGCATTTGCAAAAGAAACTCTAGATACCTCTGACTAAGGCCTGCATTGACTTCATCATGACCATCAGCTTGCAGACAACCGTCGTAATGTCGGTCGGAACACCCAATCCACTCTCATCTACGGATCGCTGCTTACAGTTGTCGACAAGTTATCTTATATCTGGGACCTGTTATCTACTGTACCTACAGTCTGGACGACGAAATCAACCAACAAATAGGAAACTTCGAGCGACTCAGTTCTCGGGTTTGGAAAAATCACTACCTCACTGTCAAACTAAAGGTCGGGGTCTACTCTGCGTGCATCCTGATTGTTCTGCTTTACAGTAACGAGACGTGGTGCACAAAACTGCACATTATTACGAATGGTTTGGCCAGGCTCGCCACCACATGTGGGTGGGCCCCGCCGCTTTTGCCAGGACTACCTGAACAACACGTAATAATTCTGAGGCCCTTGTGAATTTCAAATTTCTCTTGCAACATTAGAGCTTGGCTGTGAAACCCCAGCAACGATTAAGCACTGAACATAAACTGCAAAAATTTTTAATACTTGCTTACAATAACCCCAGGCAAATGTAAGCTAACGTAACGTGAACATAGATGATATGCTGTTTCTGTCACCAGGCATAGTCTAGCCTACTGGCTGAAAATTTGCTCCACTGGTGTAATAACAATGCAGTATTTATTGCAGACGTTTCGAGAGTGTATGCAAACTCTCTTCCTCAGAAGATAAGCAAGAAACAAAATAAAAGCGTACACACACACTGCATTTCTGAAAATTTTCAGAGTGATACACGAACAAAAGGATAAAAAAACGCTTTAGAAATACCATCATTTTGAACTCTCTCCCAGGTTTTGGGAATTCCAGCATATTTGTGGTTAAATACCAATCGCTTGCGAAGTTTTCGATCAGATGTTTGGTCTCAAGATAAATCTTGTAAGGAGGCAAATAACTAGTAGAGCAAACAAAATTCAAATAAGACTTTTCAAAACAATGATTAGAATACAAAATTTCATCTTTATTCTTTGAAAGTTTCTTCAAATGTCAAAATTGCCATACAATGCTTTGAAATTTGAGGTTGCAATCTGCCAAAATTTGAAAAAATGGGAGGAATGCGAAATTTTCCGACAAGGGACCTTGCCTACCCTCGGCCGCGGAACGTACGCCCCTGAAAAAGCGTACAACTATCTTCATTAAATCATGGTCAAAGTGCAATATCGATTCTCATGCCTGAAATGCGATTTTGCTGCCCGAAAACGTGTCCCGACCGCTTCCGTATTCACGCGGGGCCCTTCCACTATGGTTGTAACTGCAAAACACACGTGATCCAAATTCAAGATGTGCATGCTGTACATTTGCAGACCTCCACTGCAATGGTGGTGACCTGTAGTAACGCGCTCTATTAATAAATTGCTGCACTCTGAACATTGCGCTTGGTGAACACTGAGCACAACCGCGCTTTGCTTGCACATCTAGCGCTGGTGAGCAAGGTAACGAAAAAGGTTGCTCGATCACGTACGCAACCCTCCATGAATCATCGAATGCCACGCCATTTGTGAAACGGCAAAGTAGAGTTAGACGTGTGAGGGATTAATACAGGTACAATTGCTTACGACAGTTTAACAGTACCAAACGAACAAACTAGCAATACTTAGATGGCAGTTAAGTCTTGTAACAGCCAGACAAATAAGTATTATTATTGCAACATATGCACATATGCACTTACACATACTTTGATAGACTCTGAAGGTGGATCAAATAAATTTCTTGATTATAAGGGAAAGGTGTTGAATTGGGTTGGACAACTGAGAGTACTTTGAGGTAGGAAAAAGTAAAGTTAAACAGTTCTCACCAATTTGTTAAAGATAATGCTGCTATCAGAAAGAACTTGCCTCTACTTCTGCCACAGCGGCCATGTCGATAACTTACAGAGCTTCTCGAACTAATGCTGGCGAGCATTTCAAACTGTATGTAATTTAAGAACTGTATGCATTTTAGAACTGTGTTTTTCAAACAGTATGTGTTTTAATTGAGTATCCGAATGTGAGTGATGTTGGTAAAGCTACAAGATTAAACCTGTAACAATGATTTCCTGTGTTGGATGTGAACTGAAGCAATATTAGTTTTATATTTTTATATCAAACCAAAAATACGTCAAGCTACGCGAGTTGCTGAAGGTAAATGTTTGCATGAAGTGAATGTATGCTTCTTAGAGTATCGGTTAAATGTTAATCTTCATCAAAAATGTTTCTGTAACCAGTAGCTATACTTCAAAAGCTGAAAGGTAGAAAAAACTATCTTGTGTTTCTAGTTTGCCACACAAACGTAAAAACCAAATAGACAAACTATGAGAGCTGCTATGATCCTGAATGGCTTTTGCCATTTAAATGTCTTCACGACTCCTCAGTTAGAAAAAGTCAACTTTTCAATTAGTAATTACCTTGACTGTCAGCTATCTAAAAAAAATTATGCAAGTAGTGTCAAGTTATAATACGCATAATTTTTTGGAAACCTTTTGTTTAATAAGTATCACCGAACAGGAGGCCTAATTTGGGCTACAGTAAGTTTTCGATTACGATCCAAACCTGGTTAGAATTGTAGGCTACAGGCCTGATACATTGCATGACGCACGCAAGCAATTTTTACAAATAAATTTGTGTGTTCCACTGTTTGAAAATAAAAAATATTTTGTCTATCTGTGTAATCAAAGGTCATCTATTAAACCTTGTTTAAAACTGATAAGGGTGACATTTTTTCACACTACGTGCATGTCATATGTTGCAAAGTTTCTAACTGGAGGATTAAGATGGTAGATGTTGAATGAAAATTTTAATGCGAATCTGCTCAAGTACATTCTTTCTATTGTTGGTTGTGACTGACGCTATGAGATGTTTTGCTTACTGCTAATGGAAAAAGGGCAAAGTGTTTTAAAATGAAATGAAAGGAAAATTGTGGAAATGGAAATACAGTGAAATCTTGATCTTTTGGCAGAATTCACTGGAGTTCTCAAGTGGGCTCCGAATAGCTTTTTCCCACGAAAATACCAAACGTGCTGGTGAAAATTCGGTATTATATTAACCTGAATGATGACAGCTTCGTAGACCATATATATTAAAGTCATAGATGCGCAGTTTGGTGTGATAATCATGTCTTCACAATCTAATACAGGGGTGAGCAAACTATGGCCACCCCAGTGGGCCAAACATTTTCATACTACCCGCTAAGTTCAACGCATATACTCAGGTTGTTTAGAGACCAGAGATTACATCGGAATACGTGTTTCGACCAATGTAGGCGTCATCTTACGCTCTCGTTGATCTGAATTCTTGGAAATTCAATGTAAGACGCACTGCAAACGTCGTTTTCCTGTTGTATCTCTGGCCGTGTTTACTTCAGTGGTCAACGTACAAACTATGACTTGACTAGCTTGTAACATGGAATAAAAATTTACCCCAAATGATTTCTTAAAAATTTTTCAAAGCAAAAAACTGAAGACAATTGTCATGTTGTAATATATAGTGGACTAAAAGGTATTCCTTTTTCAAGTTGGGATATAAAAATATTCAGTCGATCGACGTTGACCTATCCAGACCAAGAAATAGTTCAAATTTTGAGAACATAACCTTGTCGGAAAAACCCAGACAAGATCGAGACAAGAACAAAAAATTATTTTTTTGGCTGGCACGAGAAATCTGCCTCCATTTGTAGCACTTCACAAACAAATTTGAGTTTTTTTAATTTTTATGTGAACAGGACAGAGGATGAAAACTTTGTCTTTGTACAACCATGGACCGTCACCAGGTTTTACTTGACTTCCTCCGAACTTTCCGAGCACGACAGTCAGACTACAAAAAGGCTATCAGCACGACTCGATCTCATCATTGATTTTGTTTCACCACTTGTGCGAATTTTTTTCTTTTGTTAGAGGATCACCGCGAGCAATTTGAGTTACTTTAGCTTTACGTTTTGGAAATCGCTTTTCTAAACTAAATTTTGAAATGACCTTTTCAGCAAAATGTGATATATAAATGAGCACTCCAAGTGTCAAGTGAAAGGATGTGCGAAACTTGCTCACACTTGAAAACACACCAGATTTTTTCCAAGAATTAGTGGCAAGGCTGAACTTGAAGAAAAACAAGTACAGGCAAACTTTTGATATCATTTAAACATAAAGTAGATAGATAAGCCGCACTCATTTATTGTGATGGAAGTGCAAACTCTCGAAACGTCTACAATTCTTCGGCTTTACCGAGTGTAACCATCTGAAGACTGAATTAGGCTTACTATATTTAAACTCTTGCAGATGTCTATAAGTTAATGCCATGCTCAAACGAAATTGCTCGAGAGTATTCGAGAAATAAGCCCCACTGTCCATTTTATGTGTGTTATCAGACAGTCAATTCGCAAAGATGGTGACTATGTGACGGAGACTAAACTTTTGTCATTACGATTTATCATCACAATCTTGCAGATTACTGTGTCAAAAATCCATAAAAACGTATACTACATGCCAAAACAGAATACTAAAACGGGTTTCTAGGCCATGTAGAACCTAGATAGCCGCATTTAGCTACATCCGTAAAATCACTGCATGGGTTCGATCTTAGATGTAGCAAGGACGATATTCACGGATCAAAGTCCGCTTGATCTCCCTGAAGCTTCTGACTGCCTAGCTAATAAAGCTCAATAAAACAAACTAAAAGAGTTTATTCATATTATTGTTTGTTTCACAAGATATGCACACTATAAAAATGACAGACACTTACCATTTCATGCTATACATGGATCAATTCGAACTCTCTCGAGCCAACTCTCTCTCGAAACACAGGCACAGTTAGTCTGATGGTCAGCCAATCTTACAGACTACAAGTAATACTTTCCCTTAGATTTAACGCTGAACCTATTCGTTAGGATGGTAACGTTCAAAGAGGAAGCGCCCTTTTTAAGGTACATGTTTTGTACACTGTTAATCGTGACAAAGTTTTCTCAGAACCTAGAGAGGGTTGTTAGGTCCGATTTCCGCAAATGCTGTCACGTACTTAGTTTTGTGATGGTAGCAATTTCTTAAATCAAAATTGCTATTTGAAGTTAGTCGAATGGCAAGTCCATTTAAGTTAAAATGGGCCAAATTCGAAACACGTTTTTGAGTATCTAATAAACATCGTTTTGGATAGCTCCAAATTTGTTACACAGGGTGACAGAGATTCTTTTAGAC
>JGI24158J21664_10008983_pt1 | contig 13331 bp, 9 predicted proteins | sample Ectturendosymbi3_FD_21664 | JGI IMG/M metagenome (IMG submission 21664) | reverse complement strand
AATCCTGAATGTAAAAAGTATATTCAATACAGTGAAAAATTTCAGGGCACACTCTGTTTTCAGGGCAAGCGCAAGTTGCTCAAAAATCCTGAATGTAAAAAATACAGTATATTCAATATAGTGAATTTAGGGCAATTATGTTTTCAGGGCAAGCGCAAGTTGCTCAAAAATCCTGAACGTAAAAACTATATTCAATACAGTGAAAAATTTCAGGGCAAACTCTATTTTCAGGGCAAGCGCAAGTTGCTCAAAATCGTGAACGGTGAAAAAATTTCCAATGCAATGTGTATCCACTTGGGGTGATCTGTGTAATTTGGACTAGTGTAGTTTGTAATCTGGACCAAAGTCGTGATTAGCTATAGTGACTTTGATCTGGACCAAGCCCTCATTTTCTGTAAAAATCGAACAATCGGATGTCGGTAGTTCAACAGCTTGATATAAAAATTCGGTATTTCTTTGTTCGTGTTCGAGTTTGCGCTGGGTAGATGTGCAGGGTGTTAAGATGATAAAATTTTTGATTAACAGGAGTTTTAGAAGCGGAAAGCACGGACGTGCCAATTGCTTGGCTCCTTTGAGTGCGCATCTTTAAGTGCATTGCTCAAGCGCACAGCAGCGATAACACAGGCAGGTTTAGGGGGTCAGACCCTTCGATCCGGAACCGTCGCTTTTAAAACATTGAGTTGCGTCATCGAAGTCGTGTACCTGTTTGCATCAGTAAAGCAATTACCGTAAAGCAGGGGTCGCCAACCTTTTTGAAACTGCGAGCTATTTCTTGTGTGCCGATTAATGCGGCGAGCTACTAGTTTGATACAAGTGTGTATTACACACTTCCGAAACAAACATTTTGATCAATTTACCTTCCATTATTTTAGTATTGGTGAAGACAGTGATCATGCTGATGTTATTTTTAGAACAGGCCCGCGGGCAACCTACATGGTCCTTGCGGACGACCTGGTGCCCGCGGCCACCACGTTAGTGACCCCTGCCGTAAAGTTTCTTGTCTGGGAGAACACAACACGCAAGGAACTTCAAACCCTTGAGTTAACAAGCAAGTTAACTACAGAATTTGCCTATCACAGCACCTGTAGGGGATTGCATAAAGAACGTTGTTTCTGAATTGACAATTTGACATTATAAGCGAATTGAAATGCATGTAAAAGATGCCATCGGGACCAAACAAAATATACCGTTATGGGCGAATTGACGCTCCAGACGAAGCTGTTATAAACGAATTCAACTCTATAGAATATATGCACTTAAGGTTTCAGGCCTCATTCGGATTAAATTAAAAAGGTATTTTCAGGGCGAACGGCTTGTTTTTAGGGCAAATTGTTATTTTCAGGGCAAATTTTTTCCGCCCCCCCCAGTAAAATGCCTTCCCGTACGCTTATGAACTGTGGTGCTGAAGCGTGCGTTATAGACGATGTACGTTAGCGAACGAACCCTTGGCAAGATCAGACTCGGGAAATCGCAGAGTTGGTGAGATATGAATGAACGCCATGCTCACTCTATTCAGGAACCTCAACCTAAAAATCTAAAGGCAAACCATGAAAAACCAGTTTGAATTCTTTAGACCGGAGTTCTGAGATTATTTCAGATTTTACCTTTCCAGCACGCAATTCAGCCAACTTTTTTAGCACCACTAACATCGGATTTCAGATCAGAAATTGTGTTGTGAGCGTGTTCCAAACCAAATTACAGATTCTACCAACAACAAGCAATCAGTGGCTATTGACTCAATTGCAGAAAGGCATTCGGAAAACATCTTTCCCACTGATTGCAGTTGCAGAAGATTGAACAGTCGGATAACTGCAAAGCGTCGTGCCTCTCGGCACGTGACCTGCCTTCTACTTTGTCAAAGTGCCTGGGGGCCGCTTAGGCCTAGACCCACACTTTTTAATTGCGAATTTTGCCTAAATAAGTTTAAAGATAGATTGGTAGGGTTTCGTATTTTCCGAATGGATTAATTACACATTTGCAGCATTTACGGTGAATTCTGGGGAGTAATTTCGAAGTGATAACTGAAGATCAGTCACTGTGTTCAATATTTCTGGAATAATCCTCACTTTCAATGTAAATTGATCAACAGCGGGAAACACACCGAAAAATTCGTTTCAAATTTACTTTTGCACAATATCAACTTTTCGTTAAATGAAGTTCATTTTGAAGTTGGCACAATAATATTCTCGCATGACTCCAGCTGCGCGCAGGGAGACGAAAGCCCAGTCTCACCCCTGAGCAGGATGCAGCGATCTTTTAAAGCGAGTACACCACAACACTAAGGTTAGATTACGTTTTTCCGGTTGTCTTTCAGCGGCTTCAGGTGTGAACTATTGAACTCAATCGGCAAAGTGTATTGCGCGAATGTCTCCTGAACTTGTTTTCTTTCCATGATCGATGTTACAGTAGCACCTTCATATTCGCTGGATGCACTGGCGGTTTCGGATGATGACTTAACGTACGTGAGGTCCACATCTCGGATGCTGGGCGCGTTTTTTCGCTTGAATTCTTTTGCCGTAATCTCATGCATGTGGAGATGTTCATCCGGACTTCTGGAGATAAAACCATCGTAATATTACCCTTGTAAACTTCAATTAAAACTATTCAGTTTTCGAACAAATCGGAAAAAGAATTGACTTTCAAGCAGCAAAGTTCACCATGAGTACAAAATCTAATACCTTTTTTATCATATTCTAAAAAAATAACATCAAGTCACAGCTGGCACACACGCTTTAACACCTTTCCTTCCAAAAGCCAACGTACCTCCTTATGAAACAACATTCGTATTCTGCATCCATCGCTTAACAAGGTTTTGAAAAAGTCGACTTCGCGCAGATTTAACTTTATTTTAGGCCTCAAACCAATTGTTGTTTCCAACAAGCGTGTCATGGATATTTCAAAATATTAACGGCATACATGAAATACTCTCGCTACACAAAGGTTGAGAAACACTCTCACTGTGTCTTAATTCAATTTGAATCCCAACGCAAGAAACTAGCAAGCTTGTTGGAAAACATGGGGAAACCACTTGACGTGGTAAGCCGGCAACAAGGTTTCTTTAGTTATCATTCAGGATGAGCTTCACGTGCTGAGGCAGAGAGTTTTACTCTGAGCTGTGCTGTGTTTGGACACTGGATTGAGCACGTGCAGCTGTCGTGTTCTTTACGCTACGCGTATTTCAATGACAAGAACAGCTTCAAACACCTTAATATGCGCTCCACTTCGATGAAACACCATTTTGTATGATACTCAGTGCATTTGGTGTTTATTCGACTTAATCGCATAGATAAGCACTTCAGCAAGCACAAAGTTAGGCAGTAGGAAAACCGATGAAGTTATGAGCAATGTTGTGTGCGAGGCACACCAACCAACCGAGTATGGCGCTTTCTCCAACATTAGCAATGCAAGAGCCATCTGCTTTCAAACGCAAAAACAACGGAATAAAAATGCAACTCAGTTTCAGAGAGCACAGGCAAAGTTTAGTGGCGGCGTTGGTTCAGAAATACCAAGCGGGATCCTAGAGGTTGCTCAATGGCAAACTCCAACGCACATAATTACAACCAAATGCCAAGTAAGCTTCTTCTGTGGACGTCTGACAATTTTTCTTGACCATCTTGGTCATGAAAACCGACATTGAAAGTTTTTCTACAGCAATTGAATAGGGATATCATCGTGGGTAAGTTTAATTAGAAAGCAGCAACATTGATCCAAAGTCCATCGCCGAAACGGCATCGGCGAACTGTTCCATTCCGGTTTAGAAGTATGGTTGAACATATTCAATTTTGGGCGAGCATTTATTACATCCATTTATAACAGTAAACCCTCAACCGCAAATATTATGAATATTTAAGTTTCGCAAACACTATGAAAGCTGTCGTCGACATTTTATTCATCTTGGTTTCACCTGAACCTTTCAAGTTTCTGTAGCATGCATCAAATCAAAGTTGCTAAGTGAAGTGAGAACAGTTTGACGTCATCATGAGACATGCCTTTCCTCCTTCAAAGCAAAAGTTATGCATAAGATTATCACGGTTTTAGTGGTGGAAAACACAATCGTTTTGTCTATAGCAGTTTGAAGCCAGAAATCGTCATTGCGTTCTACGAGTCTTCACAAACTGACCTGCGCTAATTTTTTTCAACGCTTATGATCGTACGAGTAATTTCGAGTTACAGGTCCATAATGAGTCGAGCAGAGTCGTCATTTTCTTCACCCAAAAGACTGGAGTCATTTCGAGACATACAAAAACGCGAATCAAGTCAGACTCGAGTCAATGACTCGCGTCGTCACATCTCTGTCGAATTTCAACATCAAGGAGCGCAAGGCAAAATATTTAGGAGCTGTTGGTTCAAAGCAGCACACTCAGAACTTGTTCGTTTACAATTATGATGAATTAATGTTCAACGTATTTCTTCAATTAACAGAATTCAAAAGCATCAATTCAATGAAAATACCTTATTTTTAATTATATGCTCGATACGACCAAGCTGTAAGAAGCGTTGCAGATGTTCAACAAAACAACGCTACTTTACAATGTAATATAATAACAAACATATTTATTGTTTCACTTCAAATGAGATAATTGCATTTTTCAAACTGTTTTAAAACTTGTTCACCTCGATCATCGCTGCATGTGTCTCAGCAATTTGAAAAACCAACAGCACATTATATAAATGATTGCCGATAAGCAGAAGTTAGGGAACAGTAAAGGAGCAACGGAGGACTCAACTGTGCAAGGTAAGTTTACTCTCTACAGAATGTAGGTCTTGTATGCTAAATGCAAAACTGTAAATGTGAATACTCCAGGCTCTTTTTGAAGAGAAGTTTTCGATAGATCAGGAATGAAAATTTTCTTGAGCGTTCGAATGCGATTCTAATACTACAGTACATATAAATTCAGTTAACGCTCTCGACTTGCGTAGGGCTGGCAAGAGACGATCAAACCGTATAAAACATTTGTGATTAGTGTTTTGTAAAGATTGTTGTGAAACATGTGCGGAACTATGTTTACACTGGGAACTATTTATATTTTTAGATATCCGATGGTCACGGTTCAACTTTCTTCGACAATATTTAAAGCATTAGATAGCATACCGACTAACAGGAATAAGGGATTATATTAAAGTACCTGCTAAAAACAGAACTGACATTAACAGAGACCCAGTAAGTCTTAGCACAGATAACGGCCTATGAATATTAACTCATTTCTGATCAAATTTTTCCAATCCTTTGCTGAAAGCATGAAACATTCTCATGAGACCTAAATGCTAGTCCAAAAGATAAACTACAATATACTTCAATGTCGAAAACCACACACTGAATCTTTTTTTCCACATTCGACTCTGATGTGTCGTTATTGGCCATCTGTGCGGTTGGCTTACAAAAACATATTTCTGGATCAGTGCTTTTCAACCTTTTTTGTACCACGACTATTATAGCAACCCACTACAGCCCAACAACCCCATCTAAAACTAGAATAAAGCAAATATCGTATAGCTGCGTACATAACATATCTACTCGTGACCCCTCCAAAAATGTTTCACGAATCACGACCCCTCTGGGGGTTGCGATGCCCAGGTTGAAAACCACTGTTCAAGGCAAAACATGAGAAGTGGACATGTTGCAATAGAACCACAAGATCGAAACATAACTGCAACATTCTTCAAACGTCAAAAAAACTCGCAGTGATACTTGTATTTTGCGTACAAGTTACTCGCCTGGTCTGCGTGCTCTTGACATTTTTCTTCGTCTTTGTCTCTTTACTTATATACGTAAGTTTGGATGACCGCTCATTTTCAACATAAAGCGTCTTAGTTTGACTCATTTCAGCTTTACAATTGATCAAAGAGTCTTAACAAACTAAGTTCTGGTGGCAAGGGTGCAATAAGTGGCCGAACATATTTTCCGCAAATAAATACTCCTGCTTTACGTAAGGCTCTCACGGACATAGGATTGAGTACAACGAGCCATATGTAGCCAGCGCTGCGATGAAGATAATTAGATTGCTGTGCACCACGACAATGCGGATTTATCCAAGTATTACAGGATCACAGAGCATACACGCTGGGAATTTCATTTCGGCAACCCACAAGCAAGTTTTTGCCACGTGGCGACCTGCTGAGTAATACTGTACATTCGCGCTCATGATAGTCTTGAACCAATACGATCATTCTGCTTCCACATATATGCTCGCAACAACTATGAATAATCTTTGCCTATGAAAAACTATGAAGAACTTAGCATCACATCTGAATGAATTTCTAACAGTTTCTTGTGAAAAAGAAACCATTGGTGCAGCTGATTGTATGCTTTGCAGGAGGAAGCTCTGGTTTTATTTGATTCACCTCAATCCCAAACAAACTCAAGCTTTCTTGAACCCGAACTGTACCAACGTAAGTTAGCAATACCATATTTCGGTCGGAAAGACTTTTCCATTGGGGAATGGTGGCCAAAAGCATTTTTTCTAGGGGTGAAACAGTGGTGAAATTTCATTTTACCACCTCGAAACCAAATGAAAAGTATATTTCTGCTAAATAAGTAATGAAAAATATCAAAATTTTTGATCGGATGCAATGCGACGGATTTATTTAATGACAATTGGCGGCTGCCCGTAGCTTGAATAATGCTTTTTGTTTGGGCGTTTTGCGGTGAACGCTCTTGCCCAAGGAGCGCTACGGCGAGTCGCTGTGGATCGGACACTCTACCACTGAACTAATCGCTGCCCTATATCGAATTTCAAAACACAGAGGTCGCAAATGGTTCCCCGTGCCTCTCTTGGAGGTTTCAACGCCCATGCCTATATCCATCAATACCCATCAGTAGCACCTAATTTCTAAACATTACACGGCATGTAAGAAACGACGTAAAACGTCGAAGCACGAAACCCGCCTTTCGTATGTTTTGGTTTGACTCGACTGCAGTCAAACGCTCTATCAAACTAATGATCACACTAAACACTGCAAAAACTAAACTTTTAAAAGTCTTGGTTGCCTGAACAAAATTTGACTGAATCTAACTAACATTGCTAATTTTTTGACTTAATCAACCACCCATGGTGTCAGTTAACTAGTACACCTTACATTGAATGGTGAAGCTCTACAAGGAATCCAAATTGGACAAAACTCACGTGGCTTTTTGCAGCAACGTACACGACATTTCACAAGGCTCGAGGTGTGATTGGGATTTTGTTGCCAATGGCAGAAGTGTCAGTTTCTTTGCTTATCATCTACATTGTGATTGGACCGCTTTCTCCACGGATTACGTATGGACAGTGGTTCAACTGGCTGTTCAAGTGAGTTCACATTTTCTACAAGATCTTACGAACTTACTGCATACACTTAATTCTGCGATTTGCATATTTCTGCTCCAGCCATATGAATTACTCCCCTTTGGTGCAAACGTTTAGCCGCAACAAACGTTTCCATTTCCAGGAAGAGATACTTTATATTTTGACCCTAATCCTTTACATCTGACATTATATCTGTTTCAAATGGGCTGTAGGTTTATTCCCGACGGTTTGGCCAACGACACATGTTGAACCAGACTCACATGAAAACCTTAAGTACAACTTATTTGTATTAAGTTTTCACATTCCGTTCAACGTAAAATATGAAATTTATTATAACCGACGTAGGCTATCACTAACCACCAAGTAACACAACTGACTATGATCATGTACATCGGTGTGGGTGGATACTGGTTAAGATATCAAAGTAAGATGTGGTAACCTTCCAATGAAGTTGATCATCATGCCCTTTGGTGTCATTTAAGCTTGTTGCAATCATCATCAAACATTAGGAACTTTACATAGATCCTTTAAACCGAACGGTTTCACTTGTGGTAAATGAAACTTCATTTGTAAGTGATGAATACACGAGAAGAAAGCCTTTTCAGCTTCAGATCTTATGAGGAAATTTCCAACAGTATGCTGGTGCCACTGGTGTTAAAGATTTAATCAGAGGAAAAATTCACATGCACTGTTTTTAACCATTAGTTTTGTTTAACCTGAAAACGAATGGTTTTGATATCCTCATATTTTGCGCAGACTTCGCATGTTTTGGATGCGAGTGATGTGGACATTCACTGCAATAGCATACGCCGCTCTCTTCATTAAAGTGCGTGAGATGAAGTTTAAAGAAACGTTCAACCCAGCGTACGTGGACAACGACCTGACCAAGGTCGGGTTAGCTTTCACTACACTTGAATATGGCAGCCTGGGAGTGGTGGAAAGTGTCCTAAAAGTTATCAAGGTGGATACTTTTGAAAAAAGATTACAAGCTTACGACAGCGGAATTGTCGGACGATGGAGAAAACTGTGTAAGCTGTCGTATTATCTGGGCACGGTGGCATTTGCTCTTCGCAATTTTTCGTTGACGATTTACTTTGCTGTCCTGTCAACAGTCGACCTGACTGCCACTCCCGATCCACTATATCTATTTTCTCCACTAACGCCATTCGAGCGTGCTCAGCAACATATGGTCCAGAGTGCGATGCTGGTGCTGCAGGTCTACGTCACCGTTATACGTGGAAAATTTTATTCCTTCTTCCTGAAAATATTTCTGTCCAACTTCTTAACCGAGGTAGAGGACCAACAACTCCAAGGAAAGCTGCAAGGAATGTTTCGTGCGGAAACGGAAAGGAAGGATAAACAGAGAACATTCTTCAAGATGGACAAATTGCCTCTTGGTGCAGTGTAACTAAGCGATTTTCTCCTTTATGATTCAAGCCTTGACGGTCAGTCAACTGGATCTAATCCTTGCTACTGAATTTCTTTCGCCGTAACAATGTAATAATCTTTTTGTTTCTGTTTGAAAAATCCCTCTCGTTTTTGTAAGTTCAAAGTTCTATTCTACTTTTGTAGGGTACAAGACTTTTCGGTCTGGCCGTTTCGGTCTGATCCGTTTCGTTCAGAGCCATTTTGGTCTGAGCCGTTTCCGTCTGGCCGTTTCGGTCTTGGTCGTTTCTCAAGACATTTCGGTCGTGACATTTCTGTACATGAAGAACTGATGAAATTTGTTAATGTAAATGAATATCTGGGCAAGATAAACATTTATCCTTATAATACAAGACCAATCAAAACCCGGCAATTTGCTTTGCCAAAAGCATGTTCAAACTCGGGTGCTAAAATGNTAAAATACAGTGCAATAGAAATCTGGTCAAAAATTCCTTCAGAAATAAAACATAAAACGTGTTTGGCACTTTTTGCCGCAGAGTATAAGAAATATGTATCACTCAGCTCCTAGAAACATACTTTGTGTTCTTATTGGTGTACATAAACCAGGTGCATTGATTGCATTATGTGAACGCTGTTACAGTGGAAACTGTCAAATCATGAAGTCTCCGATATATCTTATATCGTTTTGTTTTCGTTGCGTTCACCAAAACTGGTCGCATCAAACCTTAGTATAAAGTAGTGGGATGCCTCTAGTGTTGTGTACAGGTGCAAAGCAAAAACAAACTCGTATGCGCACTGAACTTCAAACGAATTTCCGTTCTCAAGCACGCATTCGCAGCGAATTCTTTTCCGCAATGCAAAATTGGACGCCTGGTTCTCAACCTATTTCAAACTCGTGACACCACTGCAGTGCTTTACCAGTTTACAACTTTGACGCAATTCCTCTTAAGCATTCACGAATATTTCTTAATAAGTGAAAACAGTAAATGTTTAATCCGACAACTTTAAACCATTTCTTCTGGTGGCTTAACCTTTGCCTGCGACGCATTTTGCAGTAATAAACCATATAATCGCATTGCACATATTAAACTTTATACCCGGAGCAAAAGACTTTTACTTGCTGTTATACACTGTTCCCTTCACACTAAAATAGCTTCGTCCTTGGGAGGTCTACAGCCTAAATGACCCGTGGTCCTTCGCAGCCTCCCACTCCCTCACGCATTTTTTAAATCGATGTACTTGGAAGTCATCGCAGTACTACATTATAATAATCATGATGGCGTCATTCATGCATGTGTCTTAAACGCTTGTGTTTCATCAAAGTGAATGTATTATCGCCATGAGGCAAATACTTTCTGCTGTCGCCACGTAGCCTACATACGCTCGAATTTTTTCATGTATTTGTGCGTTCCTTGTTACTGCGATGCATATTTAAAGTCTAGCGCGTTGCGTGTGGTAATGAAGGCGTTACACAATGCATTACATCAGGGGTGACCAACACGTTGATCGCGATCGACCGTTCGATCGCCGAGTCTAAGTTGGTCGATCGCGCTTGATTTTGCATTGAATTGACAAGATACCTAAAAAGAACATTTTTCAATCAATGCTTCAGAAAGTACATAAAAATGAAAAATGTTGTATTTTATGACATTTTGTACTTGTGACTTTAGTGTCGACTGGTCGATCGCGAGTTATCAAGAAATTTTCTAGTCGATCCCAGTCGAAGACAAGTTGGCCACCCCTTCACTATACAACTGCAGGCGAAATGTCACGCTAGCTGGTGTTATTCCAACTTCCTTTGATGTTGCAGCGAAGTGACAAAACAGTCTTCCAGGTGAAATGTTACTCTACAGGTGTTATACCAACTACCTTTCAATTCCTTTTGATGTTGCAGCCAGTGCCGGATTAACCATTAGGCAAATAAGGCACATGCTTTAGGGCCAGTGAAAAATTCAGGCCACAGAAAAGTAAGTCAATTTTGATAAGGCCTGGTGATGACAAAAATGTTTTCATGTTTTTCAATGTAAATAAATATTTATTGTTATAAATATGTTTATCTATTTGCTAATCGTCACGATTAATATTGTTGATTAGAACTATTTTATTTCAATCGCATTTATTGTACGTCTCTCACCAAGATGTTGCATAATTTTTCGCAGCTCGTTTGTTGGATACTCGCTTCACAAACGCTCTTCAACCGGTGTGCACGGTGCAGCCTAGGGTGCACCAAAATATGCGTGGCGTGCACCACTATCACACACACATCGATCCATTGATGAGGGGAGCAATTGAAAAAGAAATTATTCCTCAGTTTGAGTTGTTGGTTAATAACATGCAACAACAAAAAGCCATATAAATATTATTTCCACAATTTTTTGTGTGTATTTTGTTATATTGTAGTCCAGTAGGATGATTTCATATCACTTTTCACCTCGATTGACCTTCCAAGTAAATAGGGTGCACGAGTTCGTCAAAACATCTTAAATGGTGCACCATAACAAAATGTTGAAGAGCTGTGCACTGTACGATTCGCTTCGTCCACCGAATGAACTTCTACGTCTTTATGACGTAACAATATTGTTGACTCTTCGCTTACAAAGTCTTAGCTGTAAATTGCTAGCTAGTGGCAGTGCACAAATTGTAGCAGTTCTCCAACTGAACTGGATTTTTTTGGAAAGGATTTGCACATGTGATCACGTTGTGAGTTACTATAAAAGCAAGAGAGAGGAAGTTTTGAGAGTGTAGTAGAGTGGAGTTGTGCTGTGCATTTTGTGCTGTTTTAAGCAGTTTATTCTGTGAAGCTGCTGCATGATAATTTAGTAGCCTTTGGGCTATTAACACACAATTCACAAAACGTGAAGGTGGCTGGGAGCGAGCAAATGAGTTGGAGAAGAAGAAGCGTGATGAAGCTGATCAGCTTAAGAAGACACATAAAGTGACTTCATTTTTCTCTGTCCTGAAGAACGATGCTACTGGTGCACAGGCCCGTAGCCCCGTTTCAAGATTTGGTGGGGCACAATACATTTTTAGGGGGGCAAGATTTTTGTTTTTACTATATGTTTAAAACAAATTTTTCTGAGCGCAACAAAATTTGGGGGGCACAAAAGAAATTTGGGGTGCACTGCCCCCGAATGCCCCCGTGGCTACGGGCCTGCTGGTGCAACTACTACTACTACTGATGATTCACCCTTCGGTATCTGAGGTGGACAGAGATGAAGAGGTGGGGACTGCCGTTGAAGCTGGAGTAGCTGACATTGCAGAAGGCAGGGCTAAACCTGCTTCCGGAATGATGTTGGGCTTCTTGGCGATATAACGGATGATTTACGTGAGATGTGCATCAGCTTAGGAGCGAGCCATTTTCGAAACTTGGTAGACAGCTATCCAGAAACAAAGCATGACTACTCTGGAGTGAATCATTTCTTAAATTCCAGTGCGTCAAACTGGTTTTACCAAATGGAGAGGTAGCTGAACGTGACTGGCTTGTGTATTCCCCAGCCAAAGCCTGTGTTTTCTGCTTCTCATGCATTCTGTTTTCCTCTGATCGTATACAGCTTTCTGGCCTAGGATTTACAGATTGGAAAAATATGGCCAAGCATTTAAAATCCCATGAAATCAATCCAAAGCATTACAAACCAGTTCTGACATGATGTTAGGGGAGTGTTGCTGTTGGGCGCGTTGATGAGCAATTGCATCATAGTATGCTGGAGCAGCGCAACTACTGGAAAGCTGTTCTGTCACGTTGTGTTACGACGATTACTTTTCTCTGTGAGAGGTTTGGCTCTTCGAGGCAGTTGTGAAATTGTTGGCTCCGGAGACAATGGTAATTATTTGGGCATCTTGGAAGTGATTGGCAATTTGATCCATTTCTGTCGGAACACATCCGTACTCATGCCAATTGCGGACGTGGTCACACTTCATACTTGTCAAGTACAATCTGCGAAGAATTAGTTGCTATAATGGGTAAACGAGTCATTGGTATCATCAAGGATGAGATAGCAATGCTACGGTACTTCTCAGTTTCAGTGGACTCCACTATATAATCCAGATATAACCCATAGCCTACTGACTGGTTAACCATCATTCTTCGCTATGTCCATATGGTGGATCACCAGCCTGTGGGGCGTATTTCTGAAATTCATCAACATCTCCGGTCACACGGGGAAGAATCTTGTTGACACTCTACTTCACAGCTTGCTAGATCAGGGCCAGGGGCGCAACCAGCTCTTCATTTCGAGGGGGGCATGAAATTTCATTCGATGACGTCATCGTGCTTATTCAACCGTGGGACAACTTTTTCGCAAACGGTCACATATTAATAATGTATTTTTGCGCCCGCAGACACGAAGTCCATAGCACAAACACACACATTCTGCACAACGCTAGTAAATAAAAACAGAGCGTTTTACAACAGTGTTGGAGGCTGAATCACCGGTGTCAAGCGAAATTTCTTACTTCACGCCATATGCGCATGCACAGAGCAACATTCCAACATTCTACAGGGTGACACATAAAAAACGGTCATCACCTAAACTTGAATAACTGTTGAAGTAATTAATCAGTAATTTTTATTTTTCAGATTTACCAAGTAGAATTAATGTTCTAAGAGTCTACCAAATTTGACCTTCGAGATGCCATGGATTACTGAGCAAAAGATATTTA
>JGI24158J21664_10008981_pt1 | contig 13332 bp, 14 predicted proteins | sample Ectturendosymbi3_FD_21664 | JGI IMG/M metagenome (IMG submission 21664) | reverse complement strand
AAAAAAATCCTATTGATACAACATCCTCGATACACGATTGTTTATTGTTTGGCTAAGATAACAATCGCTTAAATGCACATGCCATAGTTTAAATTACTCAAAATCAAAGATGTGCTTCAACTGCGAGTAGTGTCCCGACATTAAAACCACTTTTATTTCAGTACATCCTTTGCAGCATAGCCCATAGTGCCGCCCCCATAAAAGTGCCGCCAGGGGCGCACCGTCCCCCCCCCTTAGCTACGCAATTGAGCAGATGAAGCTACAGCTGCTTTGATCAGCGCCACTCCACTTCCGCGTCCACTGTGCATTCCGGGAGTTCTCAGAACAAGGACGATACAAAGGTTTTTCTTACATCTTTGTCCGCCAGGGCCTCCCACTTTAATCGGTAGGATCTCCTGGTCCTGCACGTTTGTGTAGAACCCGGCGGCATTCCCAGATGCAAGTTGCAAACCAGCAGGTGCTGATCGGTCGACAGTTTTACACCCGTTTTGATACGAACGTCCAACATTGAACGGAACAAGTCAGCTGAATCTATGAAGAAATCAGTGAGCGACCGTTGACTCAAGGAGTTTCTGGACCAGTGCTGGAAGAAAGTGTTCATGATGTATAGTGCGTTGTTGCAGCACAGTTGCAGCAGGAGTCTTCCGTTGTCATTAACGTCAGCATCACCATGTCTGCCAATCACACACACCTTTCCATACCCGGCATCGTTCCGAACGTGTGCATTGAAGTCTCCTAAAGGGATCGTGGATTCGTTAGTTTTAATCCTTCGCAGGGCATAGCTAACCTTTTCCACGAATTCCAGGCACAGTGGACTTGAGTATCAAACAAGTGTATCAAACACAGGGAACGGCCCAAAAACTTTAACTCAAACAAGCACATCCTCGTAGTGGGATGCATTCATCAACACAGTTTGCCAGCTGAGGGCTTACAAGCATACCCACTCCATCCTGGGCAAACTGTCACGCTGCGGCTCAACGCCGAAGTAGAAGAATATCCACCCATCGTCCAGCTCAACAGTGTTAGAACCACGACACTTTGCCAAAAAGATGCCAACAGCATCCAGGGAATATCGTTTGGCTTCCTCGACCAGTTCGTGCTCTTTCCCCTGAGCGACGTGATGTTCCAGTTTCCGATTATTAGCTTATGTCGAGATTGCCGTTTACGCGTGGCACTCAAGTCTCCCAGAGTAGAAGCACTCTGGGCTGTCATCATTCGCCTCCCCAGATGTATAGCGGGCACAGTGAGGGGCCTCCACTTGTAGATAGCTGATGGGGGTAGTCGCGAATTTTTCGAACGGGCCCTCTGCATAAAGCCCGAGCGCGGTCGTTATTGACGTGCATGACGACCGATGCGCGATGGTTCTGAACGTTGACAATTGAAGGTGAAAACCTGGACGTTTAAGTTTTTTCGTACAGTCCCAAACTACTCTAAAACAAAAGGAGAGGCAATTTAAACGGGTCATTTGCACTGTTCGACATGCATGCAAATCGCTTTTGCAAGAACATAACCTCTCGACGTGAATCTGTACTTTTAAAGGCGCTTCGAACAGAAACAAGCTCAAAGTGAAGTGAACCTACTTGCTTGAGCTTTTACGGAAAGTTTTGTAAAACAATTTTTGAGAAGTACGACGGAATCTCTTGTAGGAGTGTTTCATGCATCAAAAGTTATATCGCTCAGTTTCCTGCCCTCCTCAATTACTTTTTAACAAATCGTAACTAGGTGCTTTGCACAACGGGCAACGTGAAACACCAAAAAACGATATTTGCAGCGATTCCTTTTCAAAACAGACCCCGTTTTTAAATCTGTTACTAACGTGGTCTGATACGTGTGGTCTGGTATGAACAGGTCTGTTTCAAACGGATACCATTTTCAGCAACGTAAAGCAGGTTTGAACTCATGTCCAGTTTTTATCAATTCAGATGGATAGTGGACTCTTGCACTCAGAACGTCTTATTGTGATTCGGACGCGAGTCTTTTCCAAGATAGTGAACTCAAACTTGAACTCTACTTGTATGCTTTGGACTTGGACTTGTCAGTTTGATAATGACTTATAATCGGGTAAGCTGCGATTTTAGTTGCATTTGGTTGTTTTATCAAGAAGCAGCCACAGAAAAAAACAATCTGCGATGAACCGAGGTCAAAACAACTTTTGTTGTTGTACAGTCACATATCTTTGCGACGGCTTGCTTGAGCAGCTATCAAGAAGGTTGACGATTTCCAAGGTTACGTTCTGACACATGGAAATCATGTGTAAATGGACGCAGTAGCAATAAGCACATTCATTCAGCATGTTTCTTAAAATTGAACCAACAGGAGATATAATTTTTGTCGAAACTTTTCCTTCCATGTGAAGTGGGTTGTTTTTGTTTTGAGGATTTTACAAAAAGTGTAACCGTGTTTTGCAAGTACGTAACGTTTTGACAATACTGGTTTACTGGTTGGGTGCATGAAGGTTCAAGAGCGAATTGAGACAGAGCGACCTTGAAAAAAGTTTCAAAATTTTGTGCGCACCAATTTGACACAGAGAGACATATTTTAGTAGAAGAGGTGCATAAAAATGAAACTCCACATAAAAGTCTTCTCACTGAATTTAAAACGTACAGCAACCACGGGTGCACTTACCATGAATGAGCTTGATGTAGTTTCTAGGATGTGTGACAGCAAACAAAAATTCTTCAAAATCAATATCTCCGGTTTCTTTGATGTCAAACTCACAGATAACATTTTTCACTTCCTCCAATGTTATTTCGACATCAGGTAGCGTGTCCTTCGGAGACAAAACGAAAACTGCTGTTGTACCCTGCTCAGGTGACCTGTGTAGCCCATCACCCAGAGGCTTGTTTTTGGTTGATTTCATGCACTTAGAAAAATATTAGAAACCTGTGTTCCCATGGCTTTACCTGATTTTCAGAGATAAATGCAATGGTGCTAGAGTTATTTTACAAAAATGTTCCGAAAACCTATAATTAGAAAGTTGGTCCGCTACTACCCAGGGTTACTCGATGTCCAACAAATTTTGTGCACCCTACTACCTTACAATTTCAACAACTAAAAGCTCTAGGTTTTCTGTAGGTTTTCGAGGAATCAGCCGACTGGGCTCTGCTTTCATCTTTTTGCAATGGTTCAAACGTGCGCATATCGCAAAAAAATTGCGATTGATTCCTTGCTTACAATTTCAATGTGATTTTAAGTGCAAACCGTTTTGCGTCAGATATGATCTCGGAAACCTTATATGTGAAGGTAGACCTACACCATGACTTGATGTGAAGAAGAAACGGATCTAAAACGTGTATGACGTTTCCTACGCACAAATGAAAATTATCTTCTAAAAAGCAATTTTTTGGGGGGTACAGTGTATAAAAATTGTATGCTATGTGTTTCGCTGCGCAGATACGATTTTGTTGTGAAAATGACTAAAAATAGACGTCGGTATGTCAAAAATAGTTTGGTCCGGAAAAAACGGATGTCACATGTCCCAGGAAATTGTAATCAAATTTTGGGTTGCATAACACTCTTCATTTCCCATCTCGTATAGCGTTTAGAGGTTTCCCGAGCAGTTAAAATCGGTAACTCCATATGTGATACATTTCGCAGATCCACGAAATAATTATTGAAACTGTGACGTTCTTTCAAAAACAGCACCAGTGCTCACCTAACCTTGCACTATGCTAAATTTATTGTGAAGCCACTAGTACTTTGAGAAGCAAGGTACTGTTCGTACTTGGAACAACAAACACGTAAGAACACTAGCACTTTCAGAAGCAAGGTACTGTTCGAACAACAAACACTTCATTTACATCTGCACAAAGAAAGAAAACAAAAATGTTTTTCCTTTGATGCAGGTCTATCGGTAATTTGGAAACAAATAGCCAAAGATATCTACTGGAGAACTTTCAGCATCATAAACAAGCCATGCATATAAAACAGTGGTTCCCAAACTTTTTCTGATCGCGTACCATTTTTGGGTCCCGTACTGTCATCACGTACCACCTTGTTCCAGGAAAAGTCAATGTGCCAAATATAATTCGATCAACAGTTTGGAAAATCATAACTGACACAAATGAGGCATGAAGAAAATGGCTGTGAGAAAGTACTATGGCCATTTTTAGAAAACAAGGGAAGTTGGCTACACAAAAATTCAGGAATTATTAACAGAATCCGACAAGTAAAAACTGTAGCTGTGAATATATTTTTTGTGAAGAAAAACAGAAACTAGATCTATTCGTGTACCACCTTGAAGGCCTTCTCGTACCACTGCTTGTACGCCTACCACAGTTTGGGAACCACTGATATAAAAGAACCGATGTTCTTAGCCCTAGAGGTATATAGCCAGGTTAATAAAGATGGTGAACCACTTTACGTCAGAGGTGAAGCGAAGAAGTTCGATTTGCTCATACCTAAATTTTTGAAAATATGATGATGACCTATTCTTTGCGAGACAGCCTAACATTTGAAAAGCTGTTTTCATGGTAAGCGTTTAGACTTGATTTTCAAAAAATTGTGTATAATATGCAATCCGTGTAGTTTAAAATTTCATAAGCGACACAAGCAGTAAAATTATTTTGGGAATAAGAAATTTTTGGGTGCCAATACCCAAACCACTGTTACTTTTTAATGCAAGCATGTTCATGTCCTTTGGGTTCATAGATATATGCACTGATTGCAACAGCTTGTCCACTTGACCAGACAGCAATGCAGTGTACTGGGACCAGACAGCAATGCAGTGTAATGTTGACGGGAAGATGTTTCTTTAGTCTGTTTACAAATTTCCACCGGAACTGATGTGTTAATCTTAAACTAATCTACTGTAATAATCACTCACATTTATAGCTCAAATGGATATCAGTTTTTATGAGATGTGATTATCTAATATTTAGTACAAATGGCGTAGACTTGGTTGATTATTATGTAACCAACATTAAGCCACGTTGTCAACTGCATGCAACTGCTGACATATTATAATCACTCAATTATGCGCTGGTAATTCTACACGTATCACACTTTTTGAAAAGAAATTAAGCTAAAATAGAAACCCTCAAATCTAATATCGGTAGAAATGTAGTAGCAAATTTCTTGATAGGTGTATACAGTCAAACTGCATGAGGGATTACAGTAACTGTGTAAAAACAAAACGATTTACTTGTCGCATTAAAACCATTCGATTTAATTGTTTGCACTGAAAACATGTAATTGAAGCGTACGATTTTCTCCAATATTTTTGAAAAGAGTCACGTCTGCTTGCTAAGTTATAAATAAAAGTAATTGCTCACAGCAGTCTTCCGCAAATGGCGGAAAGCGCAATAAATATTTCCTGGGAGCTGTACAAAATATGAACTTCGCTATGGACTTCGCATATTCTGGTGCCATGTTGATGAGATTACGAAAAGATTGAAACTGTGCCACCGGGAGATTAACTAAATTTACGAGGTAAAGCACCGATCACAACTGAACCAACCACCCCCCACACCCCCCGGGAGTATTCTTGGTGCAGCATTGAAATGCAAGCAAACATGAAAAAATTCAGGTGAAAGGTTGTTTTCAAGGTTGCACTACTATCGAAATAACGCTGCAACCAACTGATTTGAATTCTAAATTTTGAGAGACGTGGTTTTCGAACAAAACAAGGTTTTGTGCGTTGCTCATTTGGTCCAACAAAATTTTCATTTGTGGTCCGCTACATGTAAACACAAACAGTTTCATTACAAGTTTCTCGTAAGTAGCGTGACTGTGTTAGTAGAAAGACAGAATCTTCTGCACGGAAGTTTTTGGAGAAATACTAGAAAAACCAATTAAAATTGCCGAAGGCCTGAGCAAGTTTTAAGTTTTTACATTGTACGTGTTTTGTACGGAAAGCAGATAAAGCTGTTTTTGAAATAAGTGAATTTACTGACCGTCTGTAAAGACGATTACAATTTGGAATCATTCGCATTGTTTGAAGAAGAAACCCATTAAAGCATGAAAACGTTTCTTTGTTTTTTTAAATAAAATCCTGATCGAGCGTTTTTTGTCAAAAACTGATTTTTTTGCTAACAGCACCTTACAATAATTTAAATGCTTGTGGTTACCAAATAAAGAAAAAACTGTCCAACGTAGATTGAAGCTCTTTTGGTTTTACATCCCTATTGTTTTCTCCCTGGAAAAATTCTCTTAAGTTCAAACTACCTTTTCTTTAATAATGGAAATAACAGGTCAAGACAAAGTGCACGCATTCAGTCTGAATATATCTAAAGTTTTTGCACTGCAATAGACTCACCGAGATCGCCTTGTAGAGTTCTTCCGCAGTGATGCCTCCAGTTTTTGTTTCGTCGAATCGCGAAAAGAGCTCCATGAATGCAGTAAGCTGTGCTTCGTTCAAATCCACCAAGTCATCTTTGATGCCATCTGCTGGCTTTCAAAATACATTTTCTAGTTGATATTTTTGCTTTCTAAAGCACTGAAATGAATGGCAAACAAACCTTTCCAAGGTTTTATTATTCTGAAAGGGAAATAAGATTTATTTTCGTTTATTTAAAGACTCTTAGTTATTATGTCTGTTTTTGGTTGTAATAAAGTTGTTCACTCAAGAGAACGCATTACTGTAAAGTGTAAACCTTAAACTCGTTTCAGTAAATGTGTTTATGGCATACCACACGGCAAAAATGTGGAATATTAAAGTGCGTGGTCTAAACACAACATGACGTTGGAGACAGGACAAAACAACTTGCTTTATTGGTAGAAACACTAGTATGGCCGATCATTTGTTGGAGAAAGATGCATTAGTTGTGGTTTTTTGAGAACAAAAAATAATATTTATGTTGTGAATATGTCGTTCATTTTAAGTGCCTTACTGGTTTAAGTTCCATTAAGATATTGCACATCCTACAACGAAATATCACAAGAGTTACAAAGGAAAACTACAGTACGTGATGAATATCCAAACAGATGCGCGGAAGTCTAAGTTGAACTAAAAGATGGATTAAAAATCCAATTTTTTTCGTTACTTAATAACTTGCTTTTCGCAACAAGTTTAATCCTAGTGATGAATTCATTCAACACAAGTAATTGGGTTTCATATTATCTACATTCTGCACGATTCACTTTCAGCGGCAGTTGCTTGCAACCAGCGAAGAAGCAATTTGAAAAATTTCCTTTTGAGGTTCCAGGAGATGATACAAAATTTTATAAAAATATTATCGCCCCACAAATAAACCCACCTAAAACGGGAGTAGCATTTGAAGCAAGTGTTTTAAATCGAAAAACAGCTTTATGAATTGTCGAAAATCAATGCTGAAACGTTACTAAAACCACTTACCGGAAAAGAGGTGGTATTTGGAACTTACCGGAAAAGAGCCTTCGGTGTTGAGGTTTGCGGAATTAATTCTGAAACTTGTGCATTACCACTGAACCTGATTTCCTTTAGTCAACTATTTAAGAAAACTATGAGACACCCAAAAAAAANAGGTCAAGGGATGAGAAGCTACGAAAGATGCAAGACGTCCNAGGTCTTCGAATCTTCCAACGTAAAGTGGCGCTTACATTGTAAGCGTTTATAAAAATCAAAGACAACGGCCAAGAGTTTCGTTCTACCTTCGAGGTATGAAGTCAAACAATGGTAGAAGTGTGAGAGAAGATGTATCAGTGAGGACCTTCACTTCTACCTTAGCTTCATTGCGAAGATCTACGGCAGAACCCGTATCAGGGCGTTGCAAGAAAAGTGCATATACGCCCTTTAGATTACAAGATCCGGCGCAACAAGCTGAGAGAGACAGTAGCAGGCAAGCGAATTCAAAGCGAAAATCCTTTACAAGTGCATCAGTTACCTTTTGCTCTTGTTCCTCTGATATTTCACTACGGCTTGATGGCGTTATATGGTCTTCGCTTGATTCCCCTGTCTCCCCAGAGTCACCCTCCTCCTCGAATTCCGAACATCTGAGAGCGCTTCTCAAAGCTCGGTCAACTAGCGCTTCCACTGCAGTATCCTGAAATTAAGTGTTCATACTCGCATGTAATCAACGATCTTTTTTGAAAGACCGAGAACCAGAATGAGGAGTTATGGGGCAAAAGGGACCAAAATATCGTCCGCTCTGTCTCTTCAAGTAATAAAAAGTGAAATCGCGACACACAACGCTGATTCAAATCAACTGAATCTTTGGAAAGCTGCAGGTTGTGATGAAGTTCAACCTGAGGTAGTGCAATGCTTAAAAGCCTTGAAAAAAGGGTTCTTTGGCTTACTCGTTTGTTTCAAGCAGCATTGAGTTCTGGAAGGGCACTGAAAGATTGGCAAATTGGGATGATCATTCCCATACGCAAAAAAGCAGATAGGGGAGAATGCCCTGACTACCGGGGCATCTCTCTCCTTAGCCTTCGTGGAAAAGTGAATGCCAAGGGCCTTGAAAAAGGATGTCGCAAAATAATTCAGGCCAAAGTTGAAAGCTAGTCAGTGTGGTTTTCGCATTGGTTGTAGCACTAAATTTTCTCTCTCCAACAAATTTTGGAGAATACTTGGAAATATACAACATACGTCTTTGCTTGCTTTGTCGATCTTGACTAAGATTGGGTCTATCGAGAAAAACTTGGGTATACAGTACATCTGCGAGGGTGCGGTGTTGACGACCGCCAGTTATTGGCTGTCAAGTCACTGTATTCCTGCTCAGAAGTGGGTCTCAATATCAGTTGCGTTAATCAAAATCGTTCACCGCGGGGGTTGGACATCGACGAAGGTAAGTGCTGTCACCACTCCTCCTCATAGTCTATGTCAGGGGTCTCCGAACTACGCCAAATCCAGCCTGCGAAGCCATTTCATCCGACCGCAAACGCATTTTGCCAATAACGATAAAAAAAATATATGTATGAAACATTTGTTGATTTGCTAGAACGTAGCATATCCCGAAACAATCACATTGCGTAAGATACCCAGCCCTCGAAAGGTTGTGTAGTAGCTTATGTGACCCTCTGGCAAATACGTTTGGAGATCCCCGGTATGTATGATTTGTATAGTTAGACTATAGACAGTCACAGCAAAGTCGGCCAGGGTGTTGGAAAACTGCAGTATCAAACATTTGTTTTTTTGTGGGCAATTTCGTGCTAGTTGCATCCACTCAACAGAGTCATAAACTTTCACTTGGTTATTTTTCAGTTGCGTGCGACCACGCCGGAACGAAAATTAGCTCTAAAACAACCGAGGTATTACGTTTGTCCAGAAACCCGAGCCAGAGCGCGTAGAGATGTTTATGCACTTGGAACGGTATTAACGAGCGACGGACGGCAGCACAAGTGTTGCGGCTGAAAATAATAGTGTTGAGCACTCACAACATTTTTCGTTGATGCCATGTATGACTGAACCCATTGGTCTTAGAAAACAAAGATCTGGTAAACCCAGTTTCTGGGATGTAAACTATTGGGAGATATATGATAAATTTGTACGTCACATAAGAAGAGAAAGAGCTAAATTGTTGATGCAACAAAATGTATTATCTCGCTCTCTATCCACCAATAATCTATTGTACTTGTGCGACGCCAATCACGCGACAGTGAACACCTTCGATGAAAGTAACAGCGACGCATCAGTAGAAACTGAAATGTGAACTTATGAACCATATGTGAACTTTGTATGAACCATACAACCGATATTATGTGACAAACAAAGTGCAACGAGTTGAGACGTGATGTGAACGTGCACCTCTTCGCATTTTTAAGACACTACGCAACTGTCATATGATTAACTGTTCTTGGACATTACAGTCAACTAGGACAACATGAATGTTGTACAAAGTCTGTGCATGTGTTATAAAGGCTTGGCGAGAACGCGAAGCACGTTCAAAGATCCGAAATATCAACAGCTGGACCATGCACGGCTTATCGCGCTAAGCAATGATGAAATCAATGGTGTTTTGTTGAACGCACTGGTGAGAGTGAAGAGCAAAGCCTTCTTCTGTGTACAACTACGAATTGACGATCTTGTCACTAACCAACGATACTACGTTGGAATCAATCGAATATATGAAAATATATGCGTAGCGTATATTCACAAGGTACCACCAAATCATAAAATGTCAGCTTACATCTGGGAAAAAGATACAAGACTAAAAGATCTCAGCCTGGAAGTTATACGGCAAGCTCTGCTAAAAGCCGACGAAGCAAACTTAATAGCTCTTGCACCGTACCAAGCATTTCCGACGTACTACGATGACCCCGTCGCAGCGGACGATGGAAATTGTGACAAAGCCTCGTGAGCAGTGCCGAAGACCTGCCCTGGGAATTAATGCGAAGCACGGACAACGTACACAAACCGCAGGACAACACCGAGATGGCGCAAAACCCCGAAAGCCGCGTCCCCGAAAAGATTGAATCACCGAACAAAAGGATAAGGCAAGAGAGCGACGGAGAGAGCGAAACAGAAGAAATTCAAGAAGCAGAGAAGGCAGAATCAAGCAACGCGTTTGATGATCAGCAGTCGGTCGAACACTGGAAAAATGAGTGCATGCTCTCGATCGAGAAATGGCTTACACACTAAAGGCACAGGAAACAACCGCGCACAGGGCCACCATTGGGGCGCTTAATGCAAAGTGCAGTGCACGAGTTACGCCGGTTGTGCCATTTGCAGTGGCGCGAGAAGCCGAAATGCACTAGCGAGCGTAATGACTCTTAACTCGAAGTGTATAAAAGAATCTAAGAGCAATGCCCAACGCGTCCTCGAAATATTCGTGTGGTCGCAAAAGCATGATGTACAGACACCCTCATCGATTTATACTTCGCGTGAATCAACCGTAACATTTTCTGAAACATTGAGTTCGCCTTTATATAGGACTGCATTTTCGCGATGCAGGCATTCATGATTGAATCGCGACTCTGGCTTGGATATGACATCCATTAAGAGACTTTGCTTGATAGCAACTAGTTTGACGATATGACGTAATGCGTTACGTATCATATGGTTGAAGTTCTGTTCGATATTTTCGTGTAAAGATTCAATAAACGAATGCTCACACATATCACATTCTAACTTGACTCCGATACCTGACCGCGGGGTTGAGGTGTTGGTAGTTGAGAATGGAGAATATTTGACTGAGTTACGCTCAAACACGGCAGGGTCTATTATTGGCTCGCCTAAAATCATTGTAAAACGGGGATACATCTCGCTCGTGAAGATCCATTTTGTCACGTAATTCGGGTAAGGTGACATAAAACAAGGAGATTGCTACACAAATTGGTAAAACACAGTGTTGCGTGAGTTTATCGCTCTTCAGTCACAAAGCAGTAGCGTTCAAACACTCCAAGCAATGCTGTCAGTTTTTAAATCGGTCTTTGTTCTGATCGACACCTGTTGTCAGAATTCTTGGGAAATGACTGAAAGAATACTATCTCAAGTACAGCGGTAGAGATGGGATTTTTGCGAAGAGTTCACGTTGTGTCACTTCGTGATAAAGTGCTCAGATGTGAAATTTGTAAATCCCTGAATGCCCAGTCACTTCTCGATAAGAAAAATGTCAACTGCGGTGGTTCCTTGGTGACTAGGATGACCCAGCAAAATTGTCGAGACGCGTCAAAATTGTCGTCCAGCCAGGGAAAGCAGCCAGAGGTGGACCAAGGGCCAGGTGGCGTGATTTCACTTACGAAATGATTTGGTTGAACCTGAGTGCGGAACCAGCACAACTAACAGACGTTGCTGAAAAAAACCGTGAGGTATTTCATGAACTCCTGAGGCTGCTAGCCCTGCGACTCCCTCCATAGGAAAATCAGGTGTAAAATGAATGAATGACAATAGTGCAGAAAAATCGAAGAGACGTTTCGCATCATGTGGTGACATTTAGCCCAACGTTTTCAGTGCATCACCCCGCAAATGCAAAAATTAAATCGCGGCAATTTTATCACCCATATTTTGATCAAACGTACGTTTCACGTATTTTTTGTGCCGTTTAAATATATTGAATAGATTAGGTTATCAGAGTCTTTTTCTCGTTCTGTTTAGGGGCAGAAGGTAGGTATCTTTATCGAATATCCACAACCAACACAAGAGATACCTCATCTTGCATATCATGCAACTCGCTCCGAGTGGGAGGGGTGACGTGTTCATCGCTAGATTCTGCTTCCGTCTCGCTGACCTCTTCTTCGACATACACGCAGTTCAGAGCACTTTTCAAAGCACGATCGACAAGGCCTTTCACGACTGATTCCTGTTGTAAGCATGTACGCGTTTACTTACTGTAGGAAGAGCACACTTTACTTGGGACTATGGGTCCAATGAAGAACGCTCAGGGCCGCTTGCCCTTCTTTAATAGACTTTGTTGCCTACTGGAGCCGAAGCATCATTTTTCGACAAAATAACAGCATGGGCGAGAAGTCACTGAAGTTCATATTCAAAATCACGCAGTGCCCACATACAGCTAATAAAACCTTGCTTACACGAGTAATAATTAATTCCACTCTAGAAACTAATCTCTGGAACCCATGTTTGCGACAAAAACTGGGCAAGAAATTTTTTTTGTTATCATGTGCGTCGAAAGGGGGAAGGGGTTGCCTTTCCCTTAGATGTTGAAATTTGATATTTTTCTAATGAATTTTTAGTACAAAATAGTTTTTTCTTAGTTTCGGGTGGGTAAAATGAAATTTCACTACTTTTGGCCCCTCTGGAAAAATGTTTTTGGCTAGCCATGGAAAAATCCTCTGTTAGTCCCCCCTGGAAAAAATCCTTCCGACGTCCATGATTGTAATAATTGTTTCAAGTACAAAGCTCGCAATGGCATTCTGAAAAAACTATTGTTAAATGAGCAAGTGCGCTTTCAGTTTTGCTGCAACCCAAACAAAACTCAAAAGCTACAATCACTTCACAACTGATCTTAAAAATTCTGCACAACTCCAGTAAATTCGTTTCGGCCAGCTGTGCGTCTGCACGATAACACGAGACTAGCTACGTTTACTTCGAATATATCGAATCAGAGCAACGTTTATTTTTCACTCTATTGCGTAGCATAACACCACAAGCCTAACACAGAGCTACAGCACTATTTTAAGTCGTGTTTGTAAGTCTAGAAAAAATTAACGGGGGCTTAAAGATGTATAAAAAATAAAAAGATCTCAATTCTCAATACGCAGTTATAACGGTGCCTTTTTCTCTTGGGAGTCTGTTGATCCACTGAGGCTGGAAGGTGTTTTCGACTGCCTTTCACTTGATCCTTCTTCGGAAAAAGTGGCATTGTTGTCTTCAACATCGGAGATTTGAAGAGCGCTTTTCAAAGCTTGATCCACTAGTGTTTTTACAGTGGCTTCCTAATCAAAAATTTCTGTCAAAGAGTTGCGTACGCTATCGTGGAAAACGTGTTCAGCTTAGTCGTATTATAGGCACATACGCCT
>JGI24158J21664_10008979_pt1 | contig 13333 bp, 7 predicted proteins | sample Ectturendosymbi3_FD_21664 | JGI IMG/M metagenome (IMG submission 21664) | reverse complement strand
GTAATACTGCGGAGTGTGGAATATAATGTTTCTCAAGAAAAAAAGAAACTATCACGAAACTATCTACGATGGCGCTATGGACATAGAAGAAACTTTCGAAAAAAAATCTTCCAGTGGCGAGTCGAAACGTAAGCTAATGCGTTCTACGTGGCTTGGTCTTGCATTCACTAGATTCGGATACCTGGCCGTCTTTCAGGAAACCAATAAGTGTAAGAGTTGTTTCGTCACAATATCAAATAACGCACGCCAGTGAAATACTGTCATCTGGACGACCGATAATAATTTAAGAGCGTCTACAAATTTTCCTCGCTAATAAAAATGACAAATTGGCACGCACAAGTCATACATATGGCTACACACATGAACATGGTGGGGAGCCGGCCCCTTGCCCCCCCCTAAATCCGGCGCTGAGTGGTTCGTAGTTTATCCAACCATGTGGACCCTTATTTTTGTAGCTTTTTTTGTTGTTATTTTTTTACAATTAGTTGCTGAGCAAGCTGTCTATGTTCTCATATTGTCATTTTTTCAAGTGACGTCATTTTGATTTTTTCGTTTTACAGAAGTTTATAAAATAATTTAGGTAAGGATTCAACACAAAAATAGCGCAGAGAATTGTATTCAGTTTATGCGCCATTCTATCACTCTCGCACCGTTTATTCTGGGTAATGTTTCGGTCTTAAATAAATTGATAAAACGTCTTTATAAAAACTGACAAAACGCTTAATCTTATCAAAATTAATAGAGCATTTGTCACAATGCTCACAAGTAGAATGCATTGACGGAAAGATGCTTTCATTGCTTTGTTTTGAGGTAATCCTTATGATTTGGTTGAGATGCCTCAATTGTATTGCATTTCCCAAAAAATTGACATGGGTGGTGTTATTTCACGTTAGCCGCTACACTCTGGGATTTACTAAGTCTTTTGTAACAAACCCAAAATCATCTTCAGCAGTGATGCAATGATTAACGTCTAGGAATTCCACTTCGATTGTTTGTTCGCTTGTGCAGGAACATTTTACTTGAACCACCGTACATAGGTCAAAAAATGCATGGCAACCACGCTTTAAAATAGGTATAATTTTCCCCAACAAAACGGTTGGCAACATGCTTTCTGATTTTGTCATTCAGCGATTTTTCTTTTGAAATTATGAAATGAGCCCAAAGGGTGAAACCAACAATATTTGCTTTATGGAACTTACTTCTAACATAACCAGTGCGGCCTTTACTCGTTTTCGACTAAAAACAAAAAAAAACAACTCCTAGTGTGACTAGTAATTCGTCTCGGTCACTAAATTTATTCAGCTGTTCGTCTGCAATTCGGGAAAATACGTTTTGCTGCTTTATCAAAAACTCTCAGCAACACAAATTTGTGTTTTCGACTTTTAGGTTCGAAACGTAGACGTTCCTTTCGGTTCATCCCCTACCTCGCATTGACGTCGAACAAACATCTTGGCAAATAAGCATTATAACAATACAAACACTTCTTTTACGCCAAAACAGAAATTAAATGGTTGTGGATGAATCGAAAATGAATCAAAATGTTCTATTCGAATGAGAACTGATTATGCCGGCGTAGTAGGCGGAATGTGTACTCTGCAAAATGTTGGTGACAAATTCTTTGGTAAGAAAAGATTCCTTTCGATAGAACATGAATCGAAAAGCGTTCAAATTAAAAATTGAACACAATCGAGGAAACTGCACATTTGCATTCTGTCTCTTGCGTTTTGAAATAGTTTTGCGATGTAACGAAGCAATCAATTATAAGATATGCACCATTGTTGAAAACATTACATATCCGGAGCGTTCCAGTCTCCTAGGAAAAAAAATATCTTTCACGTTTTGGACTTTTCCATATACACCAGTGCCTAATGTCAGTAGTTGCTATTCACATCTTGATAACAGTGGCATTTTTACTTTATTTGAAAGATCAAGGAAGCAAGGCTTGGTTTCTCAAATTACGAACTTCAGCAAAATACNCACACCAAATTATNAACAATTGCAAACGTCACCAGCTTCACCATTTTAGTAAAAATTGGGAATTCCACCAACTGCCCTAATTCAATAACATTCGCGGGTGGAAGCAAGACCGGTTGTCGGTACAAAGCAGAAACGTGACAGTGTTGAGACTTGCCTTAAATGCAAAAAAAACATCTGTTTGTAGTTGAACTGAAAACAACTACGAATTGTCACAATATAGTATTCACAATTTCAAGTTTTGTATTTTAGATTAAAGTGTGTATCGCAGTTCAACTGGTGCATTATTGTTGTTTGTTCAGTCGCTGATCCGAGAAGTGTTTTGATTTCATTTGAAAAAATATTTTCTGAGAACTACTGCACGTCTACAAAAAACGCCACTCAAGTAATCTGTGGACTAGAGCGAATGAAAATGCGCTTTGAAATTTTACACACAAAATGTAACACAAACACATGAATTACTTCCGTTCAGTAGATGAACGAAGTTGCTTCTTCCAAACGTGTCTCCAGAGCCTTCCATGAACGAACTTCTGTCCACTTTCACAGTTGCTTTTGTAAAAAGATTTTGCCTCCTCACTAGCATTGCAATACATGCAGTAATCCAGCAAAAATTCACTCATATATAACTCAAGAAATATTTTTCCTCTTTCAGAGATATAGCTTGTACACTTGGCGAAACCCAGATTTTTAGTGTAATTCTTGACTTTGTTCGCAGGGTCTTTGTTAATTTCCAATACTTGTCTTAAAAATCTTGTTGACATATTTATGAAAGCGGCACAAGGATGCGTTCCCAAATGTTTGTACGTATTGTCAAGGATGAGTTTTTCCTTAAAGCTTTTTTGCAGCGAACTGTCTCCTGAGTTAGAGATTCCAACCAAAAAGCAGCAGGGAATTAACAAGCAAAGTACCACTTCTTTTTTATCCCAACTCATGCGGGCAGAGCCAATTTTCAGGCATCGGCCAAAGCTTTCTGTAGCTTCTGCGAATTTTTGCAATTCTAAGTAATTCAAAGTCTCCAAGAAAGGTTGAGCTCGTTCATAAGAAAAATTTTCTACTGATGGGTATTTCCAAATTAGCAAAAGTATTCGTGAAAAAGAATGGAAATGAATCAAATCCATTCTGCTCAATATGGTCTTGATCTTTCTCAGGATTTCTGAAACAAGAACAGTGTTGAATTGCAATACTTCATTGACAAGATTCCTATGAGTAGAAGTCGTTACAAGTTTGAAAGTGTTTATCTCAACCGCTTGATTTGTTCAATCATATTGAGGCAGAAAAACGGATACAGATTTTTGGCGTAGTAAGGCATTGTCGAGCTTCGTTGGTGTCTAATGATTTGATTTAAAATAGGAATACCCATAACCGCACCTTCAATTAGGTGCCACCAAAAACATTTGTCTGTTCAGAAACAGAGTGCGTAGCATTCACTGCTTTCAAGCTGCTAAGGAAGATTTAGATACGTGTAAAAGAAAAATACACTTTTTTTTAACAAGAGAGGCTTGATGGACTCAAACACGTACGTGTTACATTTGATTTTATTAAAAACTCACGTGTGGAAATACCATGGCAATAGCAAAACAGTGACTTTTTTATCAAGCTGCTTTGTGGTTAACTGATGCACATTACATCGTGTTAGCGCGTTACCCACAGTATATGAAGATCTAACCTTCGCCGTTTGAAACGACAACCCCAGACGTTTAAGGTAACAGACATTGATCCACATGTAGATTCGAACAGTTAATTAAAAAAGGGGCTAAATTTCATGTGATAAAATAACCTTGACAACACTTTTCGTGAAATATCACTCACTGGCAGCCTTTTATTCATCAACTTTGAACGTACAGTTTTTAAAATCGTTTCACAACCATGGTTCATTGAACTGATAAAGCTTAAATCAACAGGGTTCACTGCGTACCTTTACTTGAAGTTTGCCGTTGTCCGTTTCTTAACAATCTCGACAAAAAGTTTGCCCATGACCGGCAAAATTCCAGAAAGTCGTTAACCATAAACTTTTTTTGATCTGGATAAAACACGGTTGCTGGTTTGTAAAGAGAAGCAACGCCTTTGGTTTTAAGATTTTTTTGTAAAAATTCTGAACTTCAACATTCAAGACCAAACTTATGGCCTCATTTCATGAAATGAAATTTCGCAACTGCCAGTGAGGGCTAATCGCATTTTTTCAAATCAGGTGTTCTGACTAAATATTTTTCTGTACATGCTACTTTATCGCATTTTTCGCCGTCAATCATTTCATTCCGCGCTTTGTTACTGTGTCTTGATAAATATATAAAAAAATGTTTGCAAAAATCTCGGTGATAATGAAAATTGCGCTTTTCTGAAGAATTCCAAAAACGATGGAAATTGTCTGAAAACAGATATTAAATTTATCTGCATCACAGAATGATTTAGTTGGTGTGATGGAGAATCTTTGCCATTCAGTTTTTCCAACAAACAATATAAGACTGTTGCAAACCTGAAAAAAACGAAAGAAATACGTTTCTTTTCGTTGGTGCGTAACACCTAGAAGCACATGGTTTATGATATTAATATAAATAACAAATCTTAATCGTGCTGCGAACATAAAAAGCAATTTTCCATACCGATAGAAAATTTTCAACCTGGTTAATACAACAATTAACAAAATGTTTGTCTTCATTTTCGGCAAACCTTTTTGGGAAGTCATGCACATTTTTCCGTGCTGAGACAAGAGGTAATTCAAGTGTTTATTTTTAAAAAATTTTAACTGAGCCATGCAATTAAATGAACATTTACCTAGTACAGAGTTCTGCGTGCAGTTTACGGTTTAAAAATTACACATCATGAAACAGCCACTTTGTTATAGGGTCATTTAACAGTAAAAAAGTTGAGCGCTAGAAAGGTGTGATTTATTAGCTATTCCACTCAAATAATGGTTGGAGAATTACCTAGTTTCCTTTAAATTTTGTGAAACCTACAAAATGTTTTGGGCATTACGGCGGTGGTACTAATATGTGACAAAAAATTAGAGATTTGCGTGGCCATCAAACAACTGAGTGCAAAGTATCACAATTTATTAATAAAATCAATTTTGAATGCACAACTAAAACATTCAATGTTTGTTTGTCATTGAAACTGTTCTCCCGAGCGCAAATTAATTAATGAACAATGCAATATCCGTAACAAAAGCAAGAGTTTTTGTGCAATATGGAAAAACAAAAAAATACGTCATAATTGTCATTTAGGCCGAGTCAATTTTAACAACAATATCAAACTTCGCAAAATCATAATTTCGTTAAACTCAGGTATTCGACCATTCCATAATCGGTTGCTTTTACTTTCAGTCAAATTCGTCGTCCTAAAATTTGAGTGATGTAAGCGTCCAATGGAAGCTCGTTCATAATTTCCTTCAAACTTTACAGTCTTTTCGAACAGGAACTCCTCGTCCAGTGATGACATGACTTGTGCAGTTGAAACTGGTCGTGCGTTTGAGGGAATTGACGGCGGAGGAATCCCTGAAGGAATGCTTTCCGCTCCTGATCTACAGAGATTTTGTACATTTGCAACGGTTTCATAATCGCATTTGTGCGAAACCAAGCACAAAGCCGCTCTTTGTGCATAGAGTAAAAAAAACTATTTACCATGGCAACAGTAACATTCATGGCATTGACCTCAGCCATGTACGAAACCAACGGACTACATAGTGCTTAACTGGATCGCTGACGCTACTTTTTGGTCACACGAAAACAGAACCTGGGTGAATAGTACCTTTTTTAAATTATTAAAATATATTTGATACAATCACGGTTGATTACGAAAGCTACACTGGAAATGTTAACTCTTACTGTGTGGTTTGTGCAACGACAAATTACTTTGCACTTTAACTTGAAGCTGTTATTGATGAAAAGGAAAGCCACAGTTGAACAAGATGCAATGCTCCCAGCGTCATGAATGCAGATGCCAGAAAAGGAAGGTCTGATACAAAAACGCCCATGGAAAAATATACTGTGGATTGCAGCCTTTGCTCTAATCGTAACGTCGGGTGATTTATATCCGTCGCACTGACAATGACACTGAGTGAAATCACAGACCTTTCCCATTGGTGCAAAAGTCCAGTGAACCCGTCAAGTACTCAGACTAATACCAGCAGCTGCTGAAGCGTTGAGCGCGGTACGGCCATTGTTTACACAAGAACTACGTTGTCATAACATCCTGCCGGGAGCGATAAACCCGGCGTTTACGATAGGAAGTGATTGTATGGGTGAAAGCTCAGTCCCGTCGCCACGGGGGGGCTATGGTGGGCTTAGCCCCCCCAAACAAAGCTCCAAGCCCACCCAAATTGAAAGGTGAAACATTATAGATATGTGGGGTTTTGGTTAATTTTATAATCTCAAGCCCCCAAAACAATTGCAAAGCTCCCCCACAGAACTGCAAAGCCTCCCTATTGAAAACTTTCTGGCGATCGTCCTGTGTAAGCTTATTGGTAATTTCGCACCTTCAGTTTTTTACGACGCCAAATCCATTTGTGAATGCTGCCAAGAACATTCTGTTTTCTGCAAATTCTCAAACATTTTTTCACAATTTTTCTACAAAGCAAAAATTACATTCAAAATTACCTCAGCCACCTCCGGTTTAACCCTGACGCAAAGTAATGCCCATGTTATTTAACGTTAAACAATTTACTGACTGAAGTAACACTTCAGTGAGAAATGGTACCACACTTTGGATTGGACGCAAAGAAGTTACATAATGAGGTAATGCATTAACTTCAGAAAACACGTTTATTCGAGCTGCACAACATACCGTTCCTCCGCAGCAAGCAACATTTTTACATACGCATTTATGTTGAAGCAACGCGAGGTTTTGATGGCCTCAGTGCATGAGATTTGTACTCCATATGGATTCAATTCCGAGAATAACATTTCTCTAACAAGAATGTAGACCAGCCTTATAATTGAAATTAAGTTTTGACTCACCCTTGGTCAATATCAGGTTCAAGATCATAGATCCTATTCCAAGATCCTCTCTTGTGCATGATGGTTTGTTGTGATGTTGGACTAGCAGTGCTTTGATCGCTGTAAAAACATCCTGGACCGGTTTGGACCTGCCCGTAAGAGGGTTGTTGAGAATACGGTGGGGGAGTAAACGAAAGTGTGGGTGGCATATCTGGGAAACGGATCTCCCAGTTTGGATCATTAGATGGTACAAGAGCGTTTGTGATTAACCATAGCGAATAGGAAGTCTGGATGGACGAACCAGCATCCTCACTGAGCTGTTCGTGTAATAGAGCCCGCTGAGGTGGTTCGGGTGACACCGCCTGCTGAGGTGGTCCGGGTGACACCGCCTGCTGAGGTGGTTCGGGTAATTCCGAGATAAGAAATGACTGGGGAAGTTGGATTTCTGGACAACTTGAAGAACTCCTGACTTTTCGCGGGCTGGAAATCGGATCGAACTGAACACCTGTCACAAGGAGAGAAATGATCAAATGTATGGAAGATTAAGTGTAAATTTACATTGCACATTTCCACCGAGATAATTAAACGTTGCTCAAATATCACAATTGTTGTCTACACAACTTCGAAAAGTGTCGTTGAAATTAACACAATTTCAATATGCTTCACAATCCACACAAACTGTTGCCATCCATATAAACTTGCATTTACACCAACTGAACATTACAAAACTTTTTATTTATTATCCCTGAAAAGCGGGTAGGAAACTCTTTTTCTCTCGGCAGTTAGACACACCGTTCTTCCAGATAAAGACTCGTTGGAAGATCGTGTTAAAAATAATGTATACCGAGGTGAAAAACACTGTTAAAAAGGCTACACGGTTTCATGTAAGAAAGACACGTGCTCACTAATCTTATTTAAGTGGAAATCGACAATTGAAACTCGTGAATGTTCTTAAAAAAAATAAAAATATTTGGTTTATGGAAGGCTGTTGAATTATTTTCATACCCATGTTCATAATAGCCTTGGGAAGATGGCAGGTGGAAGCAGCACTAAGATGATTATAAATATCTGATTTCAGCAATATCAGGTAGTTCTGCTGGTTCCATACCAAAACAAAAGGCAGGTGATTCAATTCACAAGGATCTAGGATGGCATCTGGGCCAATTTTCAGTAGGCGTAACCACCAGGACTTGCCACGGAAATCTTTTCTTGGACATTCTGGACGCATGGTCGAACGAACTTAATTGGAAAAAATATGTGGTTTGCTACGGGCCAGCTCAATTAACCATAAATTTGGAACTTTTTCTAAAGCCAAACACTTAAACATCGCTGGAAACTCCAGGGGCTGCTGCAGCTTTTAAAACCCTGGCTTGTCACTTTCAAAACCTTCCTGCCAACTGCAGAGGCAGGCCAAACTGCGTTAAACCCTGGTTTCGAGGTGAAAACAAAGGATTGCTTCTTAATGTTTTGTCTCCTACTTTTTCGTTGTTTCGTTGAAGACTGTCGGACGATGATGCTGCAGTTGCATTTAAGCAAGTTCACATAAAACAAAGTTTGTGCGGGACATACAGTATACTGACGTTCATTGTAGCTTGTTCCCACGCAGCGGAAAAACGATCAAGTTGCTGAAGGCCCTGTTCAAAAGATGCTCGCAGAACCAATTTGTCAGCAAAACAGAAACTATTGATCCTGCAATTTTAAACAGTGACATCTTCATCAACTCGCTGCGAATGTACAAAATCCATACAGATCGTGAAGAATAGAGGTGGCAGCACATGCCCTTGCCTGATTAACACCCACGGTAAGCTGTTGTGTTTTTAACTCCACCCACACGGACACCAACTTCCGAGCGGAAAACAGTCACTTGGCCGCAAGGAACAGGTGACCGTCATCAACACTGTACAACAACAATACACAAAGATTTTAAAAGACCAGGTCAATTTACCAAGACCGAGTAAGTCAAAGAACTCCTTCTCGATCAAAGTTGAGCTTGTAGGATTTCATGGCAGCCTGCAGCGTTCCAAGCCTTCACTGCTTGGACAGATAGGAAGATCCCGGCTGCAGTGATGTGTTTTTTTTATCCCCAATTGATCGTCGTTTTTTGCTGGTGGTATGATACTGATTGTGTTTCGAATATTCTCTCAATCTGCCAAGGATGTCGTCCAGATTTTTGAGCAAGGCACCATTTTGGTATGATGAATAAGAGATCGTTGGCCACGAACACGCCGGAATGTTTGCCATGAAAATTTGCGTTGCCTGTATTAGAAATCCAGTCGATGTTCAAAATTCTCCCAGGATCGCATTGGACATTTCACCAATATTGATACAGTAGAACTTGTCTAATTCGTCATCGATTAATTAGTCAATTCGCTTAATTCGTCACTTATTCATCGGTCCCGGCAGAATTCCTACATTTGTGTACATTTCTGTTCGTCTACTTCGTCAATTCGCTCAATTCGTCACCTCTTTCTATCCCTGAGAAGCGTTTTGTTCGTGTAATTCGTCATTTGCAGTTTCGCTTTAGGTGTCTAAGCAGCTGGTACGTGTGGGAATTCAAACAAATTAAGGATCTTTACCTGAGAATTGCTGCGCCTCGAAAAGTGTTTATCGAATGTATACACGAGGTGCGAAGCGCGACCGGACTCCCAATTGAGAGAACGTGGAAAAGTTTATTAAAGATTTGAGAGGTGCTTGATTAAATAGAGGAGTTAATTATTGTATTCAACCATAACGTCATAAAGTTGTATCTAACTGCAAATACGAGCACTATGTATGTTTACGAGTTAACGAGCTTCTATGATAGAGTTGTCGCCTGTTTGCATAATTCGTCAGTTCGCCTAATTCGTTACTTTTTTTTATCCCCTTGAGGTGACGAATTAGGCAAATTCTACTGTAGTTAGAAAACGGGTACGACCACGAAAGACATGGAGGAGTCCAAAAAGAGAGAAAAGACGCCCTTGGTCGAGCAAGATGGAGAAATCGCAAAGTTGAATCATGGGAGAAATGAGGTAAACCCAGCCACCCTGGTTTAATGGTGTCAAGCGAAATTTCTGACTTGCGAAATTTCTAACTTCACACCATGTACGCATGCACAGAGTAATATTCTACATACCAAATACGTTGATAAAACTGATTATTAGGGCTTAGGAATTCGTGTTTAGGTAAGTGTGTCGGGTTCGGGTAAGAAAAATAAAAATATTTAAGGTAAACGACTAAGTCCGAATATTTTCAGTGGTCAAAGTTATTCCCGTGCTATAGCTTGTGGGTACCTGGCATCTGACCAAAATGTTTCAATTTTCACTACACACATCAAAAAAGTAATTGCCAGACTTAATTTCTTTATTTTGAGAAGCAAACTAACTGAAAAACAATAACAGGTCAGAAATTTCGCAAGGAGGTCNGAAATTTCGCTTAACAACGGGACCAACACCGGATTGAAAATGAAATACTACTATTACCGTGAGGGCTGTGGACTTCCAACCCTCAGCGCAGCGCGAAATGCAGAGAAGGGTTGTCTTTGCTAATTTCCTTAATTGCATCGTTCACCTGCAGGTTCCACCCAGTGGTTACTTTTTACTCCTACACTGAGTTGTTTCCGTCGTCATACCCGCACAGGCAGGAGATGAGGCTACAGCCGCCACTCCACCTGCCTCCGAGTCCGCTGTGCATTCCTGACTCTTTGAAACAAGGACACTGTCTGCAAAGGTCCTTATATCTTTGTCGACAAAAGCCTCACACTCAGTAGCGGTCTTAGCAATTTGGGGTCGGTCCCCTGTTACGGGAGTGTGCTAGTAAACATCGCACAAATTAGTGTCAAAATGGGAGGAAATATTATTATATACTTTGGAGGCCATGGCCCAAATGCCACCTGGCTCCGCCCATGGTGTAGTATCTTAAAATTTACTCTTTACAAATCTAGCACTGTATTTTCCATCATACCATCTTATGCACTGATGAGCTTTGCAGTGATTTTTTAACGATTCTGAGCTCAAGATCAAGGATAGGTGAAACAATATGTAGGCCCAGGGAACATTTACTACCTGCAAAACAAGCATGTACTGTATCTGGCATCTGTAGGCTATTTGTTCCAAATAACTGCAGAGAGTTCTGGATGGTTTCTTCACCATTATGTCCCCGTGGTGATGTGCACATTTTTTTATTTCTCAGATTGTGTGTGCAGTCTATGAAGTCCGTGTATGTGGCTTTTACTTCCCATATATGTACCACATTCCACTACACAAATAACACAATGGCATACAAAATACAGCAAAATATAACGCCCCAGGGCTTCTCATACTTCATCACAGGGAAGCTTGGCGTTTTTATTGTGAAAATTTGACCGTTTGGTTTGGTCGCAAATATTCTGTTCGACTTTTTGTGACAATTTATGGAAATTTGGCCTAATTCGCATTTTGCCCCACATTCCGGAATTTAAACAATCCAAATGTATTCATGTGCCCTCTCATAAATACGCTTGCCTTCCTAACAGTTGAAAATATCCAGACATTCCAAACCTAGAGAATGGGATAGTCAATGACGCATAATAATCATTGTTATGTCGCTACTCGATCGAAATTGTAATTTGCAGTTCATTTCCTGAACGCGCTAACTGAAACTCACACTAATTCTGTTGAGCAGTATGGTATAGTGATTGATGGGCACGGTGAGATCATTCGACTGATGTGGAGACCTGGTCTGCAGTATATTTGAATTAAACCAGATATTCATGATGGCTTTGTGGAATTGTTTCAGGAAAAATATTTGTTTATAAAAGTAAATAAAAACAACGTTTAGCTTAAAGCACAAAGCTTTGAACGTTTATGAGAGTTCGCCTGCCCATAGCGTTAATGAAGTAACACAGGGTGGTCCACACACTGGCATGCGGGCCGCATGCGGCCCGCGGACAGTTTGTGCGGCCCGCGAACGCTTTCTGTATGCCATATGATATAATACACAAAATCATAAATGCAGTATTAGCTACACAGCCCTTGCAAGTCACACATCATTGAAGTGCAGGTCAATATTGCAACTATTAGGGGGTAACAATATCTTTTTACAATTTATGACGTTACAATAGCTAACCTCTAGGCTAGGCTAACGCAGAAGTACTCTTTGACCACAAAGCGTATGTTTATTTTTTATCCTTGTAGCACGCATAGACTCTGTAATCAATTTTCGAGTTAGATTAAAGTGTTTTTCAACCGGGGTTCCGGGGAACATCAGGGTTCCGCCGAAACAGAACGAAATTGCCGGGGACAAAATTTCAACCACACTTCTACGCAGTTGTAGCAATGAGACCGTTTCACAGTATCCTTGCCACTATAAATCGTATTGAAACATCTGTTTATCTATTGCTTTGACTTATTGCTCCCTTTGTATTTCGTTATATGCGCTAAGGCGTGAATTGCCATTGCACGTAACTCCCTTTTTTCCCTGTAATCTTTGTATTGCATGCGGCACTGAGCCTATCTAGGGCTAGACGAGGCTGGCGTTTCTAACTAAATCATGCAGTTTGATGGTTTCATGACAAGACGTAAATGCGACGTTTCTGATTCATTACAGAAAGCAGGATAGACAATTTGCATAGGGTTCCATGAGCAATGCAAACATTTGCGGCAGGTCCCACTGCCGCAAAATGGTAGAAAGACGCTGGATTAGATGATGTGCATTGTGGAAATAATGAAGTGATATTTGGTCAAGCATAGCAATTTAACAAAAAATGAGCGATAAAGGAGAAGTGTCAGAGAAAAACAGAAAGTTCATTTCTAACTGGGAGCAAACCGCAGTGTCTTGTGATGTTCCAAGTAATATCTGTTCCGAAAGAGTTGATTTAAAGAAGCAGTACAGCACCAAATACGAGAAAACATACGGATAATACCACAGAAATCCTAAGGAAGCATTTTGAAATGATTGAAAGGAAACCAGGTCCGCAACCAGGGGGGGGGCAATCGGCAATTGCCCCAGCTTAAGAGACTTTGCACTGAAGATATGCTCCATGTTTGCGAAAGTGCTTTCTCAATTATGACGCGATTGAAAAGCAACACACGAAATTGCATGGTGATGAAACCTGCATGCCTGCTTGCGTCTGCCGACTACAGAAATTAAAGCGGACATTAACTTTCTAACCAAAAACAAGAAGCAAAAAATTATTTTGTTATTTTGTTGGTGTGTTGTGTATCTTTTTTTCTAACAGAAAATCTCTATTTTCAGTCGCAAACAAACAGAAAACTTAAAAATTAGAATCAAAAATTGCCTTAGGCGTGCAGCAAAAATTTGGTCTAATGGAAAAGCAAACGATTAATTGCCACAGAGTTCCTCTCTTTACGGCCCGCAACCGCGACTCCTGGGCATTATTGATGCAAAGTAACGTCCATGAAGCAGTCTCCTAGCAACACAATTTGTCAACGAAGTTTTTGGCCATAACTGAA
>JGI24158J21664_10008978_pt1 | contig 13334 bp, 7 predicted proteins | sample Ectturendosymbi3_FD_21664 | JGI IMG/M metagenome (IMG submission 21664) | reverse complement strand
CCCTAACCGATAAGTAAATAGGCACTAACTGATATTGATGCACACTAAAATATATAATACAGCAAAATAGGCACAGCAACACCACATCTCTAACCTCCACAGCTCACAAATGTAATCTGACATCACATTGTACTGAGCCTGATGGCAGATAGTGGACTGATGGGATGCTATGGTGGTGGACTAGTACTCTGCAGTGCATGACACGTCCGCACGTATATCCTTATACGCTGAAAGATGTTATTAAAGGACACCGAAAATAGGAAAAGAAACAAAAGTGAAACAACATTTTTGAAGATATACTTTATTCTTTGGTTCGCTTCCAGTGATTTAGTTCGATTTTAACAACTAAATGTAAAGTCTGTGTATTTCGCATGTGAATGCCCTAGCATGATATCACACAACACTGTCAACTAGGAAATTGATCATGAAAGTGTTCGATTGCAGTAAAATAATTATTATCAAACCCATAGCGATATAGTTAATTGAGAATGACGCGAAGCGTATAACAGTCTTCAATACTCAACATTCCTGAGCTTCTTAGCTCCAGTGCGAAAGTATCATTCGCGATTCGTAAAATTCTGCACATTCTCATCCTACTCGTTATAAAAACACTCTGTCAGTAGGCTGTGTGCAGTTATTATGAGCTCGCTATGAATAGTTTGCAATGCTCTGCCTGGCCTGGTGACAAATGTGCCGGCAGTTTTCTCCTCTTGCAAGGTGTTATCGTGTCAAACTCCGTTTGCAGCCTACGACTTTCTTTGCCTTCTGGAGACGGCTTTTTCATCATGTGAATCAGGATTTGCTTACTATTATCAGTCCACACGTCAGAAAAGGTGATCGGAATTTGCTGATTTTCTTGCAATGTTTCAAATTGCCATATAATGTATGCCATTGTGGCAGCCATTTCTTCAAGAATTTTCCACCCATATTTTTAATAACCTTAGCTTGATGTTTCTCTTTTCTCTCTGTGATGTCCGATAAAAAGACGGAAGAGCTGGTATCATCATCTATCCAGAGCCGTTGCTCAGCAAGTATTTTGGGGTATTTGAAAGAAAAATCAGTTTGGCTCGGTGCGCGCTAAAATGTAAGAAATAAGCTGCTAAATTTGTCTTTTAATTTTTTCCACAAACCACTATTGGAGCCATTAATAGTAGCCTCGCCGTCAGTAGTAGTTAGACCAACACACTTGTCTTGAAACATCTTCGCCAGTCCTTGTGAAAGAAACAATTGGACACAGCATGCAACACGCAATCAGCTCCGCGAAACTCATTTCACGCTTCCACAATGAACGCCGGTTTAAGGCCACAATGGCCACCAAGATGTCTCATACTAACTTTCTACGTTGAAATTTTCTACTGACTTGTCCGCAAGTAAAAAAACTCCGTCTTGACATATTTCTGTGTGTCACTTCTGTTCCAATAATGATACTACGTCAAGGATTTGAAATTAATTGTAGGATTTTTGTAGCCGAGGATTCAATCAATTGGTTCAAACGGTGCAAATGGGCAATCGAGACATTGGTCTGGTCTGCTGTTGCGTTTGCTGCTGAGGTAAAGAACGACTTGGTCACCACCACGCAAGTAATGATTAAACCAAATAAAAAATCAGTGCAAACGTCGTGTACCATTTTAAACAAATTGGGCATGACATGTTTCTCGTGCTTCTTCATAACCGCCACACAAATGTGTCTGTCTGACGGCAAATATCACAATTTTCTGAGTTGTCAGCAGAGACTGCTACAGAATGCACGTTCCCGAACATGCTGTTGATGATTCGTTTGACAGCTGTGACTTCGTCGCACCTTGCACCTTGAGCCAGCAGTTTTTCAGCTGCTTAATTTGCTTCGCTAAGATTTTTGTAGCATATTGTCCGTGATAGATCCATTTTTGTCAAGCATAACAGATTCTAGATCAACGTAGTGCTTTTGACCATGCAACGCTAATTTTAACCCACTCTGTTAGTGCGTAGGATATTAGACCTAGTTTTTGGGAGGGCGAAGTCCAGTGAAGAGCATAAAAAAGTCATGTATTTTAATAACTGGTAAAAATGGTCACCGTTTCGTAAGGGTTTCATGGCTGTTTGGGAGCAATGTTACAAAATTACTTTACACCTTCATACGCCACTGCTTTACATCAGATTTGTTTTGCAATCTGGCTGCTATAAAAGTAGAGTATGGAACGCACATTTCTCCGATTTTTACTCTCGTGCTCCTTTCATAAAAATAAAGTGACGTTTGCACTCCTCGTTTTAAGAAAGAGTAGAAATCATAAAAACAGTCCGATTTTGCTATATCTTTATTTTTTAAATTTCTATTCTTTTAAAATTAATGACAACACAACAGAACTCTCAGTCGTGCTTTCTGACTTCGATACCATGCTGGCCATTAGAAACAAACCTAGTGATTTTTTATTGTTGTTTCTCTGCAATTACCCGCTCATACCCTGGCGCATAATTACTCAGAGGCAGGCGCAAATCGTTAGAGAGGTTCAAACAGTTGCGACACTTGGTTTTTAAATTTTTTGTGCATAACGTTTTCCAACAAGCAGGGTTCTCGTCAAAATGCTGCAATGATGATCCAATAAGTTACCCAAGCTGCATCTTTCAAACCTATTTTTAGACAATTTTAAGTAAAATTAATGAAATGTAAATTTGCTAAAAAACAAAGCACACTGGATAAAGATAAATAATACTGAATAACTTTATAGTTTTCTTCGTGAATAAACAGACCTTTGTACCATGGGCGTCGGAAGAATTTTTTCTAGGGGGGGGCTGGCAATGGATTTTTCTAGGAGTATCCACGGATTTTTTCAGGGGGCCAAAACTGGTGAAATTTCAATTTGCTCACTCGAAACTAAGAAAATAACCTTTTTTTCTAAACGTTTATCAGGAAAATATCAAATTTCAAAATTCCTCCTTCCGACGCCCAAGCTTTGTGCATACTGGAAATTTTGGCTGATCGTCTTAAATTAAAAACTTTGAGTTTTTCTTGGATTGTTTGCCTGTCATTATTTCTTCGTTTACAGGTTTCGAAATTTATTTCGTGGCCATGTACAATTTTTCTTGGACAATGAATGGCACTGCATCAGATCTGGATTACCACCAGCTAGCTCTACGTGGATCTCCCCAAGCTTACGTGGGGGGCATTTTCTTCTTCTTTAGTTTCACATCATCTCTGTATCATCTAGTTTTCCTGGGTCAGCAGCGATTGCATGCAATCAAATGGCCATTTCAGTACAAAGCCCAAAGAAAAAGAGTGATTTACATTGGAATATGCGTCATCTGGCTGCTCTCTTTTATCGCAGCAGTTTCTCCAAGTAAGCCTATTTTATTGTGATACTTAGCAGTATGGTGCATGCTTTGCAAGATGCCATGCATCAAAGATAAACTTCGTGGATGTTGAACGATAACGAGGCGAAAGGCCGATACATCCATAAAGTGTCGAACACTGGAGAACACGATATCTCGTAGTAACAGCGGTAAAATGTTGAATCTTTTCAAAAACTCAAAATACAAATCGAGCAATATGTTGTACAAAACAATGCCACATTGCTGCAATTAGTACGGAACTGTGGAAACCGCAATCATGGAACTTTACTCGCAATAGGTGAAAAACCCCACAAACTAACGCACTTCAGTTGCAAAATCCGTATCTTCGCAGCTCGGCATTTTATTGGGGCTTTGGGAGAGGTTGTTTTTCTGCTTGTTCTACAGTCTACACCACTCCTACATACGTCGAACCTTTCAGGGAAAATACGAGAAACAGATTTGTGTTTTTACATTTGTTGTTCTCTGTGCAGCCTGGTTCCCCGAGGTATTCACCTACACGTACTCCCACACAATTTTTCTTTACACTGCCACACTGAAGACAATTTCCTCAAAGCCAGATGTTGCACCTTTGGTCTTGTTGCTCTTCATCGTTTTCATAATTCCATTTATTCTTATGGTAAGTTTGAAGTGCACTGTGCTTTCCTTGCATCGTGTCGGGGGAATTTCAACAGCGTGGTTAACAATTTTGCAAGCATCTTTCAAATATAAGTGCGCTTCGGGCTGCTATGACTAACGGTTAAAATTTGGATATATAGTTTATCAGTCAAAGTTACCAGCAGTTGTGCGCGGCGGTAGAGCAAATCTGCATTATGACATGTTGTTTCAGACCTGCTTTACGATTGTATCTGTTGCAACTATTCGTTCTGGCACAGTCCTTTCGAGAAAACTGTCGCAGAGCAAGCGCACCCCTCACTTCGAGGAAAGAATCAACATCAAGGAAGTCACTATTTTTCGTACACTGGCAGTCATGCAACTTGGATTCACGCTCACCTTAGGTAACATCAGCTGACTGAGATGATTGTCAACGCAAGTAACTTTACGTGGAGTTTTCTTTGCAAACTAAGCAAATTTGAGTAAAAGCTGGTGTACGTTTTTAATCACGTCAGACGCACAAGCACTGTTATAGATTTTGGAAGCACCATATTCGGTCTATACGCATTTTCAATCAACAACTACCCAAATAGAGCAGCAGTTTTTTTCCTTGCATTCAATCTTGTAATTTTGAATGTCCACTCTTTCAACACCGGGTGCTACGTTTGCGCCAAACTTTTTTTGACTGCATGTATTTTTGAGGGGTATATTGAGTGAAACTAACTTGCTGTTTCTGGGACTACGTGAAAAAACTTAGCAAAAAGTTCTCTGCAAATACTGTAACAGAAAGCTGCTTCTTGATTTAAAGGTTTGAGGCGCGTGGTCGTCACGTCGTCTGCAGCATATTGCACGAGAGGTAATCTTTAAATATATGCTTCAGTAAGAGTGAGTGCAGCATGTGCTGTTTCAATAACATAGGGCAATTTTCATGCTTTAATACATAGAAAAGACTATATCAGAACACTCGTAATGTACCTCAACAATTACCGCTACAGAACATCTCAAGAACAAAAATATATTATTATTGATAACTTCAGCAATGGTGTACTGCAAAGTGGAGGTGTTTTCTTTTTTGTAGCTCTAAAATACTGTCATGCTTCATCCTTATAATTCCATACGGAGGTATACGTGAGCTGTCACAAGTTTATATATCTCATTCTCGCATGAATACGCAAGCCAAAACCGTCGCCGGAAGTCTTCGATAGGGGGTTTACGTCTGCAGGCGGCTTGACATTCTGAAAATTTGACAAAAACTCCACTGATTCATAGTGTTTAATATTTCAATTTAGGGGGCTTGATGTGTTTTGGTGGAGTTGAGCCCCGGGGGAAGATTTTTGTTTTATCGTAGGTTTAAAACAAGTTTTTCTGGACACAACAAAATTTGGGGGCACAAATAAAAATTGGGAGGCACTTACCCCGAATGTCCCCCCGTGGCTACGGGCCTGTCTATAGGTATCATTGGTTGCATTGTATGAACCTAAACAATATACACTGCTGCCGCCGTTCTGCAACAACGTATTCACTCATTCTGCTATGTGCCTGTTTCTCGCTGCTTTGTTATATTTCAGTTTCAGATAACCAACATCATGAAAAGGGAGGAATTCAACCAACGCCTATGCATTAACTGTTTACGTTTTGTTACAGTTCCTGTCCTGGTGGTCACAATACTTCAATACAATGGAGTCCTTGACTGCACCAGTATTTCTACTCCTTATATTGTCTGCTTTTATTTGAGTATGTCAAACAGGTAAGTTTGACAAAACTGCGTACTATTCATTTTTAAACGTAGTGTTTTCATGATTCCACACAAAATTGATGCTTTTGTGCAGCTTGGTGAACGTTCTGGTGTACAGCAACCTTGACCCAAATTTTCGAGCTGCCGTTCTGGAAGCTTTCCATTCCTGTTACAATTGGAAAAAGACTGCTGTACCAAGTCGATCAAGAAGCGTTTTGTCACGTCTTAGCCTTGTGCGCAAATCAAAAACTGCAAACAGTCCTTCAAACAAAGGCTATTCAGTCAGTTCAGCCTGTTAGAAGCAAAGTCTCAGACCACAAGAAACGTTTGTCAAGCCTGAGTTCTGTTGGACGTGTTCGTCCTGCAACCAACCTTTGCACCACAGCGTTATTTTTGTATAAAACGTACACCATTATCAGAGACTGACATTGACGTTTCCGCGCTGATCATAATAATCGTTACGTTGTACAGTAATATCTGCACTGCAGTGGGCCAAAATTTTTATAGCATGCTGCGCTTTCAAATTTGAATAAAATCAATGGAAGGCTAACAAAGTTTTCATAAAAATTGACTCCACGCGGCTGTGGGGAAGGTACGGAAGAATTTGCTATAGCTATGCCCCTGACAAATTTGATAACATCACATTTCGTGAGATGCTTCCACGCTACTATAAACAATCACGCTCCAACGTAAAGCTAGAAAACTATTTGAAAATAAAACGTTTCATGAACACAATCAAGGTTGTTTAGAACCGATTGTGTCAAGGTGCCATGATCATTAACGCATTGAATTGGTGGTGCACTTGCTCTCATACCAGACGTTACAAGTGATATGGGCTTTTTCGCTTTCGAAGTGTTTCTTTTCACAACGTTTTGCAAAGCCTTTTACTTCGTACTTCGATTTTTATCAGTAGTCAAGGCCTCACACTTGACTGTGCGAACAAGCTGCAGTACTTGGAAAAACGACTTAGACTACGTACTGTTTTCGACAACAAATAAGATTCGGGTCTCCTTGTCGTGAGCACATTGCACCTGATGCAGCTAGTGATAGCTGCCGGGGATTACCTCAGATAAGATCGAGCTGAGTGTTTAGGTCGAGTGAACAAGCGCAAGCTAAGTGCAAACCGTGGGTAATTGGTGGAGCGATACTGTGTCTTGTGCCATTCAGGTAACAAAATCCAAGCGGTTTACCGCTGCGCCGTTGTGTGTCTTAGTAAGAGGCTTGTGTGCTTGCGGGTATAGTTGCTGACCTCGCCTACCGATTATCTGTAACAAAGCTGCAAATTGTTACCGTGGTAATGTGTCTGTGACTGTAACTGGAGGCTATTGAAATCAAGCATCCTGTCGGTTTAGTGGCGAAAGGTCTGTCACGTCGGCAACGAGAATGAATGCTTGCTCACATGTTAACTACATCGCTGTAGGCTTTTGATATGGAGAGGAGTTCTTGAAAATGTGTCCTCTTAGGAGACGTCATGAAAAAATTTTCATTTCCTGAAAGGAGTATGACATAAATAACGTACAAGGTTAAACTTCATCATGAAATCAGAAGGACACCTAAAACAAGCCTCTGTTCTGAATGGACCCTGCGGCAATGCTGGAAATACTGTTCGATTTGTGCCGCGTGTTTGTGACTGCGCGTCCATGAACTTAACATTTTTTAAAGCAAAATAGTTAGCAAAAAGAGCAAAATGATGAAATCTATGTAAAGTGTCAATGAATTCAAAGATTGTTTGTGTGTTATAGTCACCAAAAGTGCACGATAAAAACGAATACGGCCACTGTTTAGCTTGAACCCTGGTACAAAATTGTCGAGGTTTTGCGAGTTAAGAGAGAAAAGGAAATTAGTTTAACTGTATGCTGAGTTAGTGAAAGCTGGGTCAAACTCTACAAATTGTACCTGGAGCACCATGTACTGCATCTTTAGCAGAGAACAGTTTTGAAAAAGTCTATAATCCTTTAAAACATGCGATGCCGCCTTGAGATGTCTTCCGCAGTTCAGCGCAGCACAGCTGAAGAGTCCAAACTTTAGAAATGGTAAATTTGTGAAGCAGGCTGCAGGTTGTGGTAAAATCCGACCTGAAATGCTCTAAGCCTCGAACAGGCAGTTTTTTGATCGACTCATGTATGTCAAGTGGCATGATGCTCTGGAAGGATACCGAAAGATTGTCAAACTGGGGTGATTATCCCCATACACAAACATCAGCGTCGAAAGGAGTTTGTCCATGGGGGGACTGTAGTTGATTTTTCCAGGTGTTGACCAAAAGTATTTTTCCAGGGGGGCAACTGTGGTGAAATGCCATTTTACCCACTCAAAACTAACAGAAAAAATTTTCTACTTAAAAGTTAATAGAAAAATATCAAATTTCAAGATCCAGGAGTGCCTTGGCTCCCCCTGCACCCCCCTTGCGACGCCCATGTACACAAGAAAGTGAATGCATTGACTACCGGGACCTCTCTCTCCTTAGCCTCCAAGAAAAAGTATGTGAGGTCTACCGCCATATGTTGCCTAACCAGGTGCAGCCTGAGGTCTACCGCGTGACCTCATTGGTCAGTTTCATTCAACGTTGAAATACTCTAACCCTGATAATTTTTTTGCTGGAAGGTGATGAGGAAAATTCCAATGATCTATTTGAGTCATTCTTAGAAAATGTACGAAGTGTGTATCGCTAGAATAAATGTATGGAAATATATGATGACATGTTTATTTTTACCTTTCTTCCTTTCATACGAACGTAATTACAAATGAATGTAATTAGAAATCCTAGCACATGTATAAGTGGGAATCGAAAAAAATAAATCTATGAATGAATAATGCAGCAGTAGACCTCATGCTATATAACTAACCGGAGGTAGATCTCACGCTATAGTGTGGTAGACCTCACTCTATAGTAGCAACGAAAAGTGCTATCAAGATGCCAGGTGCCGTAAAAAAAGATTCCCCTAAATAATTGAACCAAAGCTGGAGGATACCCAGTGTCGTTTTCGTCCTGTACGCAGCACTACAGACAAATTTTCACTCTTCAGCAAATTTTTGAGAAATCTTGGGAGTGTGCCAAAGATGTCTACACATTTTTCCCGACCTCATGAAAGCAAACCACCGGGTCCTTCGGGAAAACCTTTGGTGTGTGTTGCGATAGTGCGGTGTCGATGACTTGTTACTGGCCGTCAAGTCAACGTATTCCTGCTCAGAAGTTTGCGATCTTGTCTGTGGCGTCAAATCACAACCGTTCATCGTGGGTGCAGGACTCTGACAAGGGTGTGTGGTTTCACCGTTCCTGTTCGTAGTTGACATGAATTTGACAGTCACAGCCGAGTCGACGAGGAAGCTGCAGGATTAGCCGCTTGCTTTTTGCAGACGACTTGGTGCTGCTTGCACCTCCAAACAAGGTCTTCAACTTGCATTTGATCGTGATCAATTTTCAGCTGCGCGCGACCAAGCGTGAATGAAAATTAGGAAATTAGCACAAAGCAGTGTTGTAGATGTTCAAGGCGTTCATTCAACGCCTTAAGTTTTTCGTTGAACATATTTTCAAATCTTTTGACAAAGAACGATCATTCAGAGCCGGCGCTATCTCAGTTTTAGTGGTGCGGCCGAAGTCGGCAGAAATCGTGGATTCAGGGTTGCGATTCTGTAATCTCTGGACAAGATTGTCTTTTTTAGATATTCATAGCAAGCGATGGCACTTTCTGTCACAGTTCAGTTGCGGATCTGAATCCAAAATCTAAACTGATTTGAAAACTTGGATACTACGTAAATTTACTGCTTATTCCGTTGCTCGCAGTTTCTGCTTAATTTATTTTCGAAAAACTTATAACATATTTGTTTTCGACTGTTCGGCATCTTGAATTCTATGAAATGAAAACCGTTGTCTGCAAATGACCCTATAATGTTGTTGCTCTAACTCTTCGCCATTGAGTCAAAAGACAAAAATAAAACTTGTCTTCCAGTAAGTACAAGCAATGTTACGAGCCGACGAAATTCTCAAACCGGTCACAAAAATGAACCAAACTTCCTCAGTGTGTCCACTCTTCCCAAAAAATAATTTTCAGCAATTTTTTCGAAATCAAGCCTGTCAACACGTTCTTTGTGAACATGTAATATCGTCAAATCGTTTAACCGTCCTTAATTCATGCTTGTACTGTACGCAAAAAATTTTTTGCCAGCTTTAGTGATGGAAAAGACTTCTGTGATGTGGCATCCGTGGCAGGTAAAACTAAAGGACCTATAGTCCAAGGTAGAACCAAAACTTTTCGTGTTCATGTTGCAGGTGACCTGAATAAAAATATCCTCCGTAGTAAACGTTCTCTCAATATCGTTTTCCTTGCGCTTTATTCGGGCTTATCCGCTAGAGCCCGAGCTGCCCTCTGCAATTAAATATTTTTCAAATATAATTCATATCAGATTCAATTTTTTTTGAAGCAACGGATTTGAAAAGAACATTGGATTTGAGTTTCAATGGACAGTACCAACTGGAGAGCAATTTCAAACGAACGATAACTCGGGCTAATATGAATAAGTCTAGTAGAGTGGTTTCCAACCTTTTTGACCTTGCGACCCAATTCGATAATATTACATTAGCGCTCGGCCCCAGCCATTAAATGCAATTCTGAAGGTATTGAAATAACAATTGAAACGATAAAAAACACTCATTTTACATACTAGTTTCACTGTATTGACATTCTTATGCAAAACAAACGGCACCTATGCCAATCATTGGGACGAGTAAGTTTACATCTGTGCAACTATTCTTGAAATTCTGGAGGCGTGTTGCTGAGAAATAATCTCATGCGGTTATCAACGTCGAGTCTATTCCTTGACTTTTGTTTTAATGTGGGCAAAGGTTGAAAATCGAGCGTCACAGACAGGGGTGGATATTAGAATTAGGGACACGAAGCAGTTGTTGGGGTCACCTTTGGCACATTTGCACGTAATTTATGCTTTATTTTGAAAGCCTTACGGCTTCCTTGAGATCTTATGTGGCTTGGTTCATAAGGTTTTTAACAGAACAATGCAAAAACCTGTTTTTCGCTGAGATCTTTTGGTTGTTTTTCTTGTAATAGTGTTAAAACTTGCTGAAACAGTATACACTGCCTACGTTTTTGGACATTATGACCAAAATGACTTAATGTGTTTGGTCATTTAGAAATAATTCGGTCGATGACCTGAAAAAGCCAGGCAAATTTTTTGTCAACTCAGTCATATCTAACGTTTTAGCAGTTTCACTTTCAGTAGACATCATTGCCAGATTTGTAGCCTTTCATCAGTCGTAGTTGATCTGTGAAACGTTAAGATTAGCCTCAACTTGCAGAAGCTCCGTTCAGCAGTATTGTGTACAGCAGTAATCGGCAAACTTTCGTCAGAATGGCTCCAAGGCCGCTTTGTATTGGCGTCCGCAGAAATTTTTCCTGGGGGGAGCAACGTCGACATTTTACTTGTACCTTTCAGGTTGCTGACGATGCAGTACAAACGGACGTTCACAAAGCGCTTTATCCATTCTGTGAAAAAAGAAATTGCTCCATTTTACGGCAGTAGTCACAAAAAATGCACTTCGTTGGCAGGAATAGCCAGGTATATTGAGATAAGTTGCAAAATAGACTATGTGCAGATATTTAAGCCAGGGTACCTCTTTACAAAGAAGCAAATTGCCGTGGTCTTTAACATAGCCGCAGTTATGCCTTTATTTTACCTAGCAAGACTTGCCAGCATCACTTTGAAAAAAGAGCTACAGACGTCTAAGATCTCGTCCAAAGCAATCAAACACCCTTTCAATAAATCCTTGCTTGTCTTTACTGACTTTTTCACAGTGAACGCTCATCCACATAATCCGGACAAGCGTTCAGTCTCACACTAACAACGGATTTTTCAAATTTATCATGCTTGTTTCTACACAGGCTATCCGCTATCAGAACTCACTGTCTTCCTGCATTGCCTGCGTTCAACACTCGCATGCAGCAAAACGCCCACTAGTACTGTCGTTGTAACTTAAAGCAGTGCTTGTCAACCGGGTGTATCGTACACCCCAGGGTGTTCCAGAATTTTCCAGGGGTGTACCAGCTTCATGGGGTGTACAGGGGTGTACCTGATGTGTGCTTGTCTTTTCCCGCCTGTTTATTTGTAATGTTGGTCAGATGACCATCACGTATTATTTTTTTTCTTTAAATGCAACATTCGGGGGTATGCCTGTAAGAAATGTTTGGGAACCATTGTTATAACTTGAATTTTTGTAAGCTAATGTACCAACCATACTTTTCTCTGCAATGATTATTGTTTTGTAGTAAGACACGTAACACTACTTTCTACATCACTTTTCAAGCAGTTAGCTGGAGCTAAGCGAGAACTTATGCCAAGGGGAAGTGATTAAACTTTTTGTTAATTTTAACTTTGCACTTTTTCAGTTCAGAGTTTACGCTCTTATCATCTTATACTTTTGAAAGGTATTGCAGTAAGTTGTTGATCCTCAAAGAAAATTGACATGCACACTTTTTGAAAGAAAAACTTAATAGCGAAAGGTAGTTGTAAAAATAACATAGTAACTATCAAAGGAAATACTTCAGTGAATCAAGTGAGAGTATGGATGTCAGTAAGTCACGTGCTGAGTGCAACGTAGCCCACTTTTCCGGGAGTAAGGTGGAGATTTAGCAGTGTACCGTTATGAGAAAGTTATGCAAGAGAAAAAGGCTTGTATTGTTAAGAAGCACAAACGGAGGAGCGATGTCTGCACAGTGTATGGGTTTTGTCGCACAAAAGAAGAAATGCTGAACCTGTATCATTCAGGGCATTGCCTCTTTGATGCAACCGCATTTGATAAAAGTAATTGGGCTCCAGTACATCTCAAAAACGTTTGAGGTCACAGCTTTCTACTCATCAAGATAAGTCAAAGGCAGTCTTTGAAGCATATTCAGAAGGTCATTGTCGATGAAGGAAAAAAAAAGTTTCCATGGAGAAAAAATGCCGTTTCCAAATTGAAAAAAATTCCACTATTAAGCAATACAACGAAACGTAGATGTCTTCATATTTCAGAAGATTTGTTAAAACAACCCCTTGACAAGCTGAAGAAAGCTCAGTTGTTTGGTATTTATCTCGATGAAACAACAGATACTTCAGAAAAGGTTCAGTTGATTTTGTGTTGTAGGTTTGCCAATCAAGAAACAAAAAACACTGGCGAGTTGTGCTGTCTTAACCTTGGATTTGCTCAACTGCTCAAGCCATCTTCGACAAATTGAATCAGTTCATTGAAAAACATGGATTTGATTGGATGAAGTATAAGGCAGTTGCTACAAACGGAACAGCAGCCATGCAATGCACTGCTAACGGAGTTGTTCGAAAAATCAAAAATATTTCCCTTGACTGTGTTTCAACCTGTTTTTTGGGGGGATTTTTCCGTCACAGACCGAAATTTCTTGAAATGAGCGAAAAAACTAGGTCAATTTGGTCATAATGCCATTTTCAATCATAAAAAATGTCCCAAAATAAAAAATTACTGAAAATTTTTAAGTCATTTCGGAAAAATGACCGAAATGTCTCGGAGAACATAAACTTGCAATAGGTTTCAACTCACGATTAACTGAGAAACACAGTCAAGGGAATGTCAAGAGAAATGCATGATTAATTGAGAATTTGTGGTAAGAGGTTTATTTAATAATATAACCAGAGGTCAGGTCTGGAGATTGTTCTTGAGGAT
>JGI24158J21664_10008977_pt1 | contig 13336 bp, 9 predicted proteins | sample Ectturendosymbi3_FD_21664 | JGI IMG/M metagenome (IMG submission 21664) | reverse complement strand
TCGGCTCGGTCGCCAACGTTTTTGTTCGTTGCATGTAGTTCTGTTCTAAGACCGTTTAAACTTTGAATAAAGTCTTCTATACTGCAGTAGTGTCAGTTCATCCGGGTCCAAAGAAAAACGCAGAATCTGGCCGGAGTCGACTCCGGTAATCCGGATCCAGTCCCACATCTGATAGCCGTACGGCACTCTGATCAGCTCGCCCTGTTATTGGTGGAAGCGGTGGTGCACAGCGGTGCGACGCGGTTAACTTCGTAAGGAGCGGTGAGAGTGGTGAAGAGCATCTTTGCGCTGAAGCGCGTTGTTGAGCAGTGAGATTGAGCGCAGTGAAAGAGCATCTTTGTGCAGCACTGAGCAGAAAGCCAAAGTGCATGACGGCCATACTAGGTTAGGTGTGCAAGGCATGCAGGCATAAGAACCATAAGAAGTTTTAAAAAGTCATGCTGTGAGTGAAATATGCACCGTCGTGTTTGTATGACACTCAGAATCTGCGCGACTGTACGCTGTTGGTGGCCTTGCGGTATCTACAAAATCTGCAGCATAAAATGCATGCGATATGCATACTCTTCACAAGTGTGCTATAGGACATCTAAAATGTATGTTCCTATGTAAGTTATGCAAGTAAGTGTTGTTGGGGTATATGTGAGGTAAGATGTGCACATTGATTTTACAGAGAGTAGGAGAAAGCATAGGCTTGACTATTGCAATCGCTAAATTTGCACTGCTTTTGCATGTTACAACAGTCTTTTGAAAACGAAAAGTTTATTTGAACAGAAAAGTAGGTGGCGGATGCACTCGATTAGTGGTTTTCAACCTTTTTTGTGCCGCGACCTATTATAGCAATCCGCTACAACCCAACGAGCCGCATCTAAGCTCCAGTAAAGAAAATGTAATGCAGTTGTGTACATAAAATATCTACTCGCAACCCCTCCTAAAAATGGTTCACGACCCTCAGAGGGCCACAACTCCAAGCTGAAAACCACTACTAGACGAAGTATTAATCCTCTGCATAAGTTCTATGCAGTGAAGTTCTCTTGTATTCATGGTTGAAGAAACTACAAAGCAACTAGATTGATCAAAGGACACCAAAGGGTTTAGAAGTGTTCTGCTAAGTTTGGGCAATGTAGTGCACTCAGATAATTGATGAAGAGAGTTTGTACGCCTGTTGCTGCACACAGAAGGTGGCTGTCAAAGGGTGTCACACATACAGTATGTTGGTTGTCGAAGACCACAGATATCTTCATGAAGTTCAGTGAAGTTAATTTGCAATTGCAGGGGAACGATGTCAACCTCATTAAAGCCAAATCAGCAATCTCCACCTTCTTGTCCAACTTTAGTGTTGTTCAAACGAAATCGAGCCCGTCATGAACTCTAACAGTTTCTAACTGCTAAATGAGTTAATTTACTAAATTAGGTTTTATAGCGAAATGCATCTTTGCGCTCATTCTTGTTTTAATCATTTTCAAACATCCCAAATATACAATACGAAAAAATTGTGTTGATATGTGTGCTAGGCATGGTAGTGGGGCGATAGAAATTTGTTTGTCAGAAAAGTGAGCCAAAAAAAGATTGGGAAACACTGCTTTAGATTGGGAAACACTGTTTCACCATTTCACCTGTTAGCTTTTGCTTGCAACTTACGGGACTGAAAATGCTTAAATCACACGAAATCGATTTCCCTGCGAATAAAACCTTAAAACTGCTCTACAACGTCCCTATACAAATCTACAGAAATTCTAACACACGCTAAGTCTAATGCGGATAGGTGCAGTCAAAATCTTCGCGGAGTTATGAAAACAGAGCATGGCAGGCAGATCCTTCGAAAGCTTTCTATCACTTCTCGACGACGGGGACAGAAGATCACTGCTAACTGTGCTGTCAAGAAATGTTGGAATGTACTGAAGGATGGAAAAAACTTAAAAACTGGCTACATAGTAGAAACGGTTAACATGTCTCGGAACTTGCAGCCCACTTGCGTTGGCAAGCAACCCCTTGCTGTGCAGGTCACGTGCCGTTGAACATTGCTTTATGTTGTAGCGCAGGGGTTTGGGGAATAGCCCAGCGTAGAGGTTGCTTGTGTTGTGAATGAAGGTCGTCGTTACATGTAAAATTTCTCGTTTCCTCCAAAATGATATGAACAACGAGGCAGCCTAGTCGTTTTTTTGAGCATTGTTCTGACTCCCAGCTAAACTGCCTAACAGTTTAGGTTGCCAAGCCGAAGCAAGGCGTTGGCTCTCACCCTTTTTATGGCTCGTTTTACAGATTTCTTAGTGCACAAATCTTTATTTACAAAAGATTTCTGACTAGCAGCAACAGAAAATACTTCGACGATGACACGGAAACAGAAAAAGAAAAACGTGTATCACACGCTAGGCAGAACGAAACAATAAAAACGTGGTCTCCACCAGAGGTGGCCGGAGTCACTTTTTCAGACTCCGACTCCGCTCTTGTTCCAAAATTTTTGAATCCGGGTCCGGATCCGGCGATTTTTCAAATTTTAGAATCCGACTCCTGCTCAGACTCCGGCTACAATCATCCATCCAACCGCAATTCACCCATGTTTTTACCTAAGAAATGACAGCACAGACTCCTGCTACTGCCGAAATGGAAAAGTGACTCCGGATCCGGGTCCGGTTTTTCACAAATTTTTGACTCCGGGTCCGGATCCGGGTCCGAAAGAAAAACGCAGAATCCTGCCGGAGTCGACTCCGGTTACCCGGATCCGGTCTCACCTCTGGTCTCCACGGTACAGCGCTAACCTTCGATCAATAAAACGAGGTCAGACCACCTGATCTGTGCGTGGGCACACAAGGGGCGATACTCCATTGGCGCAAACGACACGTTGACGCAAGCCAGGCCTCACGTACAGAAAACAATCACGCGTTAGGAAACACCAATTCGTAACGCGAAATGTTACATCCGCTTTATATTTCAGCATCAAGACACCACAAGGATGACACACCCGAATCTGATCGAAAATGACTTTGCTAAGAAATCGATTTCGCGTCAGCGGCACATCTTCAGTCAAGCAAATTTGTAAGCAAAAGCTTACATGTGAAATGACGAAAAAGACTAAAGCAAGAACAAAGAAAGTGCGCAGACTACAGTAACAAGCCCATAAAGCTACTATCACCAGAACCAAACACCACCTAGCTCCAATTACAAAGCGGCTGACAGGAAGCAGCGCAGTGATCACAATGGTTGCTTGAAAAAACATCCGTTGGGATATCTGCGACAGTTTATTTTTTTAGCCTCGGTTATACGAAGTAGTGGCCAAAGCCTGTGTTTTAAACATAGGTGTATCTAGGGTATGGCAGGCATGGCTCGTGCCATGGGCGCCACTTTGACAGAGGCGAAAAATTGCTTGGCACAAATTAAGACTTATGATTTACGGTTTCTTGAACCTCTATTTTGAGCCCCATACAACAATTAACAATAAAGCTGCATCAGCTTGTCTAACGCATTGAGTCAGGCCTATTGCCCCAGCACCACCAAGCGGATTGTGATACGGCATGAGGGTCAGACATTGTGACAGAACAAGAACGCTCGCTTGTCATGCCTGCAAGACCTCGCCCTTTCCACGCTTTTAGAAGGGCTAAGTCAATCTGTGCTGTTGCGTTTCAGGCAAGAGGATATTAGTTGGAATCTGGTTGAGACGAGTTTAAGTTGGTGGCTGTGAGAATCTGACTGCTACGCAAATAACTGCTGTTAAGCACTCAATGAATTACACATTTACTTAAAGCAAATTTTGGGTCGGGGCTGCGTCCCCCTCCGACATTACGAGATTTCCTCGATGAGCCACCAGTGCCCGATAATACGTTAAGCACATTCCCAAAGTCCAGAGACTATGGAAGAGAACCTTAGTTTCATAGTTAGTCCTCGAAATATTAGCAGTTAATATCGTTACCGTCATAGGTGTAGCCAGGGGGGGAGACCAAAGGAGTCATGCCCACCGCCAAATTTTTAGCATATCTTGTCCTTTTGTGCTTTAAGAGGCAGTGTCCCATACCAAATACTGTTGCCCGCTGGTAGTCAAAAATATATGGCCCCTCCCAAAATTCTGGGCTGGCTGCGATACTGGTTTCCGTACCAGTCGAGCAAAAATAGTAACGCATGAAAGAAGAGATTTGGTCGCCTTGTTTAGAGCTAGATTTTCTGTCCGAATTTGACTTTCTGTCAAATGTTCAAGGCTTTTGCTACGGTTCTGACAGTAAAATCTTAAATTTATGTCTGAGAATTTAAGCGCTGTGTGCAGTTCAGATGTACTTGCAGATGTCAAGCAATTATGCGCTGAGATTCTGGATTGCAAAATGCTAGTATCAAGTCGTGCAACTTAAAATTATCGCGTCCTGAAGACCTTCTGACATTCATAGTTGAATATGGCAATGAAAGCGTCTTTCCCAATATTCGATTTGCTTTGCAAGTAATGCTGACGATGCCAGGATCTACTGCAAGTTGCGAATGATGTTTCAGTAAACTGAAACTGATCCTTTCGCTTTCATACCTCCGAGCTTCAATGAGCCAGAGTAGATTGCGTGAATCAGAGAAACCTGACTATGATAAAAATCATATACGAATTTGCTTCAATAAAGGCACGGAAAGTATTGTTTTGATTAGCATGTTGTGTTATTTAAATAAAAAAAGGTTGGATGCATTGATGTTTTGATGGAATTGTTTCTTTCGAACAATAATATATGACTTGCATTAAATTACTGATTGTACCACCCAAATGTAATGTGTTTCATTTTGAAAGAAATTTTCTTTTGAATTTGCAATATATTGTGTGGTATTTTTGTAAGATTTACAATTTGTTCGGCCAATACTACATGTATATTTTATGTTAACGTTACCATTTGAATCTTTTGATTCTCTTTATAATAAAATAAAACAGTGTAAAAGTATGCCATTGGCCTTATGGTATGCTTTATATTTTATTTGCTGAAAAGTTAACAGTAAGTTTTTTTTCTGTTTTCAAACATTGATTTTCTTCATGGTTTATCTTTCGAAAAATTGTGCCAATATCTAATAGGCAAACTATTGAAAAAAGCGCATTTTTAAAGCTTTGCCATAGGTGCCATTTTGTATAAATAAGCCACTGGTTTTAAACTATAGTTCGCGTGTTTTCTGTAATTCTAAAAGCCTTAACGTGTGTTTGAAACTGCACTTGACATGATTGATTAAGTCTTACTTTAGTGTTTCATCGTTGCACCCGTAAGCTTTTTCTTGCAATTTACAGGACTGAACATGCGCAGTTGACGCGAAATCTATTTCCTTGTGAAACACTTTGCGGGCAGATTCAGCTGCTTTGCCCTTGTGGTAAATTAACACTGAAATGTTTTTAAACAGTTACCGATTTAAAACGCCAATTGATTGGTATTTCGCATGATTGATTTAAACTTCAAAACATGATATTTGACTAGTTTAGGATGCAAATGGAAACTGAATTACTTCGTTTTGCTAAATTCAATGTCTAACATACGAAAAGGTCACTTTCCATCTTGTCAACTATCGTGAAAGAGCAACGAAATAAACGAGATATAAACATTCAGGCTCTAAGAAACTTTTTTGGTCTAGTGGCCACAAAGTCATTTGTCTGAACAAATGCTTTACAACCTTACCATATATTTGGAGGGTATAAGAGGCCTTGCTCAACGAAACGGTTTTATTCACATTTTAAGATATTTATCAGGTGATGTATTTCGCATTGACAAAGACAGAATATTTGGCGTTAAATCGAGCGATTCGGCCTAAAGTTGTAAGGACATTACCATCGAGAAATTTATTCTGGTAATTTTTCATTGGTAGCAAGTCAAGCTTGATGCAAGATTCCACGTTGTGTTGTCTCTTTGCTTTACACACTCTCTTTAAAATTTATCAAATGAAACAAGCTGTTTAATGCAAGCCGATTTAACATCAGCATTACAACTTAATCTGGTAAGATCCAGAGCGAAGTGAACACATTGCAAGGTAACGAGGAAACGCTCATACAATTCCAAGTACAGTAAATGCATTAGCGCCATCAAGCGTATACTCTATACTACCGCAATGTATTTATCCTCATTTTCTTTCGTGTATTTATGTTTTTCTCTTTTCTGCGATGCATGTTTAAAGTCTAGCGTTTTGCGTGTGGGAGTGAAGACGTTACACAATACAATATTGATTAGACTGTAAGCAAAAAAATGTATAAAACTTATGAACAAATCCAACTCATTCGTTTCATTTGAAGCGATCAGTGCACGTCGTGTTTGCGTGGAATCGATGAAATCCGCCGCAGCGCTGACAACGCACGCAAAGCATAAGCAGCATCGTAGCCAGGCCAAAATTTTGGGGGGCAAGTACTTTGACTTTAAGGGAGAAACAGTCTTTTGCTTGGGATATTGCCTCTTAAAGCACAAAATAACAAGACATGCTAGAAATTTGGGGGACATGGTCCCTTTGCCCCGATGACTACGACTATGAGCATAAGTAGTTACGACTTTTCAAAGTAAGGAACAATTTCTTGATAATGACGCTAGTGGGCAGGAGCTGCAGATCAGGCCGCAAAACTTTAGCTTCGCTCGTTTTCCTGCTCGTTTGTGTGTGTAATAGCCATTTGTATTCAGAAACTATAAAGCAAAAACGTAAAGGAGACATGGCAGTTTTTTAAAAGTCAATAAAAATGTATATCCTTATTTCAAGACATGTGAAGTACTGAAATATGATGTTTTAGATCAGTGGTTCCCAAACTGTGGTACTCGTACCACTAGTGGTACGCGAAGGCCTTCAAGGTGGCACACGAATATGCCTAGCACTTTCTGGGTTTTTACACAAAAATATACAACCACAGCTTTATTTTTTTTACTTATCTCGTTCTACTAAAATAAATTCCTGAATTTTTGTGTGCTTCCTTGTTGGTTTTCAAAAATGGCCATTTAAGATTTGTCACAGCTGTTTTGTTCATGGCGTATTTGTGTTAATTCTGGTTTTCCAAACTTTTGATCGAATGATATTTGGTTGAATGGGCTTCCTGGAACAAGGTGGTACGTGATCAGTAAATATTTGGGAACCACTGCTTTAGATGAAGATGTTTGGTGCGGCATGGCTGATGATCTAAGAACTTCAACCCTGGAGGTCCGTAGCTCAACCAATGACCAAAAACATTCTTCTATCGTTGCGCGTTTTCACCAGACCAGTATTAATATTTTTACGTTTGATCAAGGCTCAACAAACAGGACATCATTAGGTATTATTAAGCGTTGGTTTAAATCAAATGATAAACAACAAGAGTTTCAGTGTTACATTTGAAATTGATATGTATAAAATGTGAGATGGTTTGAGCCGAATTTCTCTGTAGGTAGTTTTTCAAGCATCTACCTTGTTTTGAAGGTTTTTCACTTACGTGAATCCTGAAGTGTTTGATCGACCAACGTACAGCGCACTTATCTCGCTTCTTGACAACTATGAGAAGTATCAAGGGATCCAAGAAGACATAACTAGTACCGAAGTTCAAGAGAACAGCGATTTCCTTGATTCAATTCTTGCCACAAGTGTTGGGCAACGCTTGTACGAGTTTCTAGACAGCAAAGGTGAAAAGTGAAGCATATTAAAAANGTTTTTGTATAAGCTAGTTGAATGTNACGGTGATGNAAGTTTTCTCAAACTTCAAAATGAACAGTTGGAACGTCATCAATGACGTAATCAACTTAGTGATGTTTTTGCACGAAGTTGAATTATCGCTGCACCGTTATTCGTAATAAATAAAACATAACTCCTTTCTTTCAACACCGCTTTCAACTCAAGATTCTTGTTTGGAAGGAGTGCAAAATGAATTGAATTTTGATTTGCAAATTTACGNTTTAGAACTTTTCGCATGCAACTACGTCTCCTTATAATCAATGTGGTATTGTTTTCAGTGCTGTGGAGCCCGAACTCAAATTTCTGGCTCCAACATCTAAACGTTTTTTTCTCCGGATCCAGAATGATTTGGCTCATTGAAAACTGAAAATCATTGTATTATTTGCNCAACTCGTTTTGCCCCACAAACTAGGACTGTGGAACTGGAACCCAAATTTTAGGCTCTGGCTCCGGTNTGGCTCCACNATTTAAAATTTTAGGATTCGGTTCCAGTCATCTAAAAATNCTCGGGCTCCGGCTCCACAGCCCNGTTGTTTTACCTGTTCACCGATGTTTGGCATGTCAGCGCNAACTCAACTATAGGCGATCACTTAATTGTACAGGGCAAAGTGACGGTGTTTTGACAGCACACTGCTGGGCTGCGCTTCTAATGTTACTGCATTTCAACAGGCATGGCTGGATGCAACGATATAGATACATTCAAGTCTTACCTGGACAAGATGTGGTTCGAAATGTACAGTCGCAAGAATGGAGTTAAGGACACAAGCGGGTGATTCATTAGATTCCAAAATCTCTCAGATTTTTTGTTGATAAACATTTGCGGGAAAATGTTTTCCAGGAGAGAAACCAATAAAACATGCANATTTGTAATGTGCAGCTAAAAACTTGAAATTCCCGTTATCAACATAGATATCAAAACTCTTTTTAAGTTTTGGAGCATAAAATTTCAGACGGTCTTAACAGTTTCATTAACACTAAAAGAGCCTTCAAGAAACTATCCATGTTTTATTTTGAGACGTTTCGGATTATTCTTAATCCATCTTCAGTCAAAAAATAAAGCAAGACTTGGCAATGCCAGCAATTCAAAACCAAAAGGCTCTGTGACGCAAGTAAAGGCAATGTGACGCAAAAGTCATCAAAAGCAAAACCAAGATCGTCAGCTACGTTCAAAATTGCTACAAGCAAAAGCAGAACCAACAGCCATGCAGAGAAAAATTAAAGCAAAACCTACGCAAGATCGTAATCTACGAATACAGGTCGACACCAGCAGGGAGAGGTCGTTCACAGACCACTGCAAGCGAAGGATGCAAAAAATTTAACAAATAAGAACTTTTCATCAAATAAGTACCAAGTGTTATTTTATTTTTTGACTGAAGATGGATCAAGAATAATCCAAAACGTCTCAAAATAAAACATACAGAGCTTTTTGAAGGCTTTTTAAGTGTTAATGAATCTTTTCAAGTTGTTTGGTTTATGTGATTTTCTGAATTTGGCTGCAATGAAGAATAATTATCAACTCTTATGTTAATTCATTGAAATGCTTTGAAGTACTACTTGAATTCCCCCAAAGTGGAAAATTATGGCGGTGGTTCAAAAAACAAATGTAAAATTATGGTGAATGTTCGTAATCTATTGCAGATTTGAGCACGTTTTTGTCGGAGAAATAAAAGGCAACGATGTGTCTGGTTTCCACAACTGGGTCCAGTTCTACCGCCAGGAACAAAGTGGTGAACTGAACTATTACGGTTACATATCGAAATTGGATGTGAGTTTTTACTTTTAGCTGCTTCTTTGTTCTTGAACGTGCTTATAAAAATGTCGGTTGGCATCTTTACATTGTAAATATTTATTGCGGAAGTGGTGCAAGTTAATAAATGTTGATTAGTTACGAACTGTCTGCAGACGTAACATAAAAGAGCAAAAATATAAGCAAATCTCTTTTCCCGATGATTTTCCGCATGTAGAACGCATCTGAACTGCACAGATTACGGCTAAGATCCTAAACTTAAGTGTTTGAAACAACGTTGTAAATGTTGAGAAAAACTTTGATTACATCTAAGTTTATTTTAGTTGTCAGTTTTCAACAGCTTGGCCAAAAATATTTATCATAATTTGCGGATAACCGTAAAAAGATTTTTCTGGTCGCGCAACGGTTTGCTGCGAAAACTTTCAGTGTATTTTTGACGATTCGAACAAATCTTGCTACTTTCGTGTTGCAGCCCAGGATTTACAGTCAGCATTTTACTTGGCATGACTATATGAAAGAGATTGGCGGTGGGGCGATTGGTGTAAGTCCTGAAGTCGAACTTGCTCTTTTCACCATTTGCCACATGGCGCGGCCTAACCAAAGGTGAGTTTTTTAAATGCGTATGCAATTGTTCAATCGTGTTATATTGAAAGGTGCATGTAAAACGGCTGTATGAACGAGGCATGGCGTAAATAGACAATAAAAGTTGATATAGTCTGTTGCAATGAGGTGAGACATCAATCCAAAAACACATTTTTTCTCTATGCTGCTCGTTGATGGTACATTCCTAAGACCAGTATGCTTGTCACAGTGTTGTTCAAGATCAACTACGTGATGAGCCGAAACAAGTAGATGCAAATGATAATTAAAAAATAGTCGCTGCAACAGAAAGCGCACCTCATGTCAGAGCACTTCAACCACAATTTTCATGAACATGTTGCACTGTAGCAAAGGTAACAATGAAGCAGCGGATGCATTTTATTTACTGACGAAAAAGCTTAGTTTGGCTTGTAGGTCAAAAACTTTGCTCGAAGCTTAGCGAGCATTTAACTAGGTAACCACTGTCAAATAGATAGATATAGATAGATTTATTTGGCGGTACTGAATTAATTGTGGTATATGTACTCTCTAAAACAGCAAAAACGCCGGGGCACCGAAAAAACACAGAGGTCGTCTAGTCAGGTACCCCACAAATTAGGTGAGATTGAAAAATGTTTCCTTGATGAAAGGTTGTGCGAACCGCAAGACGTGCTGTCGCAGCCCGATGTACAGGCTGCGGGATTGATGACGAAATGCTGAAGAGGTTACTCTTGTCGGGCACAAATGGCCATAAAATTTAATTGTCATGGACCGCAAGGTTCCAGACGCAGAGGAAAAGAAAAAAACGACAAAAACGAAATCCTCTTCGAGTTGCTATAACCCTTTTCGTGATCCGAGCACACCCATTATAAAGATGGTTCATCGATTATGGCCTGATATAAATTCCATGGAGATCGAGGAGTTGAATTTTGGAGATAGTGTTCGTACGAAAATTTGTCTGCTTCTTCTGCAGGTGTTTTTGATATTCTGCAACAAGAATTGAACCGCGGCAGCAACGTATTCACTAATAAGCATATTATTAGAAGGGAAACCTTGAAGCCAAATTCAAGACACTTCGGGTTAGAATAAGACACATATGACTCCAGCTTTTTACGGTTTTGCTTGACTTTTATAATACATAATATTTGGACCATTTCCTCTCTTTTTACCTACAATTATCTCTTTTCCTTTACCGAAAGATGAAAGTTTGGTAAAGCAAGAGCTTCGGTGGACAAGTGATTGTGTAATTTTGTAATAACTCATTCTCCCAATGCGGATGTATGGAATACGAGAAGGTTAACTGTTTCCCAAATAAAAAACATTCCTTAAGATCTTAAAACACGTTTAACAATTTTATGTCAGCACGCAAAAGCAATTCAACGTTTATGGAAGAATTCTTTCGATGTCGTTCAACGTTTCATACCAAGTCCCAGTAATGACGAGAGCTCTTGAAACAATATGTCTTAAATTTTTGATTAGAAATTAATGTGAAGTTGGTGACCGACATAAACTTGACAGCAGGTGGCATTACATCCATTGAAATAGTTTGACCTCCTAAAACAGTGTTCGAATTTATCTGTTCTTACTGTAACAGCGGCATAGTTTAAACGTTTTTCAAACTATGAAATGAACAGACATTTATTTTGTTCGAAGATGTGCTGTTACTCTTGTTGACGACAATGGAGTCGACGTTACTCGAAACATCCAGACCTACACGTGGTCCAATTCTAGTCCCGGAGATGGTCTCAAATACGTTGCTTCAGCTTACTTTCTTTCGTAATATTCTGCGCAGCAGCTTTAGCAAAATAAAATGAATGCAGAGACAAAATACGTTTGTGCACACGAAATGTGACAGACATGCAGTTGGAGAGACTTTAAGAGAAAAAGCATGCAGCGTGTGGAATGAGTGGTCGGTAATGCACACTCTACTGCTTGAAATACAACAACAGCTTTTCTGGAGTATATGTCACTGCTTCCTGACGCAAGGTAAAATTATCAATGTAAGGAGCTCTTCTTGTGAACCGAAACGAAATTTACTCTTCGCCAACGTTTTACCGATATTCAGCCACCTGCCTTCATCAGGACGAAACGATTGGTAATAAAAGCATGAGGTACCAAAGTCAGTCGATACAGACGTAACAAAGTCAGGTACCATAGTCAATTCAAGCCAAAGTCAATTGAGCAACATGAACCAATACCATTGAACAATAAAAGCAAGCGGAATGCTAAAGTAAAGCGTGTTAAAAATAGAAACCACTGTTTAATTGTCAGAGTTTATAAATGCAAGGAAATAGGTTTGTTGTCTTTTTATTCATGGTGGATCAGCTGAAGATTTTATGTGATGACTGAAGAAAAACTCGTTTCCACAAGGCATTTTCCTTTTCAAAAATTTCAGATTTGGTCCAATCCATTCTCTGGGTCATCACTAAGAAAATGCCTCGCTAGTTCACATTTGCCAAAATGATCATTCCGAACATTTGAATGGTGCTCGGACTTCGAAACTGCACCGAGCATTAAAATGATTGAACCGACAGCTGTTGTTAACGTAGCTAGAGATCAAAGTATTAGTGAACGAAAAGAACGTAGGTTCTTCGATTCACAGGGATCGTTATATAAATGCCTAAAAACCACCTGAACCAAACCCTAAAGAGCGACGCTTGCACACCAAGTTGTATGACTATCTTGTGATCGGCCTGCGCCCATCTCGCCCACGTGTGACAGTAGGAACACATAATGCGCTCCTGAGGCGGCTTGCTGGCTCCGGTTGGGGTGCTGGAGCAACAACGCTGTGGATAGCCACCTTAGCCCTGGTGCATTCAACCGCAGAGTACTGCGCTCCTATCTGGTGCCGCAGTACTTACACCCGCCTTATTGACCCCACCATCAAGGACGCCTTGCGAATTGTGACTGGATGCCTGCGTCCTACACCAGCGGACAACCTTCCAATCCTCGCAGGCATCCAACCTGCTGAGTTTCGTCGCAATGGAGCCACACTTTCTCTGGCACGCAGTGCCATGGAGCCTGGAAATCTGCTCCACTCAGCACTCACCTGCACATTGAGTGCAAATGCACGGCGCCTAAAATCGAGACACCCATTTGTACCCGCCGCACAACAACTCATCATATTCATCTGACAACAACAACATACGTGCGGCGCAGTGGGCGGATCATCAATGGAATGTGGAGTGGGGGGACAACCCTATAAGACTTCGCAATTTCATCCCCGACACCGCCACCCACCTCCTCGGAATGACTCTCTCAAGAACAGCCTGGGTCCGGCTTAACCGCCTCCGCACGTTTCCGGTTCTGCTTGTACAAATGGGGTATGTCCTCCTCTGCGGCCTGTGAGTGTGGCGCAGAAGAACAAACCGTCGACCATGTTGTCCTCCAATGTCCAAT
>JGI24158J21664_10008975_pt1 | contig 13336 bp, 7 predicted proteins | sample Ectturendosymbi3_FD_21664 | JGI IMG/M metagenome (IMG submission 21664) | reverse complement strand
AAGGTGGTCTAAAAGTCTTCCACTTATGACGTCACTCACAAAAAACCCACAACCCCAAGCAAAAAATTTTTTTTCGAGTGCAGACTAGAAGACTTGCTGCATCTTTTGAGAGTTTTACCCAGTCTGTAGAGCGTACCGGACCAGAGAAATTCCTGTGCAAAGCCACGTGCGTTTCGGCGTTTTTTCCCCAAAAATCCCCGAAAGCAGCCGGATGCCAAAGTGTTCAATTTGAGGAAAATCTGAGATGGTGGGTTGACTTTTCCAATTTTTTTTGGTTCATTTGACATAGAATGACTCAGCTAGCATTCAAAATTTTAAGTTGTATTTTACATAGGAAATTCTATTAAAATAAAACACGAAAATGTAGTAATACATGCCAATACCAGTTTTTGGTTGAAAATTTCCCAATGATTATCACAGGTAATTTTTTTGTTGCAAATTTCCGAAAAATTATCACAGGTAAAATTGTTTTAGTGCTCGAGTGTGCTAATATTTTATTCTGCAATGTTGAATTGGTAATTACAAAAAAGAATTGTTTCGTTCTGGGTTTGCACTGTAGCATTTGCTACAAGGTGCTTTTTATAGAAACCGATTTTATCTCTTCTACTTTCATTTGTAACATGTTTTAATGCTGTCTTGGAACATAGCTATGCAACTGTGTGGTGTTCTTCACACTCTCAACATTGGTGTTGAATGCTGTGAAAAATTGTCTGAAACAATATAATTTAACAGTGAGAATCTGTTTTTTAGATTTCCAATTTGGAACATGTGATCAACCTAACCAAACAATCCATCACCAAATTGAATCAGGAGTTTGGAGGAAAGAAGAACCCTCCATCAATATATTTTGAGGTGAAAAATGAGTCTTATTTACTGATTTTCTGATGATTTGTCAAGGATCAGAAGAAAAAGCAGTTTTTAATATGATGGCACCTGTGAAGTGATAAAGCTACAACTTCTCTGTTTGCACTTAAACTTCTACTGTTTGACTTGTAATGAATAATGTATCATTTGGTACAATGAAGGTGGGTGATCATGTAAACAATACTTAGCAATGAGATATGCATATGATTACCAAACAAGACATCACAACGTTTCATTCCATAGAATTCAATGGGTGATTATGGTTAACTTTTTGGGGCTTGATTTGTTTGAATTTTAACATGTTTGCTGCCAGTGTACATACGAATATATTTGTCAGTATGTAGGATAATTTTACTACAGCGAACACCTAAACTGGGCTGCATGCAGGCTGCGGGTTGGACATAGCTGCGCAAGACAGAAGTATTTCGCTCAAGTTTTCATTGGAAACTAGTCTTGAATCCGAGTCTTTTGAGCCTTTGATCGACTTTGTAGCGTTTTTGGTTCAAAAGCTTTGCTTGGTAACATGTTTGTGATGTGAGGTATGAAACTGCTTCTTTGTTTGCATAATAGCTGCAATATTTGGTTCGATGCTTGATGCATGCTGCAATACAGAGAGTATCATGCAAATGTGCATCTGAAATTCTGTTTTGACACTTGAAATTACAATATTTGATCTTACAAAAATTTTTTTCGCAAAGATAAGTACTTCCAAACGAACAAATCAATTTTTGATTTTGAAATCTTTGGATATCTTGTTATTGGGAGAACACTTTATAAAACTTTTTTAAAGAAATTTTGCCTTCGGATTTAAGTCATTCTGTAATTCGATAAACTCCATTTGGACATTTATTGGCACAATTCGACATCAATGTCAAAGGTTATTGAAAACATTTTCTTGTCATTTTCCAAACTACAAGAGTCCTGACATTGGCAATCAAATTCATGTTGGAAGTTTATAATTTCATCAGCATCAGGGATCTCACAAATGCAACTCCAGAAATTCCTAGAACAGTACCAAAAAATCACTATTTTACATAAAAAGTCCATGAAAAATTTTTTAAGTGCGTGTGTTGTTGTTTGTAATGTTTGGCATCAGTTACACAAGGGTACAAGGGTAAGTTGCATACAGACAGTCGTAGAAATTTGTATATATACTGGGCTGAAGAGTCTAATTTTTCGTTATCTTAAAATTTTTGTTTAATATCTTTTTTCACGTTTTTCACCTGTTGCATAAGCAGAAAATGTCCCTCATTTTTAAGTAAAAGCCTTTTTAAACTCATATTTATATTTTTTGGCTTTTCTCTGTTATAAAGTTTTTGCAACACATTTGAAAGCTCAGATATCAAGCAGCTGCTATGTTTTTAAAGAGCAGCATCTGTGTTTTTGCTCCTTCACTGTTTATTTTCAAAAGTACTTTGTTGCTTGTTGACTAAGTTGTGGTGTGAAAATATAACGTCACAATCTCCGAAAAAATGAATAATTCTCAGTGTATGGGTTAAGTCTAGAGTCTAGGGTTAATGATAACAGTGCTGAAAAAGGCCCATGGTAATGACTTGGTTGTGGTATTTAGTGTGGTTGCTAATTATTCACGATCAAAATATACCTAAAATACGTCTGTGCTTGCCCTATTATTAGTCAAAAACTCACGTTTACCCAACAACAGGAATACCGTGAGCTGACTGATCGTCTGGATGAACATCAGAAACGTTTGGAAGATCTTACTGATAGGTTGGAGCGTTTGGAAGATAATCCCGACGATACTGCTGACGATCCAAGTGTTGTGACCACCAACGGACCGCCACCACTAAAATCGTCGCGCACACCTGCAAATACCAAAATGTATTTGCAAAAGCCTCATGAGCGTCATTTCTTCCCATCGTCTAAAGCTCAAACTAACGGCCAGACGTCAGGAAGCCGATCACCAAGTGTTGGTGAGTTTGTTTTTGAGAGAAGACACAGTTGCGATTTTGTCGATGCTAAGAAATTGGAATTCACAATGTATGGATCATACACGTACGGGGCCCGTCTGTGTGGAAGGCGAAAAGTATTGGACCAACTTTTCATAATTTTCTCAGCTTCAATTTTTTAATATCACACTAGTTTTGCCCAACCATTTACATTACTTTCCGTTTTTTTCCCTTGAAAATGTCCAGTGACTACAAAATTATTTTCCCTCGATTCTACCTTACTTTCGAGTATTTTTGCCCAAACTGAAAAGATTTTAGTAATTCTTCAATGCTTACTGCGACAGTTCTTTGCCCGAATTTGCTTAGCTTTTACCGAATTTGCTCGATTTTTCTCTGTGAAGAGACAAACGTCTTTCTTTACCCTCCTTTTGCATGGCTATGCGCAGACTTGTTCTTTTCCCTCATTTAATGTGCAGCACGAAGTGACGTTGCTTTTTTCAGCTGTTTTTCCTTTAATAATACTCCAGGTTTTGTAAATGTGTGCAGGCTGGATTTGGTGTATTCATAGCAAGAAAAAAAAACAGCACCAGCCAATAATAAAAATGTGAAATCCTTATTCAGGATCTGGGGTCTCTCATTCTGGTTAACTCGTTGATTCCACAGATCATTCGTCACTTTTCAATATATTTTTGCACGTGCGCCTTATTGTTTCAATATTTAATTTTGAAGCAATGCAAGAAATCTGCCTAACTATAAAACAAATGTCTATAAACTTCACAATCCTAAGTTGATTTTTTCGCTATGCACGGTTTAAAACGTCTTTCAGCGGTGAAAGTTTTCTATTGTATTGTAGCAGCATGGAAAATGTGGGGAAATTTTCGTTGCTGGTCATTCGCAAACAAATGCCAAACACCCATCTTCAGAAAAATAAGACATTTTTTTCCTGGGACTTCACCCCTTTCAATCCCTCTGCTGTCATCGTCTGTAACGGGAGATGTGCTGTATTGGTATGCCACTTGCGTGCAGTGGCCAAAGCACAGTAAGTGCGTGAAACGTGTCAATGCTTTTGCCGGCTGAAGGCGGTGCAGAGCGTAGCGTCACCCGCGGTGCGTGACCGCTATCTTAGTGTTGTTGCTGCCTTGCTCTTCTGCTTCCAACGTCACGATTTAAACGATTTTCTGTCATCGCGCTTTGCGGCATCGCGACTTTTAATCTTTTGACGTGCTCCAAGTTTTCACTGATTTCCCCGTGCACTTCCATTCGAAGAGACAAAGGACTGGAAACTACATTTTAGTTGACAGCAAAAATATAAGCCAAATTCTAGTGCAGCACTAACACCTAAGAAAGCAAGGTCCGTAACAACAATCTCGTTTCATTATCTTTTGTCGGTTGAAAACATATTTCGAAATAGATTCTATTTGAATAAGATTTTAGGACTGGGTATGCGTAGTGTTACGTGACGATTTCCTATCAAAAGTTTGCCGATTGATTTATTCGTTTGTCATTTTTGTGAAGACTAGTTGTTTGAAATAAAGAGTATCCCTAAAGATCTCGCGAAATCCTATTAAAAGACAACAATCTAAAACCGAAAAAAAACAACGTGATTTCATTTGAGGTTTGTTGTTATTTGCGTTGTTGCTTTTACTCAAAACTGCAACGTGAACGANTTTTTGGTCTTTTTTTTGTAATCCCGCGCGGGTTCCCGGATTTGCGGCTCTGAGCAAGAAAACGCCCTCGACACGCGCAAACCCAAAATCTTCCCTGATTTCAAGTCTTTATCTAAGTTGCTGTCTACCGCCGTGCTCCTGCCATCAAATCTAGGAAAAATCTCTTTTTACAGACTTTATCGGGCGGAATATGTTTTGCGGTTTTTGGCCTGGCACGCCGCCGCTTCAGCCATAGCACAGCAGTCGGTGTTAGAACGTGAACTTGGATGCTGGGATTAAATCCTTCCTTGGGTGCTCCTGCCATCAAATCTAGGAAAAATCTCTTTTTACAGACTTTATCGGGCGGAATGTGTTTTGCGGTTTTTGGCCTGGCACGCCGCCGCTTCAGCCATAGCACAGCAGTCGGTGTTAGAACGTGAACTTGGATGCTGGGATTAAATCCTTCCTTGGTGGCCGCCGTCTACTAATCCCCGTGCACGTTTAAATGTTAAAAAGATTTTTTGTTGATTAACGCCGTGCTTTTGTATACGCCTTTCCACCAGTTTGCAAACCAGCCAACCAGGTTTCGAAAGCGCTAAGTCAAGTCCATAGCCTGAACATCCACTCTTATTAGCTACCAAAATTATTTGCAACTGATTACCTTAAAATGAAGCTTCTGGGAGGAACTACTTCAAAACATTTTTTAAGCCCACTGTGCCATATTCTGACTGTCAGCAGCTACTTGCTTAAGTTGGTAAGGAATTGAAGTCACCAACTTTGAATGATTCAATTCAGTAAAATTAATTCAGACTATGCATTGCTAATGCACAGAACATTAGTGGAGCTTCAGCCGTAGGTATCTTCTACTTTGAGGTTGTGGGAGCACCTGTCCTATGTTTGCACCCACAATCAATTACTAGAAGTTTCTCTCCTTAACTCCTGGCTGTGGTATTGCGTCGGCAGTTGCATTACCTTACCAATAACAAATGAGTCAAAAACCACATTAGAAAGGTAAGTAGCCTGTCAGTACTTTGAGTGTATAAATCAAAAAATATATTTATCTAGGGATCACAAGGCGCATGTGTAGGTTGCTGTCTAAAGGTAACGAGAAACCAAAATACTTTCCGTATATTTCAAAACATGTTTTGGATTTTAAATGCGGCTGTGACGTGAAAAGCTTAAAAAATGCGTCCGTCGTGCGCATTTAGGCTCTCAGCACATTTAAACTGTTAAAATATTGCATATTCACATAGAAATATCTGTCATGCTGCGCAGGCGGTAACTCTGATGCACCCCAATCCCCGGTTCAACCTGGTGCACCATCAGCCAAACCCGGCAAAGACAACAAACCCATCGGAATGATTCGCATTTACCTTCCTAATGGAAAAACAACGGTAAGAGCGACTCCTGAAAGTTGGTTTTCTTTGCTGCGCAGTTCATTTGTCCTTGGCAAGTGCTGTGTGCTGCGCTGGCAATTCGAGAACTTCACGTTTGTTTGTAAAGTGTGATCTGCAGCCCATGTTTCTAATTCGCGGGCCGTATGCCGGTTTATTGTTTCAACGCAATTAGTCACTCTACTTCGGTGTTGACATCGTCATGCGAGTAGTAACTTTGGCGGCAGACAGATTCTGTAGATTTCCAACGGCGAAAGGAATGGAGACAGATTTCGATACGATGTATTTCAAAACTGTTTCTCGTTATAAGAAAAGGCGAACAAAAGTGATACGCAAGCCGGTTTTGTGTACAGAAATGGTTTGAAAATCCCGAATGTTTTTTTGTTGTTTCTTTTGGGCGCAAAGTGTTTTTTTGAGTTAACCATAGCAGGGGCGTCGCGCCTCCTGCAAAGCATTCACGCAACACCTTAACACTGACTTCATAGGTGATCAGTACCGTCTTGCCTACGTTGCGTGAGACTCCTTATGCTGTGTCATCCTGTGCATGACAGGGTGAAAACACGCACATTTCCGCAATGACCTCGTTGGTTGCAACAGCTTGAACTTTTTTCAACTTTTCTCTGGTTCGTTGGTGATGGGCTTGAAATGAGCCGGTGGAAAAGATTCTTCACATGTATTGTTTTGCGCTGCATTCGCGCTGCATTCGCGCGTACGTTTAACGTTACTCATCGTTTCTGTTAGCTCTTCTAGCAGTGTTATCTCCATTCACTGTCTCCCTTTTTTGCTTTTAAGACTGGCAAATGCAAATGCCAAACCACTCCGCAAAATCGTAGTTACCATCGCTGGTGCTAATGTGATCTGTCAGTGCACAATGCTCAATGTCCATAATGTCACACATACATAACGCACCTTATCTTCATGCATTGGGTTTTGCAAAAACATTTAGCTTTACTCTTCTGATCAGGCATAAGTATCATGGTGTTAACTCAAACACTGACGAAAGGGCTGACAAACATTAGCGCAGGAGCCAAACGTCTACTATGGCTCTGAGCCAGAGACAGTAAAATGTAGTCGTCTACTCAATATTTGCCCATTGCAGTCAATCGAACCATCAAAATTTCCAGCTTTGCCATGTTAAAGTAACTAAGCTTTCGTCGTCGACAAACTTTGCTCGGCGTATGGAGTTTGACGCACAATGGTGGAGCCAAATCACCCTCGAGTGAATTGGCCTTTAACAAAGAAACGATGCCATTCGGGCGATTTCCAAGCGAAGGCACAAAGTCCGCTAGCTGCGGCAGCACGTGCTGTTGTTGACACATGCTTAACGTACTTGCTGTATTCAACAACAGCAAACCCTTCTTCGGATGAAATGATGTTAAGAGCGCTGCAGTGTTGCTTAACTAATGCTTTCTTGTGTCTTGCGTTGAATTTTGTTCGTTTGTTGCTGGCATCAACGTCTCAATTTTTGCTTTTGGGAACCACGGCGAAAATAGCTTTCTGGTTGAAAGATCGCTTTTATATTAACTGATCTTTTTTCACCACGTTGCAGCTTCATATAGGGCGCGACATTTTCGACAGACCAGGGTTGGCAGATGGCGCTCCTATGCCACTGGACACATGACCGTGGTTCAGACCAATGTTTCTTAAACGTTCCCATCGCGCGGACGCCCGAGTCATATATTTATTTTTGGCGGAACACCGAATATTCTGAAATAGCGTTTCTTAAACATGTACGTCACGGACCTGCATCCTAATAAAAGTTGAGACGCCTTAAGAGGAAAAGTTGCAATAACTAGTCGAAGTTAGGTTTTAATCATCGTAGTAGTAATCGAAATGTCTGCAAAGCCTATTAACTCCCTAAATCACATTCACGGACCTCAGGTTAAGAACCCCTGGTTTAGACGCCGTAGAAGTGACTCAGACGCCAAACAGACGGTTTGTGCTTTGTGCTTACTGTAGCACCAGAAAAATCAACGAGCTCTTGGTCCCTGACGTCGCACCATCTATTAAAATGGCTGCTTTCAACTTCGTGACCTTCGCCGGCGCGTCAGTACATGGTTCGTACACAAGTGAGAGTTGAACGTTCAGCTTGCTATGTTTTGTTGCACTGACAGGTTGGAGCCATACCCGGACAACGTTTGGAGACCGTATTATTCAAATCGTCGCGACTGAAGAGCCTGCGGGACAAAGCGGACCAGTGCAGCGTGTACAAGTTGGGAACGAAGTAATGCTCGTATTCGATGACGTGTATGACAACGTAGATTGCCGTCAGACTTTTTAAGCGCACTTACCTCCTTCCCACTCGGAAATCTGCCGCAAGTGTTGTTAACGGAAGCGTCGCAAAATCGACTTTTGTTCATTTGAATTGGCTTTGTCATGGTCTTGGCAATGTCTCTAACTCGGAAACATAGATTTAATGGAATATCGACAGTGTTGGTCCAGTGGTGATTCTCATTAAAATTCGTTCGTTTTTCAATGAACGAATTAAAATTCGTTCGTTTTTTTCGTTTTTCAACCGATCATTTCCGACAAGCCCTCTACCCCTTTGCAACTATTGTTCACACAATGATTGGTTGCGTTCGCGCGAGTTGCACTCAATTAGAGCAAAGCTTAGTTTACAGTAAAACTTTGTTTAACGTTTGCGAATATCTAGCGTACTGTCGATAAGCGCTTATTTACCCCCATTAAACAGCCCAAAGAAGCCTGCTGTTCGCGCCTGTGCTGATTGGTGTTCCACTTGACATCGAACCACGCTAAAACGTTCCGGGTGCAGCGAAATGCCGGCGGCAACTCGTGGTTAAGGCGCTCGCAGTAAAGTCCGCTCCTCGCAGCCCCCCCTACATTGCATCAGTTGTTACTGCGGACGATGCAGCGCCAGAAACAGAAGTACCCACGCCGCTGCATGTTGTTCTTGCCCTGCCGCTAAGCTTGTGTTTACTATCGTTATGGACTTGAGTGCCCGCGTGTCTGTTCATGTCACGCGCCGTACTGGCTTTCTCGCGCGTGCTCTATCTTCTCCATTTTTCCAAATATCCAGACAAGCTTCCACTAGCTTTCGCGGAGATCTAGGTGGGTGTGAGTGTTTGAATGCAGTGGCTTAACAGGAGTCACGCATATGCACTCCAATCAGGGATAAGCTGTTTTCTTTTTGATCTCTGGCGGAATATCGCTCAACTTGCTTGGTACCGGTACAAAGGTACCGGTACCTTTGTACCAGTAGTGCTTGGTACCGGTAGCGCGCACGTTCGAACGCATTGTTCTCCGGTGCTCTGTCTGAGCCGGGGTACAGTCTGTGACCGAGTGATTTGAAGTTATCATCGGTTGCATTTGACAAGTGTGACCTTGACTGCATGAACAAGTTTCGAAGTGCAGTACATTCTTACTTGAAAAGGTGTGGAAGTAAAGCAGTTGCTACTTCATTATGGTGAAGCCACTGCCCGTTTGCAGCCTGCACATGTGTTTGTTTATATATGCCAACTCTTTGATCATGTACGTCGTTGCCACGTGCCAATCAGCGGCGAGTAGCTTTGCTCCATCGCAGGCAAACGATTCGTAGCTCCGCCACAGTGTGAAGTTCCCCCCACTCCGCTTTGACCAGAACCGTTCTCCCTTCGCCCCGCCTCCCTGTACCGCACCAACATCGTAGGGCGGTCACGTCGAGTGTAACGTGAACAACTCGCTTGCAGTGATATGGTCGACTGGGCTATCGATTCCGGACAACTGGCCGGGTCCGAGCTGGAGCTACGAACCGAGAACAAGAACTTCAATAAGTCGACGCGCATTCTTCAAGCTAGCCACAATTTCGTGAGTTGCAAAGTTGGTAGTGAGTTGGTTTTTGTTTCAGCTTGGTGTCAGAGCGCGAGACGTTACAAAGGTCAGTGCACGTTGCTAGCGGCGCAGTTCGCGCGTTTGCCGAAGATCTACATCGGTCGACCTGACTATGAACTCTAGTTTGCGTCACGCAGCTATCTTTCGCGACAGAAGCCACTGTTGCTCTGCAACTGACACCGCATGGAACTATTGGTCGTCGAATCTACGTGTGTCTGAGCGTTTGTTGATCGACGGTTTCCTTGAAACGGGTTTTAAGATGTAGACACGTCGTGTGTTGTTTGAATTTCCAGCGTTATTCCCCTGTCTGTCGAACGCCGTCAGTGTCTACTCTTCACGAAAGAAGTCAGGCTGCAACATTATAACTCTACTTTTTCCTCGCAACAGAAATCGAAGACATTTTTCACTCTAACTTATTGCGACCGGTGCCAGCGCATTCTCTTTCAAGGAGTCACTTGCAGAATGTGCGGATTCAAACTCCACCCGCGGTGCGTTACGGAAGTGCCCGACTTCTGCATAACCCGCGATCAGATGTCTCAAATCGAGTAAGTCACTGATGTTCGTCTGCAGCTGTCCTGTTATGCGCTGAAACGGTGTCTTTCGCTTGTCTTCAGGTGTGCCAACGTTTGTTGCGATCGGAAAAGCTGACGAGTGGTCACCACTTTTATCAAAAACGAATGTAACGATTGCTGTTGTAACAATTACCTTGCACGTTGCAGTGCAGAAACCTGAATTGCGTTTCTGCGCAAGATTTATTCGTGTAAATGATGGACATATTCGTTTCGTACTGTTTCCGTGGTGGTCCGCGTATCCTTCAAAAGCAGAGGCTTACTTGCGCATTATTTAGCAAACGTTTCTTAACCTCTACGAATATTTCACTGCGTGATGCAGTGAAATATTTGCAGGTTTTCATGACGATTTCTTCAGGTTTGTAAAATTAATCATGCCCGGCAGTCTGGTCTCCGTTTCTTCGAAACCGCTTAGTAGCGAGAAGCGGTCGATTTTCGCTCGAACGTAACCACCCTGCAGCCTTTTAGTGACTGTCTGGACCACGTCTCATTTGAACGCGGCTCGCAACGCTGTTGCGGCTTTGTCGGCGGTCGCGTTTTGAAGGGAAAATTGGGCAAAAGATCGTTTTCGCTCACACATACTTGTCACGTCAAACTGTGTTGCGCGATCTGTTTCGGTTGTTCTTGAAAGTGCTTGGTTTTTGAGATGGCGTTCCGTTTCCTCCTGGAGCGCTCGTATGATTTTAATTTGTTAGATAACGCAATCTTTTTTTTGTGAAGAGACTAACTTCAAACCAATTAGTCCATTATCCCCTTTCCAATTTAGTAAACAAATTGTGAATCGACGTGTTTGTGAGAAGCAGCAAATGATTGTAAAAACAGCCCAAAACTCTATTTTAGCCTTATTAGGATTATAATCACCTAAAATTTAAAACACTCATAAACGTTAATCGCTACCGCTCACCTTCTTCACCCCCCTATGCGGAAATGCTGCAGTATATGTAGTGGTGTAGACAATGATGATGTCCGTTTTTTCAAACTCTTCTGTTTCGCACTTCTGTGGCAGCTAGCTGAGCCCTTCAGCCCGCCCATGCCTTTCGGCCTTACAAAAACAAATATGGATTTAGTATCTCTAGCGCATCAAGCCAGAGATGCGGACGATAATTTTCGCGCTTGTCAAATAAAACTGTTTTGTGTCTCCACCATCTCCATGTTTACGTTGCGAGAGAGGTTGTTTTGGATTACATTGACATAGTTTGCGTCACAGTGCGTGATTCGCCCAAAATAGCCAGGAAGCACAGTGTCTATGCTTTGTTTGCCATTTCTCTTTGCCAATTCCGAGCTAACGCGGACTTAACTTTTTCTGGCTGAGCACAAATTTGTATTGGTGCTTGTTTTGTTTTCTCAGTGACGTGTTCATGCAAAAGTTACTGTCATTTCTCGCTACGCGCGACTTGCCCCATCCAGCGATCACTTCGAATAAACCCGTTCGCCATAGTTCACAAAACTGTGGATAACATCCACGGAAACGTAATAAAAAAACGACACGTTGGTTGTAGACCTGATCATAACATCCGGGACAAAAACAACTTTCTTTTGGCTTCTCGGTTGACAACAACGGGGAGGCTTGAAACAAAAGAAAGAAAAAGTTGTTTTAGGAAGCTTTTCATTTGCAGATCAATTTCATTTACAGAAAGATCCAATTTTTGAACGTCGTGTTTTCGTTTCAGGGTATCGATAAGACCTCAAACTCCTTCTCCAGATTCGCCGAACACACCCACGGATACCTGGAGCCAGGTGGGCGGAGGGTTGATATATGACGTTGGGCGTGCGTCTCGGTCGTGTGACAGTGGTCCGCAACCTTTTTTTGGCCCATGGACCATCTTTTTCAAAAAAATGTCCGATGGACCACTTTGCCATGCTGACTCCTCATTAACAACTGACTGAAACTGTATTGCACTCATAGGTCACCGGTGGTCAACATGGACCACGTTGAGAATCATTGTGTTGAAGTGAAACATATTTTCAGCTGCAAGCGTCAGCAAGTGCATATCTCGGTGCGTTTCGCTTTGCAGCCCGCCGCATCCGTCTTAAAGCGAGCAACAGCGAATGTGCCTTTTGGACCTATTGTCGCTGTAGTCTTAATGCTCATCAAGAAAAAGAACCGCGGTTGTTGCAGATATGTTCCTCAACAAGGCAGGGGCGTACCGAGTGGGGCAAGGGGGGCACAATGTCCCGAGCGCCGAATCATTGGGGGGTGGCGAAAAATCCCAGCAGTGTCGCAAGTGCTTCCTTCAATACAGAACATTTGCTCCCGAAAGGTTCGAACATGGGGGCGCCAAACTTGTCGCCTGTCTCACCTCGGTACACCCCTGCAACAAGGACTGCCCCATAAACTTGAAAGAATTAATACATGAGACGCATACGGCTTCGTCCTCAATCATATCTACTTATCTGCAGTCCGTACCATGAGCAGATTTGTACCGAGACCATCACATTACCAGCTAAAAGAGGATTGACTGAAAACTAGGGCAGTACGTCTCATAACGACTTTCGTTGATATTTGCCTGTTTTCGCATGATTCCTATTTTCACCGCCCGAAAATGCATAAACCAGCTTCTTTCTAAAATCAGAAGAAAAGAACTAACTCGCCTGAGGTCTCAATGACCCAAGTCTTTTGTACAAAGAAATAAAACGTACCCTTAGCACCGGGGGTCTCCGTTTTTTGTAGTTCAATTCGTGTTATCTGATTGAATGAAAACTGTTACCAAGTTTCTCCTTATCGGTGACTTCGCGTTCAAATTTTCACGGCACTCAAACTGTGCGCATCAAAGGCATGTGTGACAGTTTTCGCGAACGCCTATAACAATGATCTTCGCGATCGGCGGGCGCGCCCGCTGCGACGCCGGATCGCGGCGGAGCTCTGAACGTCCGAAAAGGCTCGCGCGCGTTACAGCGCTCTTGTTTAGAAAGCCTTCTTGGGTGAACCAAGTTGAATGGAATAGTAAATATCTTTCACCTGCATTTATTGTCCTGCAGATCCTTTTCGGGCGATAATTAATTAATCAAAATGAACACAAAGGAAATCTTGTACACCAGGGGTGGCCAACACGTCGATCGCGATCGACCGGTCGATCGCCGAGTCCCAGTTGGTCGATCGCGCCTAATTTTGCATTGAATTGACTAGA
>JGI24158J21664_10008973_pt1 | contig 13336 bp, 8 predicted proteins | sample Ectturendosymbi3_FD_21664 | JGI IMG/M metagenome (IMG submission 21664) | reverse complement strand
TGCATTGAGGGCAAAAACCAAAAGAGTAAAAGTCAAGGGTAGAGAGACGGCTCTAACTTACTAATACAATATATATTGTGGGGCCCCTACGAATGGTCGGGCCTCCCCCGATCGGGGGTACAGGGCTGCCTTGTCACGGAACTGCCTGTATGTAATTGTCCAGCGCAGTAATTTAGAGTTTTTCTCTCTCTGCAGTTGATCTACTGCAATGAAACTATGTACACTCGCATTGTTACGAGTTGTACCTGCGACTTCTTCCTGTCTGATAAAAAAGTAAGAACATCACCAAGTCTGTACAAAAGAACTTCGTAATATCAACACACAGAAGTAAAACAAAAACTAACAATAATAAGTAATGAACACTGCAAAATATAAATACCTGAAAGTGAAGGCCTTATCAGGACCAATTTTTTTTCTCGGAGAAGGAAGAGATCTTCCATCTGCATACAAGAGATATTTCGCTACTTGCGTATGTTTCAGAGTACCCCACAGACAAAACCACTTACAGTTTAACTTTCTAGGGGACTTTGCAGGAGGTTCACTACTCTTTGACAATTCTCCGTAGGAAATACGACGAAACGCACGTTGTCTGCAAAATAAACCAAATTACATTACACAACAAACTTGCTCACAAGTCCACTAATAACCCGTGCGATATTCCTGTTTAGCTTTATTATGCTCGTATTACTTCCGCAGCCCAATTTAAACTCAGAATGCCCAAAACGGAATGAATAAAAGTATAATTTCATTTGAAGTAATTCCTTCACACCTTCATTTGAACTCCATTTTCAGACCACAATATAGTACTCTTACCCTCAACACCACCCGAAAACCCAACCTAAACATTGATCTGGAAAAACAATATTAACAATTTCACCCACAAGCAATACCAGAGCGAAATTACTAATCAAATTGAAACGCACTTCCTGACTACACATACAGTCCTACTTAATACACCCTAGAAAAAAAGCAAAAACTTAAAAAATAAAACAACTTTCAATAAAGGAAGTACAAGAAATAGTAAAGTGAAAACAATATGCCACTCTGACAGAGAACTAAAAGTTGATAAAACTGCGAGACAACATAATTTCGCAACCCACGCAAAAGAATTTTGAGCCATACAACAAGCAACATAAACCAATACACAATACTTTCCTTGTAGACGCCAGAAACAACCACTTAAAAGTAAAGCTAACCGAGAGGAATATTAAATATAGCTCTCAACACTTCGTATAAACGACTCGCCCCGGAAAGGAAATAAACTCGACGAAAAAATTGAACTAGCACATGGAATTACCACCAACTGTCAAGATGAACTAAGTAATTCTGTTCACAAATTTTATAAGACATTACACTCACCCACACCGAAGGATTACAACCTACAAAAATATTTTTAGATCACCCAAAAAACAGCAACAATACAAAACCGGTAACCCTACAGGAAATGTCCTCAACCGCAAAAACAAGCGAGGAAAACACGTGAATTGGACGGTCTATTAATCGAATTTTATACATTCCTTCCACAAATAAAAGACCGCCTCAGAGCTGCCATAAATTATATTTATACGAACGATCTTGTAAACACTAATTGTGTAGATGGTACAATTATACTGGTATGCTCAAAAGGAAACCCAAACTGCATAGAAAAATTATCAATCTCTCTCCTGAACAGCGGCTACAAAATTCCAAACAATTTTTGAACGAAAGAATCAAACTTCTTTTGGATAAAATAATATCACCCCTCCAACATGAACAACCACATAAGCAACGCATACAGTCACCATCTCAGGTAGAGATGCTTATCATGAAGCACAAAAATCGAATGCGACTCCTTTTTTATCACAGTAGATTGTAAGCTTTTAATTCAGTGAACTACCATAGGCTAAAACAAGTGCTGAAATACTTCAAGTTTCCCCCGATCTTCATAAACTATACACACCAAATACAACAAAATAGCTTCTCTGCAATCCAAATAAACAACCCTCACAGACCCCTTCCTATCAGAAAAAACGTGAGACAAGAAGACGCTCTGAGCCTAATACTTTTCATTTTACCACTGAACCCTCTAATCCTAACTATTCAAAACAACACACACATCACCCCAACACCCAATCCAGTAAAAGACACTCCAAAACTAATACCATACGCAGGTGACATTACACTATAATAAGTAAAACGAAATCGGTATTAGAAGCGATAACAACATTAAATAATTTTCACAAGCATCCGGACAGCAACTCAGCAAAGGAAAACAATAAGATTAAACACAAATAAATCGCTCGACACAAGAAAGATTTGGGATATACAATGGGGCAAACAAAAAATACAACCCTTAAATATAACAACTGGATCCCAAAACAGTAACAGACTGTTGGAATAAAAATATCAAGAACTACGTGAAAAACCTTCCAGTTTGAACCAGCACTATACAACTCATGATATAATATCAGTCATAACAAAAACTACACCAGAGTAACACCTCAGATAACTCATTTGGCGCATACTTACCCCCTGCTACAAAAGAAATACAAATAAATCAACAACATTATATAAGCCACTACACTTCAAGCCCCACAGATCTATCCCCTCACGTCTCCATTCTCTCTAAATCTAGTGAGGAAGGAGGCTACAATATCACCGAAATTCCTCTAAAACGCACAACTGGCCAATATAAAAACTTCGACAACGTACATCAGAGCTAGAATAGTTAACGAAACACTACCTAATCACCTGTAATTTAACATTGGACTTCAATTAAGTAACAGATCCCAACTTCCCGGACCAAATAATACGCCTCATACTTTACACAAAACGTCCCTTCCTTTTAAATCCAAGTTGTTACTTATGTAAAGACAAATACGAAAATGATACACATCTTTTCCAAAAATGCCCAAAAATTCAACATCTTTTACAGTATGCCGCCTCAATTTTTCACAAAGTTACTGGGCAACAAACCACGCACTTCCACAATCCAATCAGAATCTATTTCCACGCCCCTACCAGAAGTGGCCACGGATCCGGGGTCGACTCCGGCAGGATTCAGCGTTTTTCTTCGGACCCAGATCTGGAGTCAAAAATTTGTGAAAAACCCGGAGTCACTTTTATTTTCGGCAGCAGCACGAGTCTACGTGGTCTTTATTAACGTCATTGGTTAATTACAAATGTTGCTTATCTTCGGTTGCATTGATGGTTTGCGGAATTTGAATAAAACTCGGATTCTCAAAATTTAAAAAATTCCTAACCGGATCCGGACTTAAAAACTTTGGAACAGGAGCGAAGTCGAAGTCTGAAAATGTGACTCCGGCCAACTCTGATCCTTACCCCCTGCAACATACCACAACGACCTAATAATCCCTACCTAAACACTATACTATTCTTCACCACATGGAAAACACGAACAGGGGTAGATAGTAGAATTTATGGGCCCGAGGTAAACTCTCAGAAAGAGGCCCCAAAACATCACTACTGCGAAAGGTAGACGTGGGACTAGGACGATAAAATAATTAAGTTTTTTACATTTAAATATGTTTCACATTTCAAACTACTTGCATGACGTTTAAGACTAAGAGAGCAAAAAGCACGGGCATCCCGTTGCTGACACTGGGTGGACAAAGTGTAAAATCTGTTAACCGCTACAAGTATTTGGGGATTGCAGTAGATACTGAGCTCTCAGATGACAAAGACATTCAAAGACAACTGCGATATCAATATTGTGCAGCAAACAAGCTTAAGAGCTTCTTTTTCCCAATGCTCGAACGCAGTGAAAAATATACTTTTTCGTTCTTTCTGTACATCCATGTATGCATCACAATTGTGGTGTGATTTCAGGAAGGCATGCATGCAGAGATTGCATGTGGCCTATAAGTTTGGTTGCAGGGCTCTATACAACCTGCCCCGGAGAGCGAGTGTTAGTAGTCATCAGGTTCAATGTAACATTCCTACCTTTGAGGCTTTATTGCGAAAAAATGTGTACTTGTTTCTTGAACGCTGCAAAAAGTCTAACAACGTATGGTTGCGCGCTGTGATGCAGTCAGATTGTTTATATTCGTCCTTATTCTTTGAAACTACAACCCCATTTTACTTTGTGACCGAGTGCTCGGACGTTACAGTGTTAGTTTGAGGACGTGTGAAGGCCACAGCCCATTCGTACTTCACCTGGCCTTGGCCAGGGTTGGACTCTAATTCTTACCACGCGATTTTCGTGTCCTACTCTGGCTGTAGTGTTGTGCCAAGTGTTACGACTTACGAGTTAGCAAACAACTGTGTTGAGAAAGTGTCTGTAATGTAGTGTTGTAGGAAGCATTACAAGTTAACGAACAATTGCGTCTGTAACCATACGCGCAATTTTGTTGTAAAATGTGAGGGGGACAGCTTGGTGTGAAACCAATATATTACGAAATCTGAAGATAAAAATGTGGTGGACATGGCATATTATATCCCCACTGTCTGAAAATGTAGGGGGGACGCGTTCCCCGTGTCCCCACCTAATGGTGCCCATGTCTGTAACCCTGCGGTCTTACGCTACCTCAACGCTGCTACAAAAACTTGCTATTACCAATCTCCGCTGTGCGGTGGGTGCTTGTGATCTATGGACTTCATGTCTGGTACAAACAAAAATAAAAAAATTATGAACTAACTTTAAAACAAGTCAAAAACTAAGTGCGAAACTCTCATAGGGGGCCCACGGCATCTCTGAAAAAGGGAGTCCCGAGGCGTCCGCCTCCCCTAATATCTACCCTGAACACGAAATCAGAGTATGGAAGAGACCATTCCAAACTTCCAAGCTTACCACTTAACTAATTCAACCTTATAAAACAGGGGTGGCCAACCCGCGGCTCGCGAGCCGCATGCGGCTCCTTGCTCGGTTTCATGCGGCTCTCACGTAATTACCAGAAGTCCCACAAGTAACATGCATCACGATAAATGGCTTGTAAAGTTCTGTCATTGTCATGTTCGTGTGTGATATTTACAATAAATATAGCTGAGCAAAGGTATGTGTGAGTGAGGAAAAGATGGGGCGATGTTCATGCGTGCCCATGTGTGTGACGTGGCTCTTTGCGGTAACACAGCAAGAATTGTGGCTCTCAATTTCTAACTGGTTGGCCACCCCTGTTATAGAACTTCTCTGCAACTCAGACAAACTCTACATGAAAGCATGGGCGTCGGAAGGGGTGGGCAGGGGGTCCTGGCCCCTCTCTGGATCTTGAAATCTGACATTTTCCTATTTAATTTTTAACAAAAAAGCTTGTTCTTTCAATTTCGAGTGGGTAAAATGAAATTTCATCATTTTTAGACACCCCTGGAAAAATCCTTGGCTACCCCTGAAAAAATCCATTATTGGCCCCTCTGAAAAAAATCCTTCTGAAGCCCATGCATGAAAGATGAGATAAAACCTGTAGCACGAAATGATAAACAATATAAAGGCTGCAATAACCTAATGTTTTCACAACCACTACCCTAAAAACACCTTGTTTTATTGCCGCTTACGACTGTCTGTCTGCTCTTGTAACGTTTGACATCATGAATGTGTTTTATCGCTAATTGTCTGTTATGAAATTAATTTAGGAAAATAACAATTAAGTAAAACTGTTTGCCTTTTCTGTTCTCGAATTTGTATCTTTTTTTTCTTGACCAAACTAGTATTGCTAGAGCATTGTTTTTGAACGGTGCTCTGCAGCCCATAAGTATTTTCATATTTTTCAGTTTCGGCAAAGAACACCAAAGCACGGCGCTTCCTAAATCGTTCCAAATTCTCCTTTGTTTTTCTTGAATATTTGCATACAACATGCCCCTTTGTAATTTGTTACTTTGAAAAAATCGTATTTCCTTTCTTCCTTTAATATTTTTTGCTACTTCATTTCCTTTCTAAGCCCCTTATTTCGGTTTCATCATTTTAGGTCTGTTGTCCCACCTTTAAAGGTTGGTGTGCCGAAGAGGATAGTGGTCAAAAATAAAAGAAGTATAATTTCATTTGGTAATAGTTGACTCCATTTCTTTTATCATGCACACTATAGGTAGAGATTCTCAATCAGTGGGCACAAACGTTTCAGCACTGTTGTATCCGTTTTTGTAGTTTTGCTTTAGGAAGTGTTCAATATTCATATCAGTCAAAAATATGAAATGCAGTATATTATGAACAAATGAAAAAAAAGATGTAAGATAATTAGGTAAGCAAGGAAAAAGTTGCCAAAAATTGGCAAGAATTGGTAAATCAGGCATTATTTTTTAAGAAACATAGGTTGTAAACTACAGTTGCTAGGTTGATAAGTAAACTTGATTCTGTTTTTCAGTAAAATGAGGTTCAAGAAAATTACAAGTTTTTTATAGAACTTGAAAAAATTTTAATATGGAACACTAGCTAGATTTCTTTGTAATTGAGAATCTCTTACCTACTGCTTATTTCGAATATCAGTGAAACAAAAACCCTAATCCAATGTCTGATTTTCAAAATTACCACCTGCTTGGTATATCTTGGATTTTGATATCAGCTGCTGTTGGTGTGTAGTTGTTGGCAATTGATTCACTTGGGGTTCTGTGGTGTCTTTGTTCTTTGAAAGGTGATAGCAGTGTCCATGACATTCCTTGCATAATCGGTGGGTGTATGCTGTTTTTCAAAACAATCTGAAAAATGCAATAAACAGGTTTTGCACAATCAAATGCAAGAGTATAAGATGTAAGGCAAAAAGCATTGTCTTATCTCAAATCTGCAGGAATGCACATTGCACAGCCTTTCACAATCAAACTGCAGTACCTAATTACATTAATAAAGTAATGAAAACTGTATCCATCACCCTTGCTGTTAGAAATTGCTTTTTCTCAATCTATGGATTAAGCTCTTAAAAGTAACACAAAATCAAAGGCCTCAGATCCCCAGCCTACATCATGTCTCATGCAGCTGTGAGCCTTAGTGTAGCCTTCATCCCCTCACAGGTCAGAGTTTATCAGATTCACTGATCAAACTTATGTCGTTACAGAGCAAGACACCTCAACAGGATTAAGATTCATCTATAGGTCATTTCCATTTTTATCGATATACAAATGCAATATGATGGAAACTCACAAATAACTTTTTGAATGTTGTTAATGCAANCCAACTAAAGTNTGGTGTGCTTGGTTGTTTTTGTATGTATGATGTGTTCTTCTTGTTCAAACAGTATTTGATGCATTTAGCAAACATTCTGACATCCTCATTATGCAAATAGTGACTGTTTTATATATAAAAACCAAAGTTGTAAAGTGGTTTTTCTAGTGTCAGTTTAAAGTGAATTAATGTTGTATACTAGTTAATGCAAGAAGTTCCTTAAATTGGCATAGTTTTATAGAAGTGTGCTAACGGTATATCTATGACAAGGGAAATTGGATGATGATCATGAGAAACAAATACTAATAACAAAGCTAAAGTTGTACAATACAAATATATAAGACTAGGATTGGCCTTGTGTTCAAGTAACAAATCAATGTGTTAAGCCTTCTGACATGAGCATGCAGAGTGGATAAGAGTGCTTAATACCAAGGTTTACAACGAAAAAACAAATTTTTTTCATCATGAAAAATTTTGCTTTACTTGCTATTTGCAGATATATACAGTATATATACGCAGTTCATTATACTAAGCTTCATGCCACATTTTCTTAAGTAAACAATGCCTGAGGATCAACTCAAGTACAGCCTGTGCACCAATGACAAAATCAGCACGCATAGATCTTATTTAACAGAAATAAATTTCGCCATACGTCATCTTCAGTCCAAGTAAATTAAAAGTAGAAACGAGTGGAAGTACGCAAAGCAGTGATTATTATGAAAAATGACAAAGGTTGTGTTAAAAACATATTGAGCTAGCGTTGACAGTACTGTAATAAAGCAGTTAGAGTAAGCACAAACAAGTAGTAAAAAAACACTAAGCGTGATAAAACAAGACTAACTAGTGACAAACAAGACTAACTAATTCCTCTCGCTTTGTGTTTTAACTTATTGTCAGTAGTTAGCCTTGTTTTATCACGCTTAGTGTGTTTTTACTACTTGTTTGTGCTTACTCCAACTGCTTTTTTACGATACTGTCAACGCTAGCTCAATATGTTTTTCACGCAACCTTTGTCTTTGTTTCGTAATAATCACTGCTTTGCATACTTCCACTCATTTTTACGTTTAATTTACTTGGACTGAAGATGCCGTATGGCAAAATCGATTTCCATTAAATAAGATCTATGTGTGCTGATTTTTGTCACTGGTGCACAGGCTGTACTTGAGTTGAAGATATGGGTAGACAAGCATCGCCGCAGTTAATAGAAAGTAAGGGACAGGTTGATACCGATGCTCAAGAAACAAGTAGAGCTTCCAAGTATTGCTGAGGATCAATTTCAGATTGAAAATCAAACTGAAGACAACCATTTTCATCTGTTTTACTACCCTAAAAATTTCAAATTTAGAGTCATAGGAATCTACCTGGTATAGATCTGAGTCATGATTGTTCTCTTCTTTGGGCAATGTAGGCAGACGAGGAAGTGAACGAGCTTGGCTACTGCTGTGAAATGAACTTTCAACTATCTAAAACAAAAAAGTTAAGATTAGCATGAAGTGTTAATTTTTTAATTGTTGTAAAACAAATTCTCACCTTAGCCCGTTCCATGATTTGCTTTTTCCAACAGCTTGTTATGAGCAAGAAACACAAAAATCCAGAATTTCATGTAATTTGCACCACAAAAGAAAACTATTCAAAATACCTTAGTGCATGGTCACACAACCATGATAAATTTTCATTCAACAAAAGCACACCATAAAATGTTATACATTCACCATTTCCAACCTATCTTTTCGTTCAAAACTTTCATAATGGTAACAGTCCTAGATGTCAGAACACTTTGTGGCCCAAGCAACCTCTAATAGTTCTACTGCTTCCTTATCTAGGTGTAACCAAGTCAGGTCAAAGATGTGGCTATGTCACCTACTATATAATGAGCCTCCAAATCCCTTCCCTTTGGATGAAGCCAACAGAACCTGCCTTGTAATCTTTCATGGGGAATTCTGGAAGTNTGGTGACAGCAAACAACCTACTTACTACGGAATGAACCATCATAGAAAATGATTTTCACTTAAAACTATTGACACAGACACAAANGTCTAAGTAAGATTTCANTTACCTGATAGACTATTGAAAACAGCCATGGGCATCTACTCCTGCAAAATTCCCNAAGAGTTTTATTAAAGTGCCTAGTTAGATGCATTTCATATTTGACAAAGCAAGCAAAGTATCTTTTGAATGATTGAGCCCACATAAAACATAGCAATCCATTATACTCACTCAACCATTAAAAAAAACTGTAGTCATATTAAACAATTACTTTCTTGTGCTTATTGGAAGTATTGTGTATATAACAGATTGTGATCAAAATGAAATCTGTAAAATGTGTGTCTGAAAATCCACAAATCCTCCAAAACATTCATCAAAAACACACTGAAACTTCAGATATTAATTTTTTCTATTATCTAAAGAGAATGTCACAAGCTATAATGTAAACACATCACAATTATGGAGAAATGTTTCTGAAAAGAAAACTTGCTTAACATTAATTTTTACCAAGTAGCTTCCGAGCTATGATACCAATGAAAATTTTGATTCTAAGCAAAGTTGAATGATAGTAATGATACAGCCTATTCCAACATTTAATCAGCATATGTTCTTAAAAAAATTTAAGTTTGCAAGCCAAAGCAAATGTTAAAACAACAATGCAAATGATCTTTCATACAATGCTATTAAAGCATCATATGCTAAAAAAAATGTTTTGAATGCAGTGTTTCCTTTAAAACTAAAAAAGACAAAATGGTAATACATCAAAGCAATGCAAAGAAGGTGCATTGCTCAAACAGTTAAAATTTATTTGTGATGTTCTTGAGTACTACCATTTACATAAAATCTAACCGCACAACAATTTTACACAGTACGGCAAAAACTAAGCTTATATGCTATGGTTTTCATTAAGGTATAGATAACAACATGTAACTGCTTTTCATAATGACATGACATTAACAAAAACACAAACATTAATGACTTGAAAAAATGTATCATATATTTCAAGAATGTCAGTTTTCAAAATGAGAAGAATTATTCAGTGAATTTTTAACATTTTTATCTAAAAATAGTGTTATTCAAAATTAAGCACTTAAAGCAAATGATAGTCTTTTGTGAAAATTAAAGTTCTAAAAATAAAAAAATTAAAGATGGCACAGTTTACTTTCAAAAGCAAAATGGTTATATTTATTTCTGATTTTACTATTTTTTTGCATTTGAAATTAATTACGGTTGCATTTATAGGTCAGTTAATACTATAGTAGGTCTTAAAACAGAGCATAATCGTTAAATTATTATAATATATAATGTAGACCGAAGAAGGGATAGCTTATGAAATAGGTTAAACATTGCATAAAATTAACAAGTATATTATCATGATTTCCAAAACTGTTTCCAAAAATTTCCTTGAAAAATCAAATTGAAAAATAATATATGCTTGGTTAAAAAAAGAATTAGAAATTAAAAAAATTAAATTCATATAAAAAATGCTTGAAAATTGTTTTCAAAAATAAGAACCTAATAAGAAAAAAAAGTCATGACTAGGATTACTCATAATCATCCTTCTGTTTTTAATTATCTATGAATATTCGTTCATGTTTGCCTTCGGTAGCCTTTCATCTGCTATTTTTTATTTTGGGGTATATAATAGAGTCCTGTGTGGGGTGGGTTAACCCGCATGGGTTGGAGGTACCTGCATTTGTGGGGCAGGTACGGGAACCTGCAAAGTTATGCATGCAGGTACAGGCACAAGATAAGAAATTCCTTCTGCAGGTTACAGACATATGAAAAAAATTAATGCTGCAGAAAGCTTGTGGTAAAAAGGTGTAGAGAAGCTTTGCCAGCCGAAAGCTTTACCGGGCCAAAATTATGTTATTATCTTCATGAGGGCCGCACATTGAATGGCTTACTCTCATCTTAGCAAATCAAAATTTAGTTTAAAAGCTACTGAGAGCATTTAATTACTAACTGCATTGGTAACAACTGCATGGTATACTTTTAATCACTCCCACACTGTTATGCCATAGGCAAATTTAGTACTAATGGAATAACAAGGGTACTCATAGATCTGTTTAGTGCAGAGAAACACATGAGTAAAAATCAGAAAACTAGAAATCAGTATTGCCTCAAGGTGTCATTGGAAATGTGGAATTCTACCAAGGTGTAGTACCTGCACATGATAAACAAGCACTAAAGAACACTGCATCCAAAATATCAAATTTGAGATTGTAAATGTAAAAATAAAGTCAGGCTGTTGTAATGTACATACACAACAATGAAAAGCTTATTGGGTCACATGAGGGCCGTGAGTTGTGGCGAGACCACAGATTGGAGTCTCCAGGTTTCAATAATTTTTCAGAAAATACGTTCTACGTGATAGCAACCAGGCTGCTAATGAAGGAGTATTTATTATCGATGATCATGTTGAGAATACAAATGACATATTGCAAACAATTGATAACTCCGGTTATCATTGATACTGCTATGTTGAGAATAGAAGAGGAAATTCAAGAGTTCTTCAGTGAACGACAAACTCTTTTTCAACAATGCTCTGAGAAAGAAGTGCTGAAATTTGACTTGGTGTTGCATTTTTATCTTGCAATGTTTTTTAATCCCTTCCATTGGCTTTGAAATGAACCACTGAATAAATTACCACTAACGATGAAACACACTACATGAGTTTTTCGTGGTTTTCACACTCACAGTGACTGTTGCAGGTTTGGGTCAAAAACAGTGTGGTTCAGGTGTGGGTTGAGAGGGCCGACAGGGCAGGTGCAGGTTCGAAGTCTAGGGGTACAAGGCAGGAGCAGGCATGAATTCTTAAATTCCTGTGGGTTTAAATTTTGCAGGTGCAGGGCAGGAGTGGCGAAGATTTCTCAAATTTCTGCAGGTGCGGAGCGAGTTTAAATTTTATGGGTGCAGGGTAGGAGCAGACAAAAAATTTCAACCCATGCAGGACTCAGATATATTGCTTGTTTTTTTGTGAACTTATTCATTTCCACATTTCAACTAAACTTTAATAAATAATCATGGATAGCAGATAATCTTTCATTTCTTATTTTTTCTAGTACAGCGTTTCACTTTGGCCTTGCAATTTGCAGCATCATAACAAACATATGACGTGCTTTTTGAGCTGATTTTATGATCTTTTTTAAGACAACCTGGTGAAAGCAACATCCAACTGAAACAAAACTTCATTTAAAAAACTTTTTAAAATAAAATCTTTGTTTTTTTATTTACAGAATATAAAGTATTAAATAAACATTGAAATATAAAACTTAGCCTTACAGCATCAGTACTGTATGCAAACTTAAAAATTGCAGAAAAAACATTTCCTATAAACAACTGTATTCCAGTTTTATAATTATGGACTATCCTTATTAATGAATATGACTGAAACTCTTAATTTCACAACTTGGCTTATTATACCATCTCAATCAACCTCAACATATATAATGAAATGTGATACATCACATATATAAAATGAAAAGCAATGACATTCACTGAAATACAGTATTATTAAACAAAGATTATGCATTGGACAAAAATGAAGTGCTTTTCAATTTCATATTTTCAAATTACAATACAAAAATGTAATACTAAGTGAATATTAGCATTTTTCTAAAATTCTTTCTGTTGCAGTTTATTTATCAAAAAACAACAAGCCCATATAATGCTACACTTATCCATAGTAGTTTCAATATAAATGTGACTATGCACATCAGATTTTATTCTGAGCAGTTTTTTCTCTTTTTTCAATTTCTAACATTTCTATGTGATATTTGATTCCTGCTATTGCTGACTTGGTAAAAAATAAAAGGCAGTGTCTATTTTGCCGTCAGGATGGCAGCAGCAAAAGGCTTGGTAGAAAGGAAATAAATGTAACTAAAAGATAAACCTACAACCTAACCCCAAAATTAACCCTAACCGTAGCCCTAACCTAGTCCTAACCCTAACCTAACACCAAGCTCACTTAATGCTAAGCTAACACTAACCCTAACCTAACACTAAGCTAATGCTAACCTAATTCTAACCAAACCTTAATCCTAACCTAACAACATTAACCCCTAAACGTAACACCTTGACCTTAGCGGAGCCTGAAAAAAAGCAAAGAAAAACCGAAAACCATTGGCATTGCAACTGTAACACATAACCATTACACCATGAGCAGGACAGCGTTTTCTTGACAAAGTAACCTTTTTCTTAGTATTGCGTCATGTCACGAGACCGAATCTTCAACTGCCGGAACAATAGCTCCAGCTGATCTGTTGC
>JGI24158J21664_10008972_pt1 | contig 13338 bp, 5 predicted proteins | sample Ectturendosymbi3_FD_21664 | JGI IMG/M metagenome (IMG submission 21664) | reverse complement strand
CAGTGACCATTCCAACCGCTCATGGACAAACGTGGCAAGGCCGTGGTTCCTGCTCAGGACTGACCCAGCTAGTGAAAAGTTGGGAATCACTAGCTTGTCCGTAGTTGGTCTCCAGTAGGACGATGATGAAAGCCTTGTTCTTATAGGCTAGACGCTCAATGACAGAGATCTTGTCTGCACTAAGCCTCTCGGTGTTCCGCTGGAGTATGTTGTCGTGGGTCTTCGGCAGCATTTCTGCTGCCGCACCCTGAAAAGGGCGCTTCATGACCTACCCCATACCGAACACATCCAGCACGGGCAGCAGTGGTTGCTTTCGTATTGACAGGTTTAGTTGACCCTTGTAGCGAATGTCGTACAGGAGGGCTACGTACAGGCACCTGTCATCCTCCCAACGCGCTAATTTGAATTCAGTAGTTGTTGCGCATGGCACAATAACTTTTAACATGCTTGGTCTTTTGCAACCAAATTTTAGACGCTTCTGAAAATTTGAGGTCAATCGGGCAAGTACTTTTTGAATTATTCGATTTTGAGTATAGCTGTTGGATGAAAACAACCTAAAAACCGTCCCGCACCAGCTGAATATTCGCGTGGAATTCACACCGCACCGAAGGTGTAAAAAAAAATTTCGGCATAATGCACGAATTTTGCAGTCTCGGTCTCGAGATTTTAACCAGATCTCTGAGGTTAAGGTCTCGACTCCATCACTGCTACGTAAACAACCTATTTTTACCTATAGTTAACTCTTTCTGAGGAAAATGTTCCCTTACGTCGCTTGGCCCAAAACTGTGGTCTTCAGTACCAGACTGCATCAAGTCTTATGCCACTTTTACCTTCAGTTAGAAACTTAATGCAGACTATTTACTTTTTCCTGTGCACATCCCATTGTTTCGCCATGAAAGTACACTTCATAGTTTTTTTTATTCTTTTGTACTTCATAAATTATTTCTTTTTGCATTGTTTGTTTACTACACCAAATTTCCTCAATTAAATTTGATCCACTCATCTTTGTGTTCGTAGGCATTCGCTTTCATCTGTAAATTTACTTCAACCTGTTTTGTATTTGTTTGTCTTCCTAACTGTGCTTATTTGGTCGCCAAGTGTTGTTTTTCAACACTTTTCAAAGTGATAAACGGGGTTGGTTGACTACTGTAGATGACTGACATTGTCATTCACCAATCTTATATGATACCGTGCCATTCTTTGTTTACATTACATTGATCAGCTATTTGCCATTGCATTTTCATTTATTCTAATGTTCACTGACAATTGGTTTCCTTATTGTGCGATGGCTCCTCGTAATACTTCTGTTTATTAGCTGAGTCATATAAAACAATAAATAAATCAAATCTATGTTGAACTGTGCTAAATGCTGACGTAGAGGTAGGCTAATACGGTATGTATAACGATGATGAGTCAAGGCAATGGATCAATGAAAGACAGACTAATTCTGTAACTTCGATGACATGATGCACAACATAGAAGACTTTCATGTGTTGTTTTGCTAGCAGTTCCGCTTAATCTGTACAGTAGGCTGGATTCCTTGTAGTGGACTTGTAGGCAACAGATGGGTTTTGCAGGTTGAAATAGCCTACTTTGGCCAGGAAGGTGGTATGGTTCGTCTGTGTGATGACTACTGCAACAGTTTTGACGATTTTGAAAATAAGAATGCACGAAGCCGAATGTTACTTACTTCAGTAGTGGCTCACGTGCAAAGTGTGGAATGGTGATAGCAGTCGAAAAACGGATGCCTTTTAACTCGCAAGCCAATAGATTAATTTGATGATTCTGTGTCGAAAATGCTATTTATTTCTTATCAGTGAGGTCAATTGAAAAGATTTTGCCACGAGAAATGAAATTGATTAATTCTTGTTCGTGCCCAATGCTGTCGACGTTCTAGCGTACGTGCTCCGCGTGGTTTGATTACGATCAACTGCCAACCTGTTGAAGTGTTAGAATGGCTTGTGGAAGGCGACAACCACCACGGCTGGTGAACCTTCACCGTTTCGGACTGGTTGCGAGCCTGGTGAACACCCTACCAAAACGGCCACCGTGCGCCACTGATGATGCTGGGTTTTTCAAGCTGAAGGTAGTTAATTTTGTAGCAATCAATGGAAATTGTCGTGCACAGCAAGAATTCTGTTTCAATAAAAGTTTCAAAAAAGAAATTGTACAGTAGAATTTGCCTAATTCGTCACCTCAAGCGGATTATAAAAAAGAGACGATTTAGGCGAAGTGACGAATTATGCAAACAGGTGAAAACTCTTATCACAGAAGCTCGTATACTTCATCATCATAGTAACTTGTATAGGCCTATATAATGTTCTTAATTGAAGTAAAATACTGTACAAGTTACGACGTTATGGTTGAATACAATAATTAATTCCTCTACTATATCTTGACTCCTCCATCTAGTCTACCACCTTTTACATCTAACAAACTTTAAAGAATTTTCGTGTTCTCTCAATGGGGAGTCGGGTCGCGCTTCGCACCTCGTGTAGAAATTCGATAAACAAATTATGAGTCGCAACAATTCTCAGATAAAGATCCTTAATTTGTTTGAATTCCCACAGGCACTAGCTGCTTAGACAATACATCAAAAGCGAAACTGCAAATGGCGTATAAACCGAACAAAACGCTTCTCAGGGATAGAAAGAGGTGACGAATTGGGTAAACTGACGAACAAAAATGTACACAAAAGATAGGAATTCTGCCGGGACCGACGAAAAAGTAACGAATTAAACGATGACGATTTAATCAAGTTCTACTGTACTATTTCAACATGCACGAGCTAGGACTCGTAACTTAGGAGTGCGATTTAAAAAATGATTCAGTTGGACTTCTGGAGTCGGATAAAAAAGAAATCCGACTCCACCCAAAAACTTCCGACACCCTGGTTCTGAATAACGAAACTGCTTGAATAACATTGGGCACCACTTTTTAGCTTGTTGGGTGCCATTTTGTATCTTGCCGGGCACTTATTTGCAATAAAAGACATAGGGGAAATATTAAATAATTGACTCGACAATGGCTCGAGCTTACAAATCAATTACCCACTTTATACTGCACTATTATCGGATTAACGCGTGAGCGATTCGTCGCCCTTGGCTTACCTTCGTGAACGCACTTGCGAACTCGATCTTGGGGCGTTTTTACACTGCAAGGAGCTTGAAGATTTGCTTCGTGCGCTTGGCCTATGGTATTGCAAAAACTGTGGAATAGGTGAAAGCTGATTTCACTACAGTAAGGTGATTCCGTAGGCGTGGGTGGAATCGCCGAGACGTGGTTTTATTTAGCGTAGTCCGAAAAATAACAACCAGCAGAGAAAATCGTATAGAACTGCTGCGCGATGAGGTCATGACAACCGCGTCGCATCGTAATTGCACTCTTCAAGTGACTTTAATAGAATTTGAACAGCTTCTACAGGGAAGGAAATGTGAGTTTGTTTTTACATTGCGAAGCCACTTCGTTCACTTCAGTCAGGATCATTAACCAGTCTATTCTCTGCAGTACAATAAAACAGTGTGAAATATGAGGATTCACAGCACTTTGTAAGTGGTAATCTATGAACAGTAGGTACTGCAATTAACCAAATTGCAATTATAACCTATTTCACAAATTTTAATGACACATTTTATGCCACTCCATGGGAAATCATAGCCATCATAGCCACATAATTGGGATACAAAGTTCAAAGTGTAGCCTATATTGAAGTCATCCACTTCCAATATTACATATTTTGCACAGAGGTTGAATTATTCTGCTATACCAAGGTGTAATGAAAACCTATTAATCAGTATTGGGGTAATAGTCCTTCAGTCCAATATCCGATGTCTTGTAACCTACCGAATAATCATTCAGTTTGCTTAACTGATTCAATTTGCTGAATGTTTCCCTAACTAGGTGTGGTTAGCCTAGGCAAAACTACTAAATAAATTAATGCGTCATTTTTGCTACAGATTAGCTTGAATAGGCTAATCTGTTCCGCGGTGGTGGTTTTAGCATCAAACAAGTACAGAAAAGGTTGTCCAAGACTAAATAAAAACCACCCAACCACTTTTTCACTCCAATCCCTTATTATCGGATTCCCAACCTACCTCTGCTAGTTGGATTCGCTGAATTGGGTATGGTTGAAAAAATGCGCGCTCAAGCAGCTCGGTGAGACACTCACGGTCGTCCTTGTCCTTGAGTGATTTGTGGGATTCCCAATCCAACGCGAATCCGATAACAGTGCAGTGCAAAGTGGGTAAATGACTAGAAGTGACTTGACAATTCTTGCGACTTGACCAAGTCATGACTCGACAAATCACTGTCAGATGTGCAGGATTGATGATGACGTCGGAATCACACCTTACAGTAGAGCAAGTAAAAGCGTGACTGACAGATAAAAAGGTTATCGAATCGAACAGCACGCACAGGAACAAATTTTTAAGTCAATTAAATCTTAGCATGCAACTGCATGTAAGTGGGATCTAATCAAACAGTGAGATATAGTGCGTGCATCTATCAGATCGTGTAGCAGAACCATGCTTGTACTGCTAAAGCTTCATTTTTTGATTGATACTGGATGAACAATGTCCGAAGCGTCTGAAAATCAATTTTTTAAAGTTTATGCTTAGATCGTGCCTCACATGTTTTAGCCACTGTATGTTTGGAAAGTTACCTACAAGTCACGCATCACAGCTTATTTGCGTGAGGACACAGCTTAACCGACCACAACATCTGCAATAAAGACTACATTGTGCGAAATAAAAATGCAAATTTTTTGCCTCTTCATTTGCAATCAAGCACATATTAGGTTAGGCAGAGTAACGCAGCCATGTTAATGTTTGTCTGATATGGTGATACAGGGGTAGCCTAAACAGCAGAGATTGAGCGGCATTGCAAACTTAGACTGTCCGCTGGTAAAATGTTTGCTCAGTTTCAAACCACCATTCTGCTGATCCTTGCAACTGATCATCCAGTAAACGCTCGTAATCTTTGGCGCTGGCTGTCACGTATGTTGCAGACCACGAAACAGAAGTTTATACTTTCAATCAATTGGCTGGCTTCATTTCCATCATTCACCGCTCTGACGCAACTCCAAACTTGCTAGACGCATCGGCTAGCATCTCAAGGTAACCACCTGACAATTCCAGATCTTCTCTCTTCCAAAGCGAAAGAAGCAGTCGGCTTCAGCGACCTTGAGCTTCATGCATCGACCTTTTGTATTTCAGACAGTTCTCTTCGCTTTTTGAGCGTGCTGTTGAACTTCTCTTTTCCTTCCCTGTATATCCTCATCACCTTGTGCGCCACGTCAGTCCGGTCCGCGTCCTGAAGCGCTTCCACGAAACTGCGTCGTCAGCAAGTCGCCATTTACCAAAATCTCGCGCTCAGACGACGCAAAACACGCACAAACGCGATAAGGTCGCGCTTTCGAATTTCGGAACGACTGTAATTAGAGAACGGTAAGCTAATATTGTGGGGTGGCAGTCTTGAGTTTCGGTGATTTTTGAATCACGCTGAATAAAATACGTTCAACTCGGGCTTTTCGACCGCACCAGGGCAGTCGCACAGAAATTCAACGACCGCGATGACGTCAATCAAATCGAGATTACCTTTCGACACAGTCGTCTTCGTGACTGTGCATGATGGCCCACTTGCGAAGCATCCGGTAAATATACTCCGAAGGTTGTCGCGGATGAGCCTCTTGCAATCTGTGGAAACACTCCATAAAGCTACTTTTTCGATATAAAACAAAAAGACAAACTGACTCGGCAATCCGTCATGAAATGCAAATAAAGTTGCAATATTATTGCGGTTCGCTATGATTTTTCGGTCGNTTCTGTCTCTGAGCTCACCTTTCCATGCATGCTGTGCTGAGGCCGAGAAAACTCCCCAACTGCTGCCACTCTGCACCGATCAGGGAGGCGAAGTAACGCAAATTAGCTTCGTTGAACATTCCAGTACCTGCGAGAAACAGTGAAGTACAGCTGGGCTGTGGTCTCGATAGCAAACAGTTTGCCACAAGGCGCAGCAGTGTGAGGCACGGCAGTTCAGAAAAAAAACAAGAAAGAAGTAAGCGAATATTACAGAACACTCTCTATCTCGTCTTTATCACACCTACAGATTTCAACTAAACGAAGTTAATTGCCATCCAACATGCACAAAGCGGAAATAAGCTTTCACACTGTTTAGCCATTGAAACTTTTTCGCGTCACACGGTAAAGTTCAAGTTCGCTCGCAGGAAGTGATACGTCTGATAGTTTTGAGCATAGCGGTATAGTCACTTACCAAGTTCACCGAAGTTCAACTCATGCTCAATGCTCTCAGCCAGCTTGACAGGCGAGTTGTCTTTCTGGGAACAAGCGGTCGTTGCACGGAACAACGCAAATGATCGATGCATTCGCATGATTATTAAAAACGGGCAGTTAAGCTGGACTGAGATGAACACCAGATCAGATGTTTAGCATGTGGCCGTATCGACTTTTACTCAAGAACTCGTTTTTTTCAGAAACTTTTCTAGTTCCACGATTATCTCTTCACCGAAAAAAAAGTGTTTATGTAGAGGTTAGAAGATAAGTCAGTAAAAATCAAAGACACATTGAATGACACCTTAAGAACTATGAGCACATTGCCCAGGGGATCAGTCTCCTCATCAAAGTTGCTCTTTGACGAAGCCCGATTCTTTACATTATCACCAAAGCTTGATTCATCGCTTTCATTTCGGAGGCCTCGTTTGATCGCAGACGATCGTCGATCTCCGAGTTGCCAATTCGCGCGTTGTTTTACGTCATCAGATGCTGCCAACGTCGAGGAACGAAATGACATGACGCACAACAGCTTTTCCAGATATACCCAGTGTACAGTGCACTTCACGCTATCCATTTCTTATTTATAAGTTTTGAAATCATTAATCACATTTGTGAACAATGATGAAACAAACTTGTATGAGTCAAGTGTTGTTCGCCTCGCCAGAAATCTTTGAAAAATACGTTCAGACTTCCTTAAATAATTGCAGGCAAATAATTTCATGACTTGGCACCAACAATTGGGAAGGAAAAAGTTTACGTTTACTCTATCAGTTTTAATTGACAAACATAGTTCAACTTTGCGTGGCCAGGTCTGTGACCAGCACTGCTCAATAGTGTAACGTCTCCTGTCACCAGCGGCCAACGCTCAGTTGCAACAATTTTTAAACGAACCAAATGCGAAAAACACTTATTTCTTATTTGTTTGTCTCCGGTGCAAAGTAGATATTGTATTGACTGGTAGTAATGCACAAAAACATTTCTACACTCAACAGCATGGAATAGGTTTGTGCAGGAGCATTACACAGGCAAGCAATACAGGGAGGCAAAAGTACCTACGAAATGCACAAGCGATTGGAGCAATCTCTCATCACCACCCAGAAGTTTCACACAATGAGTTAAGAAACGGAAAATTTGTGAAAAGCATCGGACATTTGAACATGGCTGTTAAAGGCGTCAAATGAAGATGACCAAAGCTTCCGACTGAAAATTCGTAAAAAATAATCGGAAACGTTTCCGTGATTAGTTTTCAATATCTGTTTAGTTTTGATGAACGCCATTAAATTGTTTCGAAACAAACGGACTAATTGTCTTGGATAACTTTCAGTGTTTATTGCAAAGGTACCTTTGCAATAAACACTGAAAGGCAAACGTCAAAACCTAGAGAGGTCAGGGTTGTATTTCAGTATAACTCTAGCCGACCGGCAAAGCGTAATGCTACATCGCCTGTCTAAGACGTTGTTTGCGTTTCGTATAAAAAAAGGCACAACACATATTTCTTATTTCGAGCGACAGCTTCCACAGTTGGATAAGAGTGAATAAGCAGTTTATAGCGAGACAGTTATCCGATATTCCACCTTTTACTTACACACGAAATCAAATCGAGGTAGTATTCGGTAAAACGCGACGTATCCAGTCGGCGACCTGCTTTCGACCCCTGATGCAGGTTCAATGCAGAATCTGATGCAGAGGAATAATATTTCAACCCGGGTTGGAAATAACGTCGAAACAAAATTTGTGAAAAACGCCACAAAAAGATTACTTTCAATCAAAAAGACAACGCATTACCGACAATAGAACATTTGTCAGAACTGTTGCTTGTGAAGGCAAATACTTCTTTCAGCTTTTGATGGGTTCAAAAGTTCAAAATGCCAGCGGTTTGATTTAGAATGAGATTCTAAAATCGTCGAGCTAAGATTTAGAAATAGCTAGCGACACCTCATGAAGTTGTTGCAGTCATGAAAAAGTTCGATAGTTTTGCTAAATGTAACGTCAAAACATGCTTCTGCTGTGTGGTTTTAACACCACAACATATTGTCGCAGCGATACAATGATGTTTATTCCGCATTTCATTTTCAAGCATAGAAAAACCTGCAAAAGTTTTCTTTCCAGCATAATACTTTTTAAAAAGTCTACCGGCAAGCTTTAATGTTATTACTAGAAGTTTTTTTGAAACAGTAGGCAGGCCGGTGCAGAACAGTCATCAAAAATGATAAGATTTTCTACCTATTTATAACCCTATAGCCTGTATCAGACTTACCAAAACGTGCAGCCACTAAATACCAAAAAGAATCTGTGCATGGGTTTATGGTTTCATCGAACAAAATTGAAAAAAAATACAAAATGGCTCGGTTGCAGTTACGCTTGATTTTTCCGCTCGTTGCAAGTTGCAAAGCGCTCTGATGTTGGTTTTCTTAAACTTACGAAACAAACGAGCTCGTAGAAAATTAAAGTTTCATCATGCAAAAATTGCCGCGCATAGCTCGATAGCACGACAGCAAGAGTTTCAAATCCGTAGTGGTCAATTGTAAGTTGATGCTTTTAAATGCCCATGTTAAAGGTATGAGTTGCACAGTGATAACAATCCTTGGGTAAAAATTCACGCCCCAGCAGTTCAAATTAATAAGAAAGCTACTTCGAGTGACAGCCAAATCTTGTCTTGGTCTTTGCACAACAGTGTTGGCCTAGAGCTGCATCTACCCTCAAAACAGGTTTCGACAGGCAAAGATAAACTAGCAGAACGCATAGTTTAAACGCACCTCGAAAATCCGCTTTTTTCTGGCGGATACTGACTGTGAAATCGTCGAACTAGCACCTGGTTCTCCAAGTGCTCTTTGTCTGCATCTCCGTATGTTTTCGTTTGAAGCTCTCCAAGAACCTTAAAAACTCCCAGTGACGCTCAACAGCAACAAAAAAGGAAAAGCCATAAAAAGAAACAAAAAAAAACGATTTGACGTGAAGTAAAACTATGGTCGTTTATCTCATGCTTCTTTCGTGATCTTTGGCCACATTACAAAATGCAAGCAGTTGTGCGAGACCGCCAAAACACGAAGCAGTGCCTAAGAAAGCCAGATTGCCTATTTCTGTAAATCAAAAAACATACATAAACCATTGCGAATGTATTGCAAGTTTAACATGGTGACTGAATGTCTATTATGTGACTGAATGTCTCCAAAAACAAATTCGACAAGACCGGAATTAGGTGGTAGGACAAAACAATGCAGGACCAGCTGCAAGCAGTCCTGTCTTCAAGAAAAATCTGATGGTTACAATGTTCTGTCGCTTATTTTTACTGCCAACTTCTGGTTACGTCTTCGATATTGCCAGGTTGTTATAAGGTCGAAATGTCCTGTCACTGAATCTTTGTCGTCGTACGAACGTACAGCGCAACCAATGGTGTGAAATTCTCTCTTTTGTTCACTCTTGGTATTCATCCTCCACCGCAATTAATTCGCAAACGTTGACTGGCTCAAATACAGGCATAGACTCATTGTGGCAACTACCCATGACAAATATGTCTTTACTTTTCAAACAGGTTGTCTGAAAATCACATTGCCTTCTAAGTCAATTTGTGAAAGGTTGAGTGTGATCTCCGAAGTGCGTCCCCAGACTCTATGCAGAGACCCTTAAGTTGATGCATGGACCAATGTGGTCTTTATTACTTTCCAAAGATTTTGTAGGGCAACCACCAAAGAAAAAAACATCCGCTAAAACACACCAAATCAGTTCTGACTTAGCTGGATCTGTTCTGATATAGGCACAGCGGTTCCGATTTAACTAAATATGTTCCGATTTAAACTAAATCTGTTTGATTTAGCTAAATCTGTTCTGATTTAACTGAATCTGCCTGATTTGACGTTTTTTTGTACGAAATGACTCTGCTACAATTTTTTTACGAACGGCGCCCCATAGTCAACTTTGACTGATAACCCGTTTGTCTTTCCATGGTGTTAGGTGAAGCAGTGCGCAGCCGTAAACGACATGATCAGTAGTAAGCTTTTCTCAAGAGTCAGACGCTGATGAAGGTAGGAGGCAACACTGGAACATATTGTACGAGAAAAGAGACTCGAATCTCACAAGCCCAAAGGATGGAAGTTGTGAATTGCTATTAAACACGGTTAGACGACTTTGCACGGCAGCGAATGTGAAGACGCAACTGTGCCTTAATTCATGAAAAAATGTGTGTGGTCATGTAAAATTTGTGTGGTGGCTAGGTAACTTCGTGAGAACGTCATACACCGAGCGTCAGTCAAGGCAAGAGCAGCAATCACAAATTTCAAGGTCATTGTATAACGTGACCGAAGTCTGAATCCAGCAACTGTCACGACCAAGTCAAAGTTTTATGTGCGTGGCGTAGGATGCATTAAATCATGCAAAGGAATGAATTTGTTAAAAACGGATTAAATATTGATAGTGATAAACGTAAGAAAAACAGCAAACATAATACCTTTATTTTAAACTGGTCGCCTTCAAGTAACTCTTGCACTTCTGTGTAAGAGTCGTCACCACTGTAACCTTCTTTCTTCAGTTGAATGATTCGCTTCTCTGTCAGACTTGCCCTCACGCACTGTGCAATCACCACAGTCGGGACCATAGCTCTCTATTGCACACAAATAAAATATTGTTATGCTGCAAGTTTAAAAGCATGCACAACTTTATGCCAGAACTACGTTCATTCAGTGTCAACCAACACACAGTTCGCAGCATAGTTATAGTTATGACGCATCAAAGAACGGTCTGAGCTGACAGATCCATGTTCCTTAACTCGCAATATTACCAGAACTTTAGGAAGAATGACGAATGACGCAAAGCTGTTGGTTACTGGCGTGTGTCGCTACGACACTGCCAGCTGTAGTTTGGAAAATTCGTAAGGTGAGTAAAAACACTAAAAAATAAAGCCCTGGCCACTAAACACGCGCTTGACGCAAACACGCTCAGTTCTGGAAGTGAAGATGTGTGTTGTATGTTGGCGATAAGAGATCTTTGAAGGTATTGCCGAACCGGAAATCCGATTCGTAAAGTGGTTTACAGCAAGAATCATTGCGTCATGAAGAAGTAAAATGCCAGCGTGCCCAACATTTTTCCTGCGCAGCCAACAGACGGCATGCACTGCGCATTTCATAACTTACTCATTGGAAAGAAGACATTGAGTCTTAATTATTTGTCAAGAAGCACCTCTGTAAGCAATAAAGCGCGAAACAAACTCGAGACAACGCTGCGAGGCTTCCGTCAGCAACCTGCGTTCGACACACAATAACAAAAGTGTTTGTTTATTTCTCAAAGCACACCTGCATTGCAAGGAACTGCACTTGGTAGGTTATTAGTCTTCGGTAGACGAGCTTCGCGACCCCGCACACATTGTTCCACACGAGCCAGAACCTTTATAAAAGACATCCCTCTATTAGAAACGACTCGACGACACCACGTGACCTCCCACAGGCTGACTGCATGCATGGGTGAGAAAGCTACCCGCAGTTACTGTCAGCAAAAAAATTCCAACCGAGTGCAAGTCATACTAAAACCTCTTGCAAGGCAGGTGAAATAAAATTTTGAGTTGAGTGCTGGAAACGTTACAGCTTGTTCTGGTTGTCCATCAAATAATTTTACTACAGCAGAGATGAGAATTGGTACTATGAGGTTAAAAGCGGACCCGTAGACATTGATGCTCGAGTTGACGTTTGATGTGTAAACAAATCTGCTTTACATCAGTGAGTTTTTCACGTTCTTAAATAATGAAATATTGTATTCACAACAACAATCAGGTGACCACTAGAAGTGAGTATGTCTTGCATCAGACCTGAATGGATTGTTAAGGCTCAAACTGCCCAGCAGTCGACGGCGTAGTTAAACAAAAACCTTAGAAAACGTTGCCATTTGTCTGCAGAATTGGCCGAAGTCAAGCAGAGCAAACGCACTTGGAAAATGATTGTACTTGAAAAGAGACGTCCACCGTTGAAAATACCATTTCCACAAGATCGGTCACATCATTCCATTCGCTTGAATCATTTGCGCATTTTAAAAGGCGAAGTTCGTGATGATTGAATGTCTTTCCCATCTGACAACGCAGAGAACAGCATACCAGTCGAAGTGGTGGGCACTGACTATTCTGTTGCGTCATAAAATGACATTTACTCACCGTTGCGAAAGGGACAAACGTGCTTATGGAATGGCTTATAAACTGTGAAGGCTTGACAGCTTTGCTCATTTCGCTGGAATAGTCAGCGCTGCAGTGAATGACAGATTGTAGGTTCGGTTACATCAGCTATGTCCAAACCAAATGGCTTACTGAGGCAAAAATTGTCATATCTTAACCGGGGCCGCACATTGAATGACACACAACTGAGGGCCGCACATTGAATGGCTTACTTTGATCTTGGCAGCCTAAATTTAGTTTAAGCTAATGTATTGAAAGTATTCGAATCCTAACTGCAGTGGTAACAGACATAATCAGGTGGCACTGAGGACCACCTGCATCAATAATGTCAAATTCAAGATTATCAAAATAAATAATAAGGACAAGTTGTCAGTATGTAGGCTACTTTCACTACAGCGAAAATCTAAACCGGGCCGAACAAAACCTTTGACTAGGTCGCATGCGGCCCGCGCATTGGACATAACTAGGTTATATCAATGCACTTCACTGCAACCTCTGTCTGTCTACACTGCATTTTGAGCGATTCCATTACATTTTTACAGGGTTTGAAAATCGAGGAGTGCACGTGCAGGCCGTGGTTTAAACGAGTCGCAAGCAGGACCGAAGACTCCCCACCGTAGCTATCACACGACAACGCATCGGAACAGACGTATCAAACGGGGTCTGCACACACCTACCAGTGGTGTACAGGATGCTGACTTTGGAGTCCAATCCGGCAGGATATTGGGAATTTTTTGGATTTGGATATCGTTTTCTCTTCAACCGGATCCGGATTATCCAAATGAAATAAATTGTGACCATAAAACTTGAAATGGATTAATAGTTTTATGAAGAAAAAATTCACTATTTCCAAACGATATTGGTGAAAATTTATTTTTCTATATTCTCTCGGTTCAA
>JGI24158J21664_10008971_pt1 | contig 13339 bp, 8 predicted proteins | sample Ectturendosymbi3_FD_21664 | JGI IMG/M metagenome (IMG submission 21664) | reverse complement strand
CCCCCGAATGCCCCCCCCCCCCCGTGACTACGGGCCTGTTGAGCTCAGGCTTATCGCAACGTGATGTAATGGTGTCGAGTCTCTTGTCTGAAACTTAATATCTTTTGAGGCGTTTCCTTATGTGTAACGGCCTTTGTTCCACTTTTGTCATCAGAACAGAAAAAAGATTTCTAGCTCCAAAAACCTTAAATTAAGAGAGAGTGAACACATTATACACATTATAAGGTCTAGCAGGGATCGGCAACACGTGACTCGTGACGTGATAATTATTCATGAGCAACACGTGACTCGTGAAGAGATCATTATTCATGAGCAACACGTGACTCGTGAAGTGATCATTATTGATGGCACGCCTCGTGATGTTTAGACGTTTCTAATGGTAAATGACGTTTTAGGAGCACACGACTCAATTTTCAAATCTGCTTCGATATGTTTGACTCGCCTTGTGGATTACGCAAATCCTTAAGGGAAGAACTGAACAAGCATTACTCGTGCCTTAATTTTTGGATCGCCTCTGTTAAGTGGTAATCATAACTGCGTTTGGCTGTGCTTGATGGTTGCTGGTTGAGAGCGAGACATTGACCATGCACAACAGATTCAGCATGGTTTTCAAATAGACCTGTAGAAAGCAAGGGATCAAGCCAATTTTCACAAGAATGATAATGTCGGATGGATGGAAAGAGCTGTGTGAGTCACTGCACGCATTCGAGACACCCGTGAATTTCAGCTTCCCTCCCACGACTCATAAGACCTGCGATTCATCTCGCTAAGGCAGGGGTGTCAAACATGCGGCCCATCGAGGTCTCTGTCCTGGCCCGTTAAGACCGTTTGCATTTGTTTCTTTGTTGTATATTTGTATTAGATCGAGATCGTGAATTGTTATCCTTTGATTTTTGACAGATTTGTCGCATTTGTTCTTCGATCTTTGTAATGTTAAGCGTGGGTTTTCTTGTAACGTCACATTGACATGCTGACGTCGAAGTTCGTCTTCGGTACTTCAAAGCAATCCATCTCCCTCACGGTTTATCACCTCCTGTTAGAGAAGTGCTGGGGGGGCAGGATATCCATTCGAAGTGATGCTGGAAGTAACGAATGAACCTAACATTGCAAGCAAAGCTAATTGTAACCGAAACCATGCGGCGCTTTCGTTTTGAACTCGTCATTTATAGAGATGCACTCCATGATTTGTTGAACTGGGATGGCGAACTTTTAGCCTGTGTGGCCAGTTTCACTATCCTTTCCAAGAGCACTGAAATGAATGCTATTTTCGTTCGTCCCGTGTGGTTCACGATACTGTTTCTGAAACACTGTTTCTGAAAATCTTCAAACGAGGTTGATTTCCGTTGGTGCTTCATCATTCCAAGAAATCAAGTGTGCAGAGAATGCGGTTACAGCGTTCTGCAAGTTTCGTCTACAGTGGAGGTTCGCAACCTTTCTCTGACTATGTAGGCTACCCTTCAGCATTGCGACAGATGAGCATGTGCCCCTAAAATTTCTTGTGGCAAAAAGGCTGGGTAAAATAACAAAATTCACTAAATTTTTAACAGAACGTTATATTACAAATTGACCGATTTTTTACAAATCTTTAATCATGACCAATCTTAGATACATTTAACAATAATCATATAATGATTTTGAAAATAATATTCATCGATATATGTGTACAAATATATTTTTCCCTTCTATTGCTAACTTTAAATGTACCCTTTCAGATAGGCAAATGTACCCCAGGTTGGAAACCCCTCGTCTACTCAATAGTTTTTCACCCCTGCTAGCTGCTTAGGCCTCGAACGTATCTTTGTGAGCACTTTCTCACCAGTTGAAAATTTATAAACCAGTCTACAGCGCTCCCAAGCAGGGCCCTTGAGAGGAAAAAATGTGCTGGTGCGAGACCTGTTTTGGGCCCCTTTTTAAATTACAAATCGTAACTAAAACCCTGCTCAGGTAACTCTTAAAATTTGATTATGTTTGTGATGGCCACCAAAATGAACGACGTTTCAGGAGCACACGACGCATTTTTCAACAACTCAGCGCTTAGTTTCGAGCTCATCTGACCCGAAAAAACGAACTATGGCATTTTAAAATACGTATATTTTTGTTCAAAAAATGCTTATTATTCGTGGGTGACACGCGAGGTGGCTCTTGCCAAAGTAGCAAAATTTGTTTGCAAGTGCAAGCGAGGTTAAAATGAGCCACCCGCGTGGACTCAGCTTGTCATATCAGCGAATTCCCTCATGGGACACAGTCACGAAGCTAGCTCTTGCTCGTCCAACAACATAATGGCAATGGGTACCAGTCGTTGTACAACAGCACAAGTTTTGTTATAACACCACTGCCATCTTAGCAGCAACCCACACCACCCCCCTTACTCAAATATTAAAAAACTTACGCATATTTCGATAAGACTGCTTGACAGAACGCATCGACAAAATCAGCTGCCGAAGTAACCAGGTTAATAAGTGTGTTTTAACTATTTATACAAATTTTGTTGAAACTGACTTAAGCATAATTGTCAAGGGTTGCCTGAGCACTGTTGAGCTTTGTTAATTTTTTTAATACTTTGGATAGAGAGTGATGTGCTTTATTTACTATCTTACACTGTAACCATTTACCAATGTTATTAGTTAATTTCAAAAGGTCTCTGGTTGATCTCAACGAATCTACATAACATAGTTACTTCGCGAATTTCACAAATATACATCAAATTGAACATTAATAGCAGCCTATAGCAATCCTCACTAGCAAAGCAAATTTGATAATTCCGCAACCCTGATTCAGTAATAGAATGACAAAAATTTAATTACTTGTTTTGGCGTGGATTCTACTAGTTGATGACAGTTTTCTTTAATTTATTAGGTTTTTTAAAGGCGTTTTCGGGGCCTAGAATTGAAAATCGGATCCTTAGAATCAGAGAAACCGGGTCCTTACACGTCCATACCGGGTACTTAACAATTTCCTTTAAAAAAACTGATTTACTGTCCCGATACCACGCTGGAATAATGGCCTCCATTAGCTTGTTCATGGTGGTGTCATACAATTTTTGTATCCGAGATTTTGTTATTGATCACAAACTCTCAATCGGGTTTTCAGGCCAATCAAACACATTTAATTTTTGTTTCCTGAAATTCATCTTCAGCTTTTCAGGTGAAAGGCACGAGGAAAGATCCTGTTGGAATTTTCCGCCACCACCAGGAAATGCCTTCTCATATCTGGAATGACTTTTCTTTCAATTGCGTCAATGTATTTGTCTAAATTCATCATATCTTGAATTGGCATAATAATTTAACCTACTCAAGAAAAATTGAAACTTCTCCAGAACATCTTATTTTGGAGTGTTTTACCACCTCATTGGAAATGGGCAGGACATACCAGCTCAGCATCCTTCCTGATCCTGGCAACCTGTGCTTCCCCTGAACGAAAAAATGACTTTCATCTGAAAACAACACTTTTTCCGGTCTTCTGCAGTTCAGTGCTTACGTTTTTCGCCCATTCTAATATTTGTCTTCGTTTTTCAGTAAGAATCTGCGTTTTTAGCGGTTTCTCAGCCTTCCTGCCAGCCTCCAGTAGGCGGTGTCGCACTGTACGTGAGCTTATGTGAACTCCAGCATGCATTAAATCCTTCTGTAAATCAAAACCTTCTTTGCATAGCTTTTGCAATGGCTGTTCGGGAATAGTTTGAGTGAGCGCAATAATGCGACTCCGCTCCCTTGGTGTGATATCTGCCGTAAACCACAGAAATTCCAACGTGTACAACTCTCAACCAGAGGTGAATATCAGAATTTAGGAGCCCAAGGCCAACTCTTAGAAAGTGGCCCCAAAACATCGCATGATTGTGATACTTCATGGGTACAATAGGTGGTCTTAAAAAGGGGTCCCTGGCCCCTGTATTTGTTCACGTTATATTAAAAAATGGCCGTATGTTTGCACATGCTAACAGAAACTTTGTTTGCTGAAAGTAAGTTAAATTTTTCATCTTGTCTGGGAATTTGATTTTGCTTAAAAGTCCATTTCACACTGTAAATTGCTTGAAGTAATTTGACTTTGCATTGTTCTTCGTCTGCACATTTCATTTGTTGAGCGACATTTGCACATAATTTTTGCATAACTTTGAAAAACAAGTGACCTGCTTCAAAGCCTATTAAATGTGGCTATGGAGCAGTTCATCAGCTGTTAAACAAAGCATTGACTGCGAAACTCTCAAAGAGGGGCCCCACGGCATCTCTGCAAAAAGGGGGCAAGAAGCGACCTCCTCGTTCGCCTCCCCTATTATCCATCCCTACTCACAACTACATGTAAAAGAAAGAACTGGCTTCATTCGATGACACTACTGTGCTTCTAAGAGCCACATGGGACGTCATAACACATTTTTCGACTGTTTGGACACGTCACGTAGCACTTGGTGCGCCGGGCTAACAACGAAACAGCAGTTGAGATATTCCCAACCGCACGCCAAAAGAAATGGCGATGCATGGTGTATCGACTTGTACAACAACTTCAGTCAATTTTAATTTGAACAAGATTGTATAAATAAAGCTACAACAGTAAAATTTTGCATAATTGCCCGTTTCAATTTTGAACTTTGAAGTTCATGGACCCCGGCGCAGCGCATCGGCTGCAACCCCTCGCGTGGGACCTGCTCCCAAGATGTACTGACTAATGTTTGGTCTCTATTCTAATGCTGTCGAATGCATGTACCTGCAAAGTCAACTGTTCGAGTTTTTCCCATGTAAGCTTTTGCCAAAAGTCGCCTTGTGGCTGAAATGTCGCGACTTCGTCAAATAAATAATTAAATCCGATTTTTTCGTTGTCTTTTGGACAAACTAGAACAGTCGCTATTAAGTTTTTTTGAATATACATTTCACTTCTATCACTGACAACCAAGATTGAAAATCATCGCATAAAAAGATAACGGGCCAATTTAGTTCATCACATCTGAGCGCTTTCTTTCGTTGGAAAGTCCTTTATATTACTCTGGCTTATATCACATATTGGTTGGGCAGATCGCCAGTTGTTACACGTCTCACTCGTTACCAGCTTAAATGGTTTGTTTTTACTAATGTTTCTGAAGCTGCTTGAAACCTGTTTTCGAGGCACACTCCTGGAACGGCATCAGCTACTGTTTTGAAAAGTTCCAATAACAATCGGGTAGCGTTTCTCTTATCCTCGTTATGATATTTGTCCGGCATTTGCTTGAATATTTGTTGTCGTTTATCTCTGCGATATTCCTAAAGTAAATGCCTGTAAATGTGGCTTTAATCTCAGGAGACGGAAATTATCGCCAACCTTCGGGGATTCAGTGTTTTCGCGGAATCTTTTTTGCCGATAGTGATTGTGTGCATGCTGCGTATGGCTTGCTACAACTGTTCTGAAAACCACCTACCTTTGGTCTTAATGATGCTCCAAACCGGTTTTAAATATTTGAAGAAACAGTATTTCACATAAAGCGTTTGAATTTTCTTAACAATACCGTTCATTTGTTTCTTGCAAATGACGTCACTATGAAAATTATTTGATCGTAGCAGCAAAGCAAACAAACAAACAAATCGTAATCGCAACAAAACACCTGCTGCGAAATGGTTCCTTAATCTGCAATGAGGTCATGGCTGAAGCACATTGAGGAAACGGTCGATGTGTCTTCGGATACAACAATGTTATTTTGAGATTTCGTAAAACGTGTTATTTTTGAATTTTTAAAAACGCAGCGACGAACACTGCGGGATCTACTGTAGTCTGTTTCTGAAATCAGAATCTTACCAAAAGGCGACGACACGTTTCAACGACAGACATTGGCGTTCGTTTCCAACCCTGTTGCTTCCGTCTTGAAATGTGTTGCCTATGTCAATCAAACTATCTTTTCACACAAAGAATTAGTAAATACCTGTTGTGTTCGTTCTGACATACGTTTTTGGTACGCAAGCCCTACCCGGTAGCTGGTCTCGCCATAAGCTTAGATGATTTCGCGACATGTCTGCACTCCGTGTTCGTCGACTGCCGCGCCTGCAGTCCCGTAATCGTTTTATCGTCTAGACTCCAGACACCGCGTCGGTCGCCACCAGCGATTTCTCGTGCGACGTATCAAAACACGTGACCGCTGCAAACACCCGGTGTACTGACCGTTAAACTCAAGTGTTGAAACATTTTTATTTCAAACACAGAAAGGGACTGAACTTAGGTGTGTCACTTTCAACGTGTTTCGATATTTTTCCCGGTTTTTTCAAGAAATCACTTGGATTTTTCATTTTGAAGCTCGATGAGAATTTTAGAACGTACGAAACCTCCAGGGATACGCTTTTCAGCTGCAATTTTGCCTTATAGATTTCGGATGTGTGACCGGAATGCTTTCGCAATAGTATGTTTGTAATTGTGCATTGTTTGTAGCGTGTCCTTTCGGGACACGCCACTTTCGCGGTTTGAAGTGATGTCATTGGTTCATTCTTTACAGACTGCGACGCAGTGGTGACGCAATCCTCTACGTGGCATTTCGGAACCAACATCCTTCCACGTTTGAACGTGCAGCGCTCAGAGCCATCAAATGACGTCACGTCCCTCGCAAACGATCGCGCGAGCTTCTCACGTGACGTAGTATTGCCGACATTGCCAAACAACGAGTCCACAACGATCCGCTATTGCATTCGTACCAGTCCTTTACAGGACGTGTCTATCAGTTTTTCAGCCCCCGCATATGCGTTAAACAATACGTCGAATCGCTCTGAGGCTACCAGTGGTAGCGACGCAGCAGACGATCTCGCCGCTCTTTGTTCTGGTTACGACCTTGTGGTTTGGCGACCGCCGCAACGCGCTGGACGTTTGTCGCGCGTCGGCGTCAAATCGTTATTGCGTCACAATGGCTCCTTAAGCGATCGCCAGAAACGGCATTTGAGCGTTTTGCAGCGCAACGTTGAGGCAGGGTTCGATCAGCCGGCGCCGAAAAGCTCTGAACTTCCACCGTCGTCAACAAATTCGAAAGTTCTCAAGAAACTCAAAAATGTCAATCGGCTGAGGAGAGCCACGGAAGACACAAACCACGTTTGGACTTCGTCCGTGTTCCATTTCTGTCCCAACGCTTTCCAGAAAAAAACAGATTTCGCGACAACGCGTACGGGAACACTGAAACAGCTTTCTTGCCAAGACGCAACGTTGGCCCGGTAAGAATGTTGTACAAGCTCGATGTCGCTCTGAAGATTTCTGAATACAAAGCAGCAACCAGTACGCGTCTCCCAATTCAACGTGACCTTAAGTAATGATGGTGGTAATCATCGCTTTCGTTTGTGTTCAATGCGGAAAAGACCAAGACGTGAACGTTTTGCAAAGGTCCAACAATGATTGGAGCGAATAATCGTTTGATGATTAGTGAATCACTGTTTTTATCCTGCCTAAGATTCAATAAAAGAAACGGGGATGAGCAACTGGCTCTTGCTGATGTCACAAACAGCAATTTTCGAAACGTTTGTTGATGTCGTTGGCTGTGACGTGATAAACATACATTGATCAAACGCAAGTGGGGGTCAATAACAAGATTACGATGAATTTAATTTTTGTAAGTTTAAAAGTAGCCTTAGCGAAACTCAATATCGAATCTTCAAGAGTGAATCTCACTCTTATGTTTTTTTCGTCGACAATTTTGTTTATTTTTATTCCAGCAGGTCAACGCGCGGCAGAATTTGCCTTTTTTCAAGTCTCAACAAGTTAATCGTCGATGTCAGATGGCCGAAGCATGTCGATTTGTTTGATTTAGCCATTTCCTTTCGTATGCAGCGAAAAAGTAAAGGTAAGTGGCTCAGTTCCCTTTGACCACTCATGAGTTTTATCTTATCAAGATTAAAAAGATAAAAACGATATCGGAGAATCGCGCAAGTCTCGTTTGTGTCCCGGTCCTGTCGCGCGAGGTTAAGTGGATTTGAGTCGATTTTCGATGAGTTGTAGTGAAGTTTATTTTCGTAAGCTTCAGTAAAGTGGCTGACGTTTGAGTTTTTTTAGGTTTGAACCGGTTCGTCAACTTGCAACACAAATGATTGAGATCTTGTTCATTTTGTTCGTCACTCGGGAAAATCTAAGCAATGCCTGACACTCTCAATTATTTTGGCACACCATGCTGTCTGACTCACGCGTCGTGTTTTTCAGTTCCTTTAGTCACGGAAGGTCTTTCGCCGGCCACGCTGGAGTCACCTTCATGGCCGGAAAACGACGTCGCACCGTTTACCTTTCCGGCCTGGGCCATTGTGGCAATTGTTTCGTTCGTACTTATCCTTGTATTGATCACACTTTGTATTGTTTGGAACAAAAAGGCCTGCAAGCGAAGTTCTGCAAGCCTTAGCGCCACCTACCGCCGTACAACTGCTGTTACTGTGAGGTGGCGTCACCGCGAGGTGGCGCTGGACCAGGTAAGTCGTAAAGCGACTACGGGATGTGACTTTGTGCCCTGTTAAACCGTCGTGGGAAATTACTCGGTCGGAATGGATTGTCAGTCCTTATTAATAATTGAAAACACTTGAACGTCTACCTTTCATAACTTATGCTAGACATGAAATGGTCTCGTAGATTTCGTAATTTAAGTAACTTCCGCTGCAATTCTCGAACCTTCCACTGTAATTTGTCTTTATCATAAACGTAGTTGTACAACGCAGAACTGCACCAGTTACGGAGATTTTTGCTGCTTTCTACAGTTTACATTTGTCCAAACCTTGTGTCGCAACACTGTTTGAATCGAGCCATCACTTTCTTTCTCTGGTAACTTTCGCTTGTTCTAGCAACGCTGGGGATCGCAACCCGGCAAAGGTGAGATTGCATCAGACTTCCTAAACTTTCGACACTTGGCTTTTACGACTTGTTGCTTTACCGAGGAAAGTGCGAAACAGTGGATGAGGCAGAAATTCGTGGTTCCGCATTGCTGTGGCTGTTGTGGAACTATTCCTTGTAAGTTGTAACGTCTGCAAAAAATTAACTGCAGCACGTTTTCTAAGGACACCGGCCAAGTGAATGCTGTGCTCTGCATTATGATTTACGTTTGTGAGGTCTCGATACATTTTCAGTAGCTTTCCAACCTGGTTGTTTCTTGCTACCGTCTCTTCGCCCATGTTCGCTGCGACAACACCTTCCACTTTTTGGCGAACGTGCAGCAGTTATCAGCACTATTGTAAAATTGACGCTTGAACAGCAGGTAACGCTGGAGTATCTGGCAGTGTGTTGGTGGCTGTGTTGAAGAACTAACGAGTTGTTCCACTTTCGTGCAGTGTATCCGTGTTTTTTGAGAACCGAATATCTTAAATTATGCTAATGAAGCTTTGATGCACTGGGACGGTCTAACTGATGATCATGTTACATGTCCGGTCACGTGTTTCCAACAACAAAGCATAGTTCGTGTCAATCCTAGCGGTTGATGTTTAGCTTTGCCGACCTCGTACCCAAGTACGTCTTTATTGCAAATTTTGTAACAATTATCATTTACGCGTTTGTCTGATACGCAAGGTCCATGTCACATTAGTTAAAGAACAAGGGTATAGGGAAGCTCAGACACGACGCATCACAGTACAAGAGTTAGTTGGTACAGGTATTCGATACTGAACGAACACTGAAGCAAGGCGCCAGTAACTAGTAACTACCGGTACTGGATTTGATACATAACGGTGGTAGCATGTAGCAAGGAAAGCGAGAAATGCGCATTTGTGAAAAACAAATAAACCAGGAATCGATCCACGATTTCTGCGACCAAGGAATTCCCATTCCTGAAACGTTTCGATTATCTATCACCTCCTCGTAAGATGGCGCTGTTGTGAGGTGCTTTGTTCAATTGTTCCAATCTTTCTTGCAGTGGTTTGCCTTTTATTTGATTTTCGAAAAATCTTTACATCCCAGTCATGTATTAAATTTAATGCACGAATCAACATATACGTCTCATATTTGTTTCGATTCTAAATTTAGGTTCGTTTCAACGATTCAATATCTTTCACGATACACAATGGAAATGAACAACAATCAACAAAACATATCTCATTTGATGCAACGTCTGGTGAAAAGTAGTGAAAAGAACGATATATACAGTAGTATTAACCTTGTTTGAAGTGTCCCTCTCATAAGAATATCAACATCCTTGATTGCGTTCCTCTTTTTTGATTTAATTTCAACAAGGGGAGAATACCCGTTCTCGTAAAGCCATGTCGTTGACATAGGAACAAGAATGGTAATCGTTTTTTTTTTCTTGACTGAAATATCGGTATTCATTCGGAAACCTTGAGAAGCAATTGCCAAACATCAGTAGAGTTTGCAAAAGTTCTAAGCAGACCATTCTCAAAGATCACTTCTATCCCAGCATAGTCCAGCAACTAACTGTGCTTGATAAGTAAGGTAGCTTGTTAGGCATTATGAAAGAAGAGCCGAAAAAACAGGATTGTTACGTTTGCACACAAAGTCAAGCGAGAGTGAAATGCAGTATATCACATGTAAAACAATTTATCTGGTTTTGTATACGAAAAACCTGTACACTCCATCACGATGGAAATCCCCTAGAAAACTCCGATAAGCCCAGGAGTGTCCCAAGCACCCGGTTGACCTGCACTGCTTTAAGAAAAACTCACTTTCCCGCCAGTCGTGCCTTCTCCCGGTTCGCGACGAAGACGGTCGTTGGAAAATCGCTGTTGACTTTGACTTGGCGGCGAATTCCGCACCGCGTTCGTCTCTGTTTGTGGAGCGCGCTGCGTGCTCGGCATTATGACCGCCTGGATTGTTGATCGTCAGTCTGACCGCGCCACGCAACAACGAGGTGAGCGGCGAGACGCTACACTGGCCGGAGTAGGAATGCTGTTGACAATGACTTCGTGTTTTTCATAGTCGACAACGGGCGACGTCGAGGCACGAGGTCATGCGAGTTTTAACCGTGACTCGGACGACTGTTTTGGTTCGACTGGCTGCATAATCCACGTTTTTCAGGGATTTCGAAAACTTTAATGCGGTTGTTTTGAATAAGTCACAAAATTAACGCTTCAGGTGAACATTTCTTGCACACAAAAAGGAACAATTTACGCAAAAAAGTATCGTCGAATACCGCCCCATTCGACGACTAGCCTTTGCACAGGACGTGGAGATGTGGAAAGCACATGTTGCTTCGCCAGTAACGCCGCGTCGTTGACGACATTAGCAGCCAGGTTTTTTCTATTTCGACGTTGCTGGCCGCTAAGACATTTTGAGAGAAGGCAACTGTTTTATCTGCTTACTGAGATAGTCGTAAAACAGGGTATTAGTGCATTGCGGTGGCGTATTTAAAACGAGATTCTACTGTATTTTGAGAAACCGTTGGAAAACTTTAAGAGGGAGTTTCGGCAAACATCTTAACCTGCCCCGCAATGTTTCCGTCCCAAACCTGCACCAGTCACTGTGTGCCCGAAAACCACTAAAAACTCATGCAGTGTGTTTCATCGCTAGTAGCAATTTATTTAGTGCTTCAATATAGAATCCAACAGAAGCTCTTGAAAAACACTGCAAAGTAAAACCGTTAAATCTTTTAGTCAACCTTGAGTGCTTCGGTACTGTGTTGCTCTCGGTGCTGTAACGTTCCCAGAACGATTGCTGGAAGCAGCAAAAACGCTTTTAACGAAGTCTTGTTGGATGTTTCGGAAAGAACTGATTCCAACCTGAGCAAAACCAAAAACAGTTGTTTCGAAACGTCCAATAATGTGATTTCACGGTAGTTATTGGTTTTCACATTTTTGTTTTTAATATGACTTTGTAAGACATTCCAGATTACCTCGGAGTCAAAGAGTGAAGCATGCTAAGCCAGACGTCTTGCAGCGTTTAGTGAAATTAAAGAGCAAACGCTCCAGTAAAAATACTGGGTTCATGTAATCATCATTAGTTTTAAGCTTTGCTGACAAGACATTTGCCCTGTTTGTTCACATTTTGCGTATTGTTTTTGATTTGGCCTATAACCCATTTCGTTAGATTCATTTTTTTATTTACGTGTTTCTGTGAGACTAAAGGTCCATAGCGCATTAGCTAAAAGAACACAAGTGCATAGAAGTGCTTATACACAGCCCCTAACACAGGGTTGGAGCTAATTGGTGAGGCACCGTGATTACTGCATTCGATCATCTTCACACAGAAGCATAATGAGAGAAAAATGGAGATTTGTGAAAAGCATCAGACAATTGATGTGAGCGAAGAAAAAGGTTGGATCAAGATGCACATTGTTTAAAAAAAAGCATACAAATCGTTTCTAATCAAGACATCAAATTTTCTCACGAAATAGGTAGCTTGATGTGGGCGAACACCTACAGGCTGTACCTGGGGATGTAATGCAAAATTCCATAGGCACTGTTGTAGGCAACGAGCAGGCATTTAGGCCTATAATAGCAGACTTCGTATACCACATGCACCACAATTGTCAAACATATATACATTGGAGTGCGCTATGCTCATCAAACAGTATGTTAACTGCAGTAGAGCATTGAGCAAGGTGCTTCTGGGCGCGTCAGCTGCACAATAAACTTCTTTCGCTTGCCTTTGCATGCCAGTGTCATCCTTCACTGACGCATGAAGTAATACGCTGGGATGCTTGGTTTGGTCGACAAACTTAACACTTGGTGTCGCAGGCTGTTTAAAGATTTTCGGAAGAGAATCTCGCTGCTTGTCTTGTCACAGCTGAACACAATGCATGCGCAGCAGCGCAATCACAACAAATATTCAGAAGGCGTTGAAGAGCACTGATGCTAGGACTGAATTCGCATAAATCATCAGCAAACAGCAGTTGATGCACACGCATACAGGGTGTGCCATAAGTCCCTGTCTACACCAGGGGTTTTTTAAGGAGTTTTAGCGACCCGGTTCAGAGAAAGAATCAGAGAAATCGGGTCCCTACATGTCCATACCGGGTACTTAACATTTTCCTTAAAAAAACTGGTCTACACGTATATCTTTTGTATATCAGTGTCTGCACATGCTGTCCCTAATTCTCGCTGCATAACACGAGTATTATACGACGCCATATCCTGTTCCGTGAGATATTTTTCTCAATAAAGCAGGGCTTATTGTTCCAAATGCCGTGGTAGCATCTGCCTTCAACTCATCATTAGAGTGATAACGTTCTTCAAACACAAAATCCTTTATGCATATCCAAAAACAGTCACCGCATATTCTTGTGAAGTCTGGACGACTTGCGGGCCATTTCATGGGTACTGGGGATGTTACAGAACCACGACCTTGACATCAATTAAAAAACGTTGAGAGACAAGGGGAATGACTTACGAATTGTTGCGAGAGACAAGGGGAATGACTTACGAATTGTTGCTTGAAAAAAATTTTTTAGCATGGAAATTCTGCATAGTTTATTGTACCGCAACTGGAGTGTTAA
>JGI24158J21664_10008970_pt1 | contig 13340 bp, 9 predicted proteins | sample Ectturendosymbi3_FD_21664 | JGI IMG/M metagenome (IMG submission 21664) | reverse complement strand
TGAACGCACTCAAAGACATTTTCAAAGCAAAGACGTTTCAGTTTTTGCGTTCGAAGCCAGAAGCTGTGCTTCGACATAATTGACCTTTGCATCTGTTGTTCTTCAATCACTATAGGGTGTTTTCAAAACAACGATTTATCTTCCAGTCATGTGGGCTTTGTTTCATAAAACTGAGTGTTTTCGTGTTCGTGAAAACGCCGTGTGACCGCGGAATTTGCAGATTAATGTTTGACAGAGGTAAACTGCCTGCTTTTTCGCGTTTGAATTCTTTTGAGCAGCAACACCCGTCCGAACGAAAGGAAGCTGCCATTTTGCATCAACACAGCTTTGGAAATGCAACTCTGGCTCCAACCAGTGCTTGTGCCTCGTCCCTGAAGCAACTTCACGTCAGCACTACATTCGGGAGCAAAGGCACTGGGTGCAAGACGGTCGCTATGCCTCCAAGTTCGTTCGACACTACCAACGCAAGAACTGGCTTCGACGGGACGCAGCTTCGGACAACCTCTTGGTCCCAGCAAATGCAATAATGCCTATCCAGTGCCCATTTGGTCAATGCGCACAGATAGGTTCGAAAGACAATCAGTTGCGGAATCAGCCCGAAATTTTGAATGCGGCTAAATCTTTTGACTTCAAGCGAGCAACAGTATTTTTTTGCGACACGCCTCTCAAAGCACAAAATGACAAGATATGCGAAAATTTTTGGGGGTCATGGTTCCCTTGCCCCCCCGGCTACGCCTATGAACGCAATGCAACTTCACCAAGGAAGACAGCACCAAATATTTCTGGTGCACAGAAGTCTTGCATGTAGTGAACCAATCGTCGATCATACATTTCAAACCTTCCTCAATGCACCAGATTGTGCATAGAGCCGCGTTTGTCAAAACTGAAATGTTCATCGCCAGACGTCCTTCTGCAAGAGTGTGACCTCCGGGGCTACCTGCTAACAAACCACGCAACATGGCTCGATAAGTCGAATCCAGGATGTCAAAGGCTCTTTGGTCGCGTCCTTCAGATCTTCCCTGACGAATACTTCCCATACGGACCAAGACCGCCCTCCCCAGGAGACCAATCACAAAGCTTTGTTTCTTTGTAGCAGATTCGGGAAATTGATGCGTGCCGCTCCTTCGATATATAATTGATCGTGCATCGAATCAACTTCGTGGCTTGAATGCACAGTAAAATGGACTGTTCATTTTCTTCTGCAGCCTCACCCAACGACTATCTTTCTTGCAGGCAGGGCAACCGTCTAAATCTGCTGTCATAAACTTGTGCAATCAGTGGAATGTATCCTTTTCTCAGTGAACCCAATGGCTTGGCAGGACATGAACAGTTATGGCCTTTCCTTTTTAACAGAAATGCAAGACTATGATGGGGCTTGGTTTGGGTGCAACAAACTTGCCACGGTTGCTTCTAACTGTTTTGAAGCTTGCAGGTACTTGTATCTCAACTTGAAAACGCATTCCTGCAATTGCTGCAGCTGAAGTCGTTCTGCCACGATGAACCGAATTGGAATGATTGATTGACTTAATATTTGATGTGATACAGAAAACAAGCCTAAATTAGGGAAAAATACATCATGTTGAAAAGTAACCAACTGTCAGTGGAAATTAGAATAAATGAAAACACAATGGCAATAGACTGATCAAGGTAAAAAATGATTCTCACTGTGCCACAATAGCATCGAGTCAAGCAGCCCCATTAGAAACGTATTGACAAGTGGTAGAAAACAACAACAGAAAATAAAATAAGCACAGCTACAAACTAAACAAGCACAGAACACGCTGAGGTAAAATAGGATGCATATCTACCAGAAGTGGACGCAAGGGCGTGCAGAGCGAGGGGGCGATCTGGGCGACGACCCCGGTCATCCAAAGCGAGAAATTGCAAAGGTTACACTTTATTAAAATGTTGTAACTCGGTCCTTCTTCGTATTGTAACTACTCAGACGGGCTGCATGGATCTGATGGGAACATCTGGGAAAGATAAATTAATGTGTAAGTGTGCAACTGAATGGTACGTATGTTCTAGCTAGAGCATTGGTGTACAACCTTTTCGGTATTGCCGGCCTCATTATGTTTACTTGTATGAATTACGGCAGCCAGGGTGTAAGAATATTTTAATGTTTGCATTGTTTCTGTCCTGCTTCCACACACTGAACTTGGAATGCTTCCACACGTCGTATTTGCGGTCTATATACTAAGTATCCTCATACAGTAGAAATGTTTTATTACGCGGCAGTCATAACTTATATTTTAAATTAAATTTGCACAGCCGCATACATTTTTACCGAAGGCCGCAAGCTGTGCACTCCTGTTCTAGTTGAATAAAAGTAATTACTTCATTTGTTTTTATAATAATATCCCTAAAAATCTGTTTATACTTCAGAAATATATAAACGGCAGCAATGCATCAAACTGCATGGGGTTGTGCAATTTCAGCTACTATTCACATAGAAAAAATGTACAACTCTATCTCCTAACATGCCCAACAAGTGCTATCTTTTTTGATGAGCCTATCTGATACTTATTTGCATGCACAAATGCAATATGTAGCTCCTCAATGCATAGCTATTACTGGAAGAATTTTGCCTATAAACATATGCCTCAAGCCCAAAGAATAAAACAAATTATTAAAGGCTAACATACTATAAACAAAAAACACTCTTTGAGTTATTTTTTGATTGAATTTTTCGAAACGTGTTTTTGTCAACGCTAGTTTCACGTATGTTATATGCGTGTAGTTCTCACATTCCTCAATATTACAGACTATAATTTTGTAGGGGGGCACACAGCCAAGCACTGTGCGCGCACCTGGGTGGACGGAGTCTCATGTTTTTGACTCAGCATACGTTCCAACTCCAAAACGTTTTGATCTGCATCTACAGATTGAGGAAATATTCACATACGACTCCGCAAAGTTGCACGTTGCTTGAGAGTTTTGCTTAAAGGTTAACTTTTTTTTGTCAAAAAGAGAAGTCTTTGCCTCCCTGAAACCACTAACTTCAAGCAGACCATCATAAACCTGATTTTGCGTAGTTGGTGTAACTTCAGGTATGCTTTTATGGCTGACTTTAGTGTAGCGAACCATCATGTCATCTGAGAAATACTGTTTATGCTGTCTTGATAGCATCAATCTTTTTTATCCTGTTACAATGCAATACTGAGCCTTCCCAGTGTGCTCAGCATGCATATAGTACCATGCATACACACCACTGCAAAACTTGGTCTTGATGCAGCATTTGTATCTTCACTTTTGACTTTGTACCACTGCACCAAAGCTCCACCTTTTCGACAATAATAAAGTCAGTGATGAGCCTAGAATTCTAAGCAAGCCTCAATGGATGGCTGTCAGCAACAAACTCCTTTTGTTGGTACTGCATTACTTTAATGCATTAACACAAGGAAAGCGTTGCTGGGCTAGGCTACATTACGGAACACTGGCAGTAATCATCAATCACACGCAAGCCACCAGCAAACAACGCAACTAGAGTACGTGTACGATATGGCCATTTCCTCACAAATGGACGTATTGTTCAGCTCCATAGCCTGCCTGACTGAAATTTTGAACTGGTTGCAAAACCGCGTATATGACTGAAAGGCGCTTCACTTCACATCGGATTTTGCATATACTTTAACACATGCAAAAAGTAACCGTTGATTTTAGAAAAGTTCAAAAATGCTGGGTAATAACGAGCATGTTTCAAGTAATCCTATAAAACTTTTCAAAAAAAGTTTGAAGCAATAGTAACTTGACCTTTGTAACGAAAATGCAGAAAAAATCAAAATCCTTCTCTTTGCTCCGTCAACAAAAAGCATTCCTAGAATTCGCCTCTGCAAGTCAGCTTTTGTACAATTCTGTTATGTACACGAGTGAGTGGATTAACTCTCATTTTGAAGAAATTCGGTTTGGTCAAAAATAATACAGTACAAAAAAACTTAAAAATGTAAGCAAGTAAACACCACTGGCGTGTAATCATATCAGTAAAAGTGGAACGTGCACCAGAATGAATAACAAACAACACAATACATAAAAAACAACAACGTAGTTTAGGTTTCATGAAATCCCTTTGCATCGTCACGAGGAGTCTGCGGGCTCCAATTTCGCCTAACTCTCTGCCACGCAGCTACTTTCATAGTTAATATACTGCACTAGCCACAGGCCAATGGCAACACAGTGCGGCGTGTGTGAAACTTTCCCTTGCATCCATCTATTTCCGGGAACGAGGCTGGACAAGCCGCGAGTAGACCTGTAGCAGACCTTGGTTTAGGCCCAAAATTTGCGCTGCAAATCCGGACATCAAGCTGCGGGCCGATACCAAGGTCTGCTACAGGCCTCCCGTTGTTCAAGTCATCGGTGTAATCCGAACGGGATTCATACCCAAAATACCAACATCTGTGGATTTATCAACTTCAAGTAAAGGCAGCATTAAGTTTCTGTTGGAGTGAAATGATACGTGCAATGAATGATATAACTGTTCATCTTGTTCATGTAGGCTAATACATGTTTCTTAAATTGTCTTTTGAAAGTAAAGGTGTAGCAGATGATATATTGGAGTCTGGTAAGACCCAGTGGCGTAACTCACGGGGGGCAACTGGAAAGCTAAATGTAAAAACCCGGCCCCAAATTAGTTTACATTTCGAAATTTAGTATTCTTTTGGTTTTGAGTAGGTTGTTGATATTTTTGCGTTTTTCTGTGTGTTTTCGGGTTTTAGCTAGTGCAGACATCCACATCCGGATTAACTGTTATTTCTTAACTTTTTAATGAGTGTTGGCTAGTGGCACCCCTACGGTGGCCAGTGGGCCCCCTTTAGCTACATTTTGCCCTCCCCTGGCTCTAACCTCTAGTTACGCCACTGTAAAGATCAGACGATAGGACCAACAAATGTACGGGAACATTTCCCTGAAGATGAGTTAACTCTAGAGGACAAGGTATAAACGTTTGTTAGAAATGGCTAGCAGTGATGTAGTCGTGTCCGTAACCTTCTAGATAGCCGGAGAAATCATAATAAAATCCAAGATCGAACCTGAGAGTTCGAGATTAGAGACCTTAAAAGTTGTCCATTTTGCCAACATTTTTCAAAAGAATGTACCACCATGTCTAAATTGATTTTATTGGAATATCTGGCGTTTTTCCCCCCCTTTTTGGTTTTTCCTCACCTACAGATGCAGAAGATAGAAAACAGGTTGAATTACAGAAGCTTCATCAAGCCGTATCGTTGGAGAATTGAAAGTCTCAAGACAATTGTCTTGAGACCGAAGCCTGCAGCCTCTGAGACCCAGACTCGCAAAAAACGGGTTTCGGGACCGAGGCCGTGCTTAGAGACTCTATCAGTGGTGGATAGTCTTGTGGAATGCGAAGGAAGGGAACTGATAGCAGTAAAATATTCATCAAATTGATCTGGAAGAAATTTTTCATAATAAGCGTGGATGAATTTACCTACGAGGATATATAAACTTTCGGAAGGTTTTAAAATGATTCATTGCTGAAAAGATTCTTTCAAGGAAATATGTTTAACTGGTCTTGTTAGTTCAACAGCTTTATTTTGAAGTTTTATGAGAGGCCGAGTGTTGCATTCCCCAACTGAGAATTGAGTAAGTGAGACAGAGTTGAATTCAGTAGCGGATCCAGACTAGGGCGTTTTGGGGGTATCAGTCAAATAAGGGGGCGCCAAATACCCTTCACTTGATTAAATACCCCAGGTTCTCTATGACAATCGTTGGGCATCACACAAAAGTGAATACCTTTTCTAGGCCAACGAAATGGTTATTTTTGTTGGTCGACATGTACGATCGTTCAGGGAATAACCACAGTTTAAAATTGCCTTTTTGGCCTATCAACAAACCACAAAAAATGTGAAGCGGGTACAAAAATAATTGCCCCATTTTTCACAAGCTGAGAACATAACTGAGAACACTCTGGGTGTCCCAAACAGTTTCATTTATCAACAATAAAGTTTTCAAAGATATACACTAAAGCGGCAGTCCCCAACCCTTTCGTAACCGCAGACCGGTCAGCGCTTGACAATGTTGCCGCTGCCCGGGGATAGGCCCACACTCGCAGCAACGCTTCCATGAGAAGAATCAACCAACCACATGCCCAGAAAGTGAGTGCTGTCACCACCAGAATACACTTTGTAATTTGGCGGCCCGGTACCGGTTTGCGGCCTGGGGGAGTTGAGGGCCACTGCCCTAAGGCATGTTGTGCGCTAGTATGTCCCACTGTTTTGGATGTCTGCCGATCAGAAAAAAACACTGTCTGAAACGTACTTCCGAACTGCTTTGAAGAAGAATAGTTCTCACACTAGGAAGTTACAATTCAATCTCCGAGCTAGAAGCCTAATAGATAGCGAAATGACGATCATATTTCCAGATGAAGCTTGTGCAGTTGCATGCACATGGAAAGCATATTTATTGCTGAAGCGACAATTCAAAAACAAAAAATAAATTGAAGACATTTTGCTTCAACGCTACTCCCAATTCAGGCAGCTCTACTGGCTATCGTGAAAAACGATCTCATAATCATATAAACCATAATAGATTCACACTGGGCCTGAAAGCATGTTGCCCAAAATATATTTAACGCCACTAACATAAATAGAATTTCAATCAAGTGTTTAATACAGTTTTACGTATTCGGACATTGGACTGCTGATGTGAAGAAAAAACATCAATCCCATTGGTCCAGATAATGAAGAAAAGGTGTGACACTGTTCAAATAGGGGCAGGCGGACTGAGACCCCAAATTCGCAGTCCATACCTCCCAACTATGCACTAGTCTCCCCGATAAAGTCAATTTCCAATTTTGTGAATACTACTCTGAAACCTTCCCAAACAAGCTTAAAGTCATCCCCAACGCTGTTGATCTGGCGATGGATCTGCTTCTATCCAGACCAGCAAACACAAGTAAGAATCAGCCTATAACATATTCAAAACCATGAACCTCAATCAACATCACAAGTAACAGTGAAAAACTTAAAACTTGCACAAGAAAATTGCTTTCCTGCTCAAATTTGTGTGATTTACACGAAATGATCTGCTGTAGCTTGCCAATAAGCTACGCATTTTGCTGTTGCAGATTTCGCTAATCACGCCACATGTCTTTTCGTGGCCGACGTAGGCTGATACGTGTTTGGACTTGCAACAAAAGAATCAAAACCACATGGCCATGTAACTGTTGTCAGGGGCAAAAGCAGAGGGGACGAATAGAGTTGTAACCACTCAAATTTTGAACTACAAAAATTGGACTGTTGAGCAAAAATTGTCAGGACCGCGTACAGCCAATTATTCATTCCACCAATCTGTAGATAGTTGGTATTTTGCCGAAATTTCTGCGTTAGAGCTGAGTGCTGGGTATGGTTTGTTGAAGTGCGTCGTGTTACCGTAGTGACTCAACCAGGACTGCGGAGCCGGAGCTCAAGCAATTTGGATACCTGGAACAGGAACCAAAAAATTTTAGAGGTTGCGCCACGGGTTCAACCTCTCATTTTTTTGTTTGTTTCAATGTTGTAGAGTTAATTTTATTTTAACAAAATGTTTAAATATGTAGTCTATGTTAAATGCAGGCCTTTGTCAAAATGTAGGTGACCCAAAACCAACTAACAGCGTTCAGCGTTCCAAAACAAAAGTATCTTTCGAGAATTGAACAGTGTTGCGTTGGCTGAACTGCCGTCAGATTTAATACCACAGACACTGGTCTTGACCTGTTCATTGGGAGTTGAATTATTACTGCACACCTTGTTTGCAATAGCTGAAGGTCTACTGCAGTTTTAACTGGCACTAGTAACATACAAGTTCTATCCAAAAAGTGCAGAATATGGTGGAACGCAGATATAACGCCGTAGCATGAGAATCGAGCACTTTTGATAACGTTCAAGTTAGAAGAAATTCATCGTTCATTGAAACGAGATGATTATTTGCTAACAATAATATTTATAAGCCGTTTTTACTGAGTTCGCGAGCGCGGAGTATCTGGCAAAAATGAAACCACTTGCCCAAGCGCCATGGCGCGGGGCCCAGTGCAGCCGCGTCGGTTGTATCGACTTAAGGCCGGCCCTGGTTTGTAGTTTTCATTGGACCAAATCGTTCTGGAGCCGGAGCCAAAAAATTTAGATGCCCCCAGCTGGAGCCGGAGTCCGAAATTCCAGTTCCGGCTCCACAGCCCTGGATCCAATACTGCGCTGTCGCCGTTGACGGAGTGAGGTGTTGCAAAATTACATTTTTAAGTCATAATTCCTTGAGCTACTGGAGCACGCTCTTGTTTTTTTTTTTCGCTAAGTCGTTTCGGTCATTTGTCCCGTAATACTATTACAGGTATAGTATTAAAACGCACCGGAACAGCATTATTCACTAGCCTACCTTTTCGGACATTACGACCGAATTAATGTTATTTCTTCCGTTCATTGAAAAAATGGATCTATGACCCAAAAAAACAAGCACGCTCAATGCATTTTAGTCAGATACCGGCAAGTTCTTTACTCACGTACAAGGCATATATGTGAATATAGCTTTCACACGCTGCAATATGGTATTTCACACGCAGCACTACGGTTCAATTCGGGGTATTAGCTCCGACAAGAAACTCACCCAATTACCTTGGTTTTGCAAGACGAAGATGCAGACGTACTGCAGACTCACGGGCTGCACTGGTAGCAGGAGTGAAGCTGTTTTTTCGCTTTGCAGGCTTCTAAAATCTCGCGTCAGTTATACGTTTCTCATATTTATTGCTTTCCTGTTTTCAGTGCTACTTTTCCTTTCAGAGCTGCCATCAGGGATTAAAAATAAACTTGTTACAAAAACAGACCAATTTTGCGCTGCCCAGCGACAAACCCAGAACGATACTACCGAAAGCGATCGCGTTTGTGACTGCTGGACGGTTTCGCCGAAATGAAATAAGGGAACAGGAGTGTGATTACTAGGGCCATTTTTATGACCTAAAAAATTGATTATATGACTTTATTTTTCAGTACATATGATTTTATATGACTAAACAAAATTGACTGAGCAAGAACGTATACAACTACTGTACAAAGAAGCATTACCAACAAAAAATAGGCATAAGAGATGGTAGTCTATGGTTTGTTGAAGCCCCCTAAAATAAACAGCTCAAAACATGAGCAAGACATATTGTATGGTTTGAACTTTGAAGCAAATTGAAAACATGCATGGACACTGGTTTATTTCTTTGCGGGAGCAAGAACATGCATTTTTAGGCAGTGCATTACATTTCATCCAAATAACTTGGTTCACCTACGTCTTTGGTAACATTCGTAGGGTGTCCAAGTGGGTTCAATTTGCAGGGCGCAGCTTAGACCTATCGATGTAGTAGTTTCACCGATATTTTGAGGTTGTTGCAATGGTTTCCTCATTGAATTAGGTTGAAAATATGCAAAATATGACTTTATGACCTAACATGGAAAATATGACTTTTTATGACTTTTGATGTAGATTTCGTAGGGGTGCGATTTTTGTTTTAAAATTCGTTTCATAGCTTCCTGAACCACAGAAAAAATACGACTTTTATGACTTTAAATGGCCCTAATCATTACATTACAATGGCATTGTTGATGCTAACCGTTAAGGGGCTGGGTCAAAGTCCGTCACCTAAATCCTGAAGTTCAACGACGTGTAACGCATTGTTTAGTCTAGAGTATTTTTTATCTCTTTCTACTTCGAGAGGCACCAAAAGGGGGAGTATTTTTATCAGAGGGGCTCCATTTTAACGGAACGCCACAGCCGTTTTAGGGGGAAGTCGCCCTAAAACTGCGCCACCCTGGATCCGCCGTTGGTTGAATTAATCCGTTGCAGACGTCTTTCCGTACAGATTGTGTTGTGTAATGTTCGTACACAAAAAGGGAGACAGGAGTGAGTGCACTAACTTCAAATGCATTTCTCTTCTTAGCTCCAGGGAAAGCATTTGCCAAGTGCCTTGAAAAAAGATCCCGCAAAATAATTAAACCCAAACTGGATGATACCCAGTGCGGTTTTCGTCCCAGCCGTAGCACTACAAACCAAATTTTCGCTATCCAGCAAATATTTGAGAAATCTTGGGAGTATGCCAAAGACGTCTGCACCTGTTTTGTTGACCTCCAGAAAGCATACGACCGGGTTCCTCGTGAACAGCTTTGGGAAGCGTTGCCGGAGTACGGTGTTGACTGCCGCCTGTTGCTGACGGTCAAGTCAGTGTATTCCTGCTCAGACGTTTATCCATGCCGGAGGAGCTAAATCACCACCGTTCAACATTGGTGTTGGACTCCGACAAGGGTGTATGCTGTCACCACTCCCATTCATAGTCTACATGAGTTGGATCAGGGGCGGATCAAGGGGGCGATTGGTGCGATCGTCCCCCCATAAAACCTACCAAAGTAACTTTTTTCACCATGATTTTGAACAATTCCGAAAACAGCATTCGCGATTTAAGGCCATTTTGTCTTCTACTGTTTTGTTACAGCAGTGATGTGAAGTGCACTGTGTCTCTCTTACAGTAGTGAACTCGCAATGAGACTTGGCGGCCAAATATAACTGAAATCGCCCCCCCCACACGAAACGTACCGGGGCCTGAATTGGATAGACAGTGACAGCCTAGTCGAGGAGGTTGCAACAGTTGGGAACTGCAGGATCAACCGCTTGCTTTTTGCGGACGATTTGGCACTGCCAGCAGTTTCTCAACAGGGTCTTCAGCATTCCCTCGATCGGTGTTCTGCTGCGTGCGATCGAGCTGCAATGAAAACTAGCACCAAAATGAGCGAGGTATTATGTCTCTCTGGAAACCCAAGGCAGTGTACGCTTCAAGTAAGAGGCAACACACTGCAACACGTGGAGACGTTGAAGTACCTGGTGGTGGTAATTGCGAGTGAAGGAAGGCGGAACGAGGAGGTTGATACATGGAGTGGTAAAACAACAACAGTTCTGCGTGAGCTTGGTCGCTCTGCGGTAACAAAACGGGAGCTTTCAAACATCGCAAATCTGTTAGTTTGTAACAGGTCTCCCTCTGTTCCGATCCTTACCCATGATCATGAATCTTGGGTTATGACTGAAAAAATATTATCTCAAATGCAAGCGGCAGAAATAGGATTTCTGCGAAGAGCCCACGGTGTGGCACTTCGAGACAAAGTGGGCAGCTGTGAAAATCGCAGAGCCCAGAATGTCGAACCACTTCTCCTTCGAATCAAGAGATCCTAGCTACGTTGGATCGGCCATGTGTCCAGAATGCCCCCATAAAACTGGCGAGGCAAGTCCTGCTGGCTAAATCCAAGGGAAAACGGCCCAGAGCTCGTCCAAGGACCAGGCGGAGTGACCACATTTCCGGCCTCGTTTGGTCCCGTCTTGGTATGGAGCCAACAGAACTATTTGTGATTGCTGAAAACCGTTAGGAATTTCGAGTCCTCGCAAGGCCGCCGACCCCACAACACTCCCAATAGAAAAAGAAGGAATGAAAACAAGTGAAGGAACGTCGTAAAAGTTTCCTACCAAAAAGAAAAATCTTTCTACTGAAAAAAGAATTAACGTATTAAATATCGGCTGCTTTTTCACCTTGGTTCATTTTCTTTGGGCTTGTAGATGTTAAACGATTCTTCGTAGGAATACCTGTGGACTGCATGCGCGGAATTTATTGGGAAATTCTTCGAATATAACAACAATTTTCTTCTCACCGTAACTGCTGCTTTCTGCCGATACTTGTCATGGCCGCACGCCACAGTGCATGCTTTAACTTATTCATGCGTGTGGAGTAAGTCGCGCGTGACGCCAGCCGTTACGTAACGCTCTTCAGTTATGTAACTCTCAGGAATTCTAACCTCAAGCCTGCTTTTGCATCAGCTAAATGAGAAGCTTATGTTGCAAGCAGCCATCGTAGAAAGCTCATAATCCCTCACGCTTACAACACAAAAACTTATTTCTTATATAACACAGGTCTACAATTTTAAATGAATTTCATGGGGATTGGGGTTTGAGAGCGTTTTCGGGATAATTTTGAGACGCTGATATCAAAACTGTTGTCAGATTTTCTCTATGTGGTCAAGTTTTTGAGCTATTTAATATTTTAAATTTATGCAGTCGTAGGATTTTAAGCATACTGTTGCGTAAGAGGGTTGCACACTTCGTGATTTGTTAAACTGGCTAGCATGTTATTTAAACGCTAGTGACTTCTTGTACTAACCGTAATTTGTAAACTAGCTTATGAAGAGCAATGTGCAGCGTAGAAAACATACAGAGGTTAAAAAACACAAAACTTCAGTTAGTGCATACTGTATACTTGCAACTGTGACTTACAAGACACAGATGAGAAACTACACAGATATTATGGCCTCGCAATGAAAAGACTGTGGTGACAAAACAACGTTAAAATGCGAAGAATAGCCCAAACATGATAGCATACTATTTTTTCATGACAGAAAAGATTGCACGGTTGCTAATCCAGAACTTGTCTTTTCTGTGTTTTTCGGGAGTAGCTACTTCCAGCAACCTCTTTCTTAGCATCAGCAACTGTTTGCCAACATGTTGGTATTCCAGCATCCCTGGTATTTTTTCTATTGTTTAAATATCTTGGTGGAAGGATTCTCCTTGCTCTACAATCATTGCTTCTAAGTTTTCAGGAAAATAGTTTACATGACTATGAATAAAATGAACGTTCACACTCATATTGCATCCTAATTTTTCGTAAGAATTTAACAGCTGTTTCGAAATGTCGTAATAGTTAGGAGCTTTGAAATATCCAAGGAAGTTTTCGACAACTGCTGTAAGTGACCGCCAAGCATTTTTAGGAGGATTATCATGGTAAGTGGAAAGTATTTGCGCTGCATTTAAACGTCATATCTGAGAGCCATAAACAATTCCAGCCCTCAACTTTTCAGTGCTCAGCGAGGGAGGCTCGCAGCCACGAGGGGCATTCGGGGACAGCGCCGCCCAACGGTTGTTGCGGCCAGAAACATTGGTTTCAAACACATGATAAAAACAAAACCTTGACTCCCTAAAAATGTATTTTCCCCCCCAAAATCCTAAAAACTGGCCACGGGCCCGCAGGCTATCGCGCCAGTGGGCTTGTTGGGGCGCAGGTACTCTCTCTGCAGGTGCTGACCCTCGACTGGAGGGAAGTGATGAGGTTTTTGGTAATCTTTTTTAGATGAATGCGACTAGTTCCTCCATTTGCGTTTCGTCCGCACCAACAAAAAACATGACGCGTCACGTGACAGGCTGCTGCTTCACAGAGTTGTTCCGGTTGAGTGCTCTCAGACATTTACTGTGTATGATGGTATGGGTTTAATCATGCATTTTTGCGACTCAAACCACGAAATAACACGAATGCAGCAAGAGGAAATACAATAACATCAAAGATCATTAGTTGA
>JGI24158J21664_10008968_pt1 | contig 13340 bp, 10 predicted proteins | sample Ectturendosymbi3_FD_21664 | JGI IMG/M metagenome (IMG submission 21664) | reverse complement strand
TGTGAAGCATATGCATGTGACCTCCTGCTGTTTACGCATGCAGCTGGTTCTCATTCCGGTCTCACTACTGCGACTGCGCACAGTTGTCAATCATTTGTAAACTTCGCAGTGAAGAAAGCAAATCCATCTAGAAACTTCGCAAAGTTATTGTCAAACTATAAAACTATGTGCTTTGCATCATCTCTTTGCAAACGCAACAACGAAGTAGTTCTGTGTTAGACTGCTTGTCTCTTTTGGACCGGCAAATCCTGGGCAAAACACCGAGAAATCGAATCTCTGTCACGCTAAACTAAATTCTGGCACTTTGTTTTGTGCAATGTGCAGGTCCTTTTCTCGCAAGTTAGTCGCTTCTCTTCACGCTTCTCATTCTCAGTTTAAAATCAACTACAATTACAAGTTCTCCATCAGTAAAATTGTGATAAGTTCAACTCGCGATAGAGAGAAAAACATAACAGGATACAGACCTTATTCAGCACGAGAATAAAACCAACAGTATTAAGCAAAGCCTCCCCGGTAGAAACCTTGCAAGGGCAGAATCTGCAACCGTAAAGCTTTTAGCTGTAGCTCTCATCAAACTTCGTATTCCTACCTAAAACAATTTGTTGCGTGTTGCTTCCAGAAAGAGACCGTAAAATGAAAGACATTTTAAAATTTGAATGGCCGTGCTTGTAATTGAAATCCGTCCTCCGCACAAAGGTTAGATACTGGACTAGTGACAGAATAAGTAGAAGTTTCGTTATTTGAAAACGAATAGTGGAGTTTATCTTCAGATGTTAACAAAAACAACACAAACATGGTTAAAGTTAAACTAACAGCTGCAGAATATTCAGTTATTCAATCCATTCCTAGAAAAAAGACGATCAGATTTTCGTTTTGACACAACACCACATACTGTTAGATTAGACAACCATTTGAAGGTCTGATGGAAGCCTAGATCAATTCTACAACTGGAAGCAATTGAAAAAAAAGCTAAACATTTCAGTATGGAAGAAAAACGCTTTTTCATTTTGTGCATGATGTTGCTAATTAAAAATTCGAATGCAGGTTTTTGTGAAAGTATTGAATTTTCAAAGAAGTATAATCAGCAAATATTTATATGCTTGAAAGCAAACAAGCAAGATACTGAATGCACGAATGTTGCAAGGATTGCCTGAAATATCTGAAAATAAATAAAAACGAAGTGTATTTGGATAAAAGCTGAGAGTGATTACACAGCAGGCAAAATATACATTGTGTTTAGCATCACAGTGGATGATGTTTCGTTGAGAAAATGTTTTTTTAACAAAAAGAAAAAGAACTACTGCACTGCGTAAGAAAGGGAACTTATCCTCTGAAAACCTGCTTTTTGAGCGCAGAGTTGATATCAAAAGAAATTTGATATTTTTATGATAATGTTTGACTGTAAAAATTGCTTGCTCGTTATTGTGTTGTATTTGGGTGCTGAACTGCAATTGATTTTGGGTCAAAATGCACCTAATTCGGAATGTTACGTAGCGACTGTTTGTGACGGAACCGGTGGGATGCAAAAGGAATGGAGACAAATAAGAGTTAATGGAATTGTTGGTGATCGAGGTGCTCCTGGGAAAAGAGTAAGTAACCATTTATGTGTAGCTGCCGTGACGTTGTACATCACGTGATAAATAAACGATGAGGAGACTCATTATTCGTCATGTTAGTGATCGCTGTTGGGGAGCTTCAAAGCATTGTTTGACAGAGCCGCAGAAATCACACACTGCAGCGTTTTTTCAGTTGTTGAAAATGTAATCAGGTTTGATTTATCTTTTTTGTGATTTGGTCTTTTTTAATTTGGTAAATAATACACAATGAGAAGCAATGCAAGAGGAAAAAGTTTTTGTTGCTGGTTCTTTACATTTGTGCAAATCTAGACTTGTGAAAGTTGAGAGATGGAAGATTGATCTGATTCATATTGACCAAAAGATCTGAAGATGTTTACTTGGCAAGAAAAATGCGAACTATGAATGAGATTCTAGTGCAGGGTTACTCAAACTTTTTAACCATGGAACGTTAGAAGTTTTGTTATTTCATTTCATGCATTACAAAAAATGACGAAGTGTCTAGCCAGACCCCAAAAAATTTTTGGGCTGGCTACACCACTGCTAATGGTGTAAGAGACTGTAGAGAGCTTGTGGAAATTGCTCAGCAAAGATAAATTTCTCGAACTGAAAGATGTCGCGCTAAACATGCACTCGAGATTTGAAAACACGTGTGTGAGAGTACATTTTCTCGATAAAGCAAGTCAAATCTGAAAACCAAAATAGAATGGCAGAAGATAAACATTGGGTGGTAGTCTCCGACTTACTCCCACTAACACTGGCATTGATAAAGAAACGATGGTGTTAGAAAAGCTTCGACTAAAGTCATCCCATTGACAGAGATCTGCAATAAATTGCTATTGTGGAATAATGTCAATGATCCACTCACTAATTTCCCTTTTTTAGTTTTCAATCTTGTGAATCTGTTGATTTATATATCGTTTTATTGGAAGTGGCCCGCAAGTTGTCACATTTTCGTATAATGGCCAGTACGTCAAAAGTATTGGACCACGCTGCACTAGGCTAATCAATGAAAATCGAAGCTATCATTTGCAGAAAGAAAGATCATTAAGTATGGTGACACCGACAACAACTCTTCACAGTAATTACTTTTTTTTATATGGTGTTTTGTTGATGGCGCTTTATGACTACAGTGGTCTTGTGGCACCACGACTGAGTTTGTACAATGCCTGCTTTCATTTTGATTCGGTTTGTTTTGTGATCTGGATGTGTTCCCTCCAGCTCCTCTGCTCACCGTGTGCCTGGGAAGAAAGCTGCAGTACCAATTTACAAGGTCTTGGTAAGACCCGGCCAAGAGACGAACTCTCGACCTACCAGCAGCGAGGGAGACGCACTTACCACCAGACCACGGGCTGGTCACTGTGATCACTGAGAACGGCGCATTCAACCCTCGCAGCGATATACACACGTCAACTGCCCTGAGCTACCGCGGCAGCAATCAGCGTTTCACGATTGAGAAATCAAGGCGAGGCAACAACACGCAAATCTCCACGCCCACATTTATTTCAGCAAAACTGCGTTTTTTTCTCTAGAATCTCCTTAATAACTAGTCACGAAAGCTCTTCTTTCTAAAAACGAATATGCAATGCATGTGAGAAGCTGAAAGTAGCACTCACGCTCAATATGAGATGATAAACACCATGAGCAAAGCGTCAAATGAATTTGCGATACGCCATGCTTATTGCGCGTGTTTTCGTGTACTTTGTGATGGAAAAAGAGCTAAATTGTCATTTGAAATATTCTCACAGGTCGAAATGATGTCACATGGGCTTCCTGTGGACTCCAGACTACCACTCAAATAGTCAATGCAAGCAATCAATTTAGTTTCCTTATACCTACTTTCTGTACTCCGATCGGAGTGTCACGAGAGGTCCGCGGCGCCTATCTCTACGTGTTTGCTCCGTGTGCCACGGGAATATTTTCGCATAATGAATGCTGCAACTGCGCTGGTGGCGAGTTAATGGCAATTAATGGCATTAGCGCAAGTGAACTATGTCCTTGTGCTCACCCATTATTGCCGAGCACGATGGTGGACAGGACGCAAGCACTGTTTTTCAAATCTTCGTTATGACCCCGCCGGGAATTGAACCCGACCAAGCAGCTTCCGTTGAGCATGCTAAGACAACATGTCGCTCTGCTTTTTCATTTGTGCAATGATTCAGACTTGCATATACCAAGTGACTAGGCTCCACAAAAGCGACGAATTTGAATCAAAAAGTAATTTTTTTAATTTGCAGGTTGATTCAACTTCGTCACCTTTGTAGAGACTAGTTACTCAAGTGAGATATAGTTTTTTTATAAGATAAATTCTTTCCCTGTGGATTTATTGCTCATGATGATTTAGCCAGGAATTAACAAGAGTGAGGAAAACAAAAATTGTAATTTCAAGCTGATCAACGTTTCGGACAAAGCATTTGCATGGGTTTTCTGAATCATGGCTCTCTCTCCTTAGCCTTCCTGGTAAAGTGTATGCCTAGTCTCTTGAAGAAAGATGTTTCGATGTAATTAAGCCCAATCTGGATGATACCCGTGGTTGTTTTCATCCGGGACGTATCACGACACACTAACTTTCATTCTCCAGCTAAGTTTGGAGAAATCTCGGGAGTGTGCCAAAGATGTCTACACGTTTTCTAACGACCTCAAGAGAGCATACGATCGGGTCCCTTGAGAAAAGCTTTGGGTAGTCTTTCGGGAATGCGTTGTTGACAGCCGCCTGTTACTGGCGGTCAAGTCTCTGAATTCCTGCTCAAACGTTTGTGTTCGTGTCGGCTGAGTTAAATCACAAATTTTCACCGTGGGTGTTGGACGTCGACAAAGATGTCTACTGACACCACTCCTTTACATAATTTGTATGAATTGGATAAACAGTCACAGTCGAGTCGATAAGTGCTTCACTGCTAGACGTTACAGGATGAACCGCTTGCTTCTTGCATACAATTTGGTACTGCTTTCATCTTCTGAATGAGATCTTCTGTTTGCACTTGATCGATTTTTGGCTAAGTGCGACCAAGCGGGAATGAGGCATGATATTTCTTTATAAAATCAAGCCAGTGCATGTTCAAAGTAAGTGCCATTACACTGCAGCAGATCGTGAAGCTCAAGTAACTAGGAATGGTATTCACGAGTGACGGAAGACGGAACAAAGAGAATAATACGCAAAATGGAAAAGGAAACGCAGTTCCGCGTGAGTTTTATCGTTCTGTGTTCACAAAATGGGAGCATTCAAACACTGCAAATCTGTGAGTTTTCAAATCGATCTTTTTCCTGATCCTCACTTATGGCCATGAATCTTAGGTAATGACCGAAAGAGTGTTATCTCAAGTTCGGCAGAGATGAGATTTTTGCGAAGAGTTCACAGCGTGGCACTTTGAGTTCACAGCGTGGCACTAAGAGAAAGTGCACCTGTGAAATTTGTAAAGCCTGGGTGTGGAGTCCCTTCTTGGAATCAAAAGGTCACGTGGCTCGGTCACGCGACGGTCACGCTCGGTCACGCGACCAGAAAGATCGATGTCCTGGGAAAGATCGACGAGGCACCTCCTGCTGGCAACACCCACGGAAACGCTATCCAGAGATCGCCCGAGGTCTAGATGTCGCAATTATACCTTCGACGTCGCTCGGTCCCTTCATAGTGAGGAACCAGCAGAACTATCAGAGATTGCTGAAAACCGCGAGGTATTTCGAGTCCTCCTAGTTCTGCTGCCTCCGTGATTCTCCCCGAGGAAAAAGTGGGCATGAAAATGAATTGCCAAATATTTCTTTAAATACTTTTTGCTGCTCAACTGTTAACTAAAATCTCTATATTATTTTTTAGACAACAAAGCGTGTTGGAAAATGCTTGGCCAGGTTTATAACGATTGAAATTTTTTTTGCACACATTTGCAGGGTCCTACTGGCTTTAACGGTCCTGCTGGTCCACCAGGCCCTACTGGTTCTTCTGGTCCTATTGGTCCACCAGGCCCTACTGGTCCTCCCGGTCGTGTTGGTCCACCAGGCCCAATGGGTCCTTCTGGTCAGACAACAATACAGAAAGATGCGGCTGTACAAAAGTTGACAGGTAAATCAAGGAATCGGTCTGTTACTTTCATTAGTTTTTGCTGAACATTTGGTTATAACGTTTTGGTAAGTTATCTTTTTGCCATATCTTTGGTTTTTCGTTGAGTAAATGGACTTCGTTAGGTAGGCAAAACATTGAGCATATTTTAAGCAATGTGAACCGCAAAGAAGGTTGCTAGCTTGGTTAATTTGCCGCAAACCAAAACGTGAAGTATGAGGGAAAATGCGAATTCAAATCACAACCTAAATCACCACGAACATAAATACTGATTGAAGCATTTTCAGTATGATGTCAGTGAAAACTGAAACATGCAACATATTATTAAAACCTGAAAGAGAATCAATTGAAATCAGTGAAAGTCGAACTCTGTAAACGCCCAAAAACAGTGTGAAAAACAAAACAACAGGTACAGGTAGCCTGCTTTTAGAATGAACACACTCTGGTGTTGCAAATTGCAACTAACCAGTGATGATATGGAAATAAATGATTTAAAAACAATCAGAACTGTTTTTTTCACAAGGTTTTATTCCAGTGTTTACTAACCTTTGTCATGCCTTCCTTCCTTTGCACACTTTGAAAATTTTCATTCCTCCTCTGTGGAACTTTCATTCCTTCTCTGTTCGGGGTTGTAGGCTAGTATTAACTGCAATTGGAACAATGGTCTTTATTGACAACAATAACGTGGTTAACAAAGTGGGATAAAAACTATTTTTTGTCAAATAATGGCAATAAAGTGCGTAAACAAAAACGTTTGGTATTCCACAAAATAACACACAAATAGAACGTGATTCGACTAACTGAAAGCGCCAATGTCAACTTCGAAAAAGAAATACAGCTCTTACAATGAATAGGTAACTCAAATTAAAAGTGGAAATTCCTCCCCTGCAGTCATGAAATTCCTCCCTGGGGAGAAATTCCTCTCCGGTAGGGAACCACTGTTTTATTCGTCTCGGTTCCATGTTTGAATATTCATTTTCTATAAAACTACACCACACGCGATGGTAAAGTAGGAGCTATTTTATTTTGCGATAATATAATTTGTTTAAATATGAAAGCTCAGCGCTTTCATTTTTATTTTCAGTGATCCAATTGCATTCTTAAAGATCAACTAAGTGGGTCTTACGTTTATTTAACCAATGTATACAAGAAGCAAACCGGCAATGGTAGCTTGTACAAGAAAGCAACAACTTATTTGGCAGTAAAATGAAATAAGCTGGGAGACACGACTATTCAATTGCCGAGATGTTTCCTATACACGGGTCGGTAGCCATTTTCATTTTGATGTAAAGTTGTCTACAGATATGGTATAACACTATAGCATTTCGCAGAACAGAAAAGTCGAGTAGACACGTCTGTCAAATAAAATCTACAGTTCAAATTGTCGTTGAAGTAATCCGTGTCTACTGCATAGACAACACGTCTGTCCTAAAGACGTAATGTAACGTTTTATGAAATTAAGCATAGAAGCAATTAAAGGGCTCTGGATTTTGTGTAGGTTTTCCAGGAATCAGCTGACTTGGCTCTGCTTTTTTGCGACGATTCAAACTTGCACATATCCTAACCCTTTGACTCTCGAGCCTGCCAAAATTTGGGCGCAAAGATTTTCCCCAAAACTTTCAACCATAACTCGCACAGCCGATTAAGCTAGAGAGCTGTGAAAAGCCTCAAGTAATTCGGTAGACTAGCTCCTTTGATTTAAAAAAATTTGGAGGCTTTGGATTTGAGTTTTTTTAGGAGGTGACATAATAAGTGGGAGGATAGGTTTAGGCTTGTTTGGCCAAAGTTACCAGACCTAGGGATCCCACCCTGCAGGTGTAAGTCTTTGTTTATTTTTGTTTTTAAAGAAACTAGGCTAAAATCCCCATATTCTGAGCCCTTGATGGGATCTTTGCGTTTGTGGTTGGCAAGTTATGACAAAAGATCTTTAATTAATTTTAACTGAATACCTTAGGGGATTATATTTTGTGTTTGTTCTTTTAAGGCCACAATTTCCTAACCGCAAACGCTAGAAGGCCAATCAAGGACTCAAAAGATGCGCATTTCAGCCTAGTTTCATTAAAAAACAAACAAAGAATTACCCTAAGGAGTCGATAAGGTAACCTTGGTAACCTTGGCCAAACCCTGGATAAGGTAACCTTGGCCAAACCAGCCTAAACCTATCCTCCCACTTAATATGTCAACCCCAAACAACCTCAAATTCAAAACCTCCAAAAATTTCGCATAATCGAAGGTACTAGGCTTACTGGATATTTTGATGCTTTCCACAGCTCTCTAGCTCAATCGGCTGGCGAGTTATGGTTGAAAGTGTTGGAGAAAATCCTTGTAAAATCTTTGAGCTAAACTTTTGGCTTGCGTAGGACTTAAAGGGTGTAAGATTTTAGGACTGATTATACATAGTGTTACAAGAAATCGATTTCCTCTGTAAAGTTTTGTCGATTTATTTGCTTGTTTGTCACATTTGTGGAGACTAGTTATGCTTGAATACATCTTGGATGGTTACTTTTATCTCGTAGAAAATATCTGCTCGCTGCTATTTGCGTTGTCAATCAGATTACAAAAAGACAACCATTTTGAATTAATTTGTATCAAAGGCGTATCCAGTTTGTTCTCTTAGTCGTGCCCAATTTTGAAGACAGAAATGTACAACTAAACTTTAAGAAAACAATAAGCTGGTTACGCAGATTTTCACACAGGACTGTCAACTTTAGACAGCAACTCCTGGCATTAATTCCCTTTCCTTGGCATAAACATTACAGTGAAAAACTTTTCTTCAAACATTATCACTGTTGAATGATTTATTCAGGGGCCCAGGAACATCAGCAGAGCCGGGGGTCAGTAAAAAAGTTGAGGGCAATGGAAACTATGAAAAACAAAACAATCGTTACCAACTGTGATCGCTACTGTTCAACAACACTGTTAACCTCAAAATTAATAAAGTGAACTATAGAAAAAAATTGTTTCAATTCAACCTTGACTTGATAAACCATAAAATTACCTATGATGCTGTTATGAAAAAAATCTCCGCCCCCGTTGTCCCCCTTTTTAAAGGTCATTGGGGCAATGTCACCGCTCTCCACCATCCCTGCTTACCGCTATCAGCAGTCACTGTCTCGCTGCATTACCTGCTAAGATGTCTGCGTTCAATATCAAGGCCTATCCCGTCGTGTGCCACGATGAGTACGGCGGCGCTCACAATCTTCCAAGAATGATGTTTTCGATGTTTGCTTTCCAGATTCAATGGCGGACTTCCGCTCTCTTTTTTTACAAGCGAGTTTTTCCGTTCAATAGCCACATGCGAAAAAAAGCCTAATATCGCAACTTGAAGTGAACATTGGAAGATTTTCTGCCATGTTATTGTTAGACAATAAACACCAACAGTAAAACAATTCGCTCACAAGTTTGACAACCTGCCTCTGCAAGCAAAGGAGCGGACATGAGTGAAGTGCGAGATCACCATTGCATGGCACCAAAACATTGAACCAGAGTCTTGCGCAGTGCGAGTGCCATAGCGGCAAAGATAAGCTGAGGTCAAGTTTTCTAGAAAATTTTGGTTCTTAATCCCAATTTCCAGGTAGGGGCTAAAAGTCCGTTTCGCGCCCCCCGCTGACGCCCATAGTTTTGACGTGCCACGAGTTCAAACTGTTTGCTTTGAGTTCAGTGTAAATGCCCACCCACAAACAATAGTCATTCCTTTCGCATTTACATGTTCAGCAACAATGTTGACCTCAAAACTAAGAGCAGAAAGTATAGAAAACCATTCTCAGTTTTATGTGTGCGCGAATAGCTGCAATAAATTTGTTTCAAGTGGATTTTGAGAAATCATGAAATTACTTATGATAGTGTCATGTAAGGGCACGGTGCCCAGTTTCCCCCTTTTCAAAGGGCAGGGACAGTGCCCCGGTCACGCACCGCATTCCCGCGTACCTTCGTTTATTCATTTAAAGCAGCATGCCGAATCCTGAATTTATGCCATTTGTAGCGTTTCATGTATTGACATGTTAAGGGGGGAAATTCACGGGCACCGCCTCAACAACAAACAAAATAGGAATTATTGTCAGAATATAGTGGGAAGTAAGAATTAAAAAGTAATTGTTACACTTCCTTGCAAGATGTAAGAAAATCACCGAAAACTGAAATGAATTGAATCAAATAAATGTTTTGGATGTCGCTATGGCCGTACAAACATGTTCAGCAATACTGAAATACCTAATTTCACGAGTGGTTGTTCGGAATAAATTTCATCTCCAGAAAACAAGTCACATATTTTAGAAGAGTAAGCCAGATGAACGCCTTACCTGGCGATTCAGACATACGTGCAAAATATCTCCGCACGATGAGTGCCATGCAAGATTTCGAGTTTTTTACCTTTCAGATTGATTTCATCATGAAAGCTTAATGTATCACAATTACAAAAGTATGACTTGACAAGTGAATGTAGTTCATGCTTGTCATCAGGCCAGCCATCTTTTACTTTGAAATACTCTTTGGCCTATATGCTGTCAAACTTGGCCTTGCCCACTTTCTCAAGTGCATTGGTGGAAACAATTCAAACCAAAAAACAGCTAATTAAGTTTTCTTTTTCAACTGTGGCTAGTTGTGTTCAGAGTGAGTGAAAACACGAGAAGCGAATTCAATGGTTAGTTGGAATTTTGCCAAAGATCAACACTTAAAACATCTTAGCTTCTATCAACTTGCAAAGTAAGGGCTTGATCCATAGTTCTAATAAGCAAGGATTGCGGCTTCAGTCATTTCTCTCTAGACCATTTTTAATGCTTTGTCACACTCATTAGTTTATTGCCATCGTACATTTTTTTGGAGTCAGTGGTTGAATATGTTCTAAATCACTAACCGAATAGGGCAAAAACTTGTATGGGTACTCGACCATGCCACACAAGCGTTTGGCAGCTGTTACATCTTCAAGGGGAAGGCAATTTAAAAACAGCATCGGTTTTCGAAAGATCAGGGTCAATAGCAGTTATTCGATGACCAATGAAAAAAGTTCTGTTGTTTTCTCTGCAACGTTAATTTGCAATCAACTTAATGTTTTTCTGTGAGCAATGTTTTTACAGCTGCTTTAACGTTCTGTAATTGCCAGCTTCCGCCTCAGCAATGGTTTTACCATTTCCAGTAACAAGGATATAATCGGCAATGGCGAACACGTTATTCAGATTAGACAACACTTCCTTCCGGCCCTGGTTTTCCTTAGGGGATTAATTAATTAATTATCTTATTTTTTCGCTATAACTTGCCAACCACTAACGCTCCATATCCAATCAAGTGCTCCAAAGACACATATTTTTATTTAAAATTAGGTTTATTTGAAAATTAAACGTTTAAATTGCAACATAAGCTTTTTTCTCAGGAACTAATTCTGTCATACAAAAATTCGTTGATCTTTCACGGTGGTGACGGCGTACCAACAAACGTTCAAACTCAAAAGTATCCGGATTTTTAAAAATTGAGTACGGGAGACATTTTGCTTCCTTAAAGGGTTTGAACAGCTCTCTAGCGCTATCGGTTGGCAAGTTATTACTAGAAAAAGTCCGAGGCACTATAGTGGGTTTGATTTCCTTAAAGGGTTTGCCGAAATTTTTCAATATGGTCCAACGATAGTGTGTCTAAAGCAGCAGTTTTTCCGCGGGCTAATTTCTTACGTATGTGTTTGGAAACGTAAATAGTTGTTTGTTGCTATGTACAATGAAATAGTTCGTTTTTACAATATCAGCAATTCCTTTAACATAGTGTCACCCACAACTAGAATAAGCAAAATTTTGGCCCGCATACCCCACTTGAATTCCGCACCCCTACTCTAATCTGTAAGACTAAAGATGTTTCTCCGACACAGTTGACATTTCGAAGATGATCGCTTCAAATTAAAAATAAGAAGAGACGAGACAGACAACTTGTGACAAGGTCAATTCTCTGGCAATACTAAACTTTATCTACGAACAAGATTCGTTTCACAGCCATGAATTAGACACTGGTTGCATCAGAGAATGCGTTTCGCTTACTAAGTAGGTATCACCAGCTCTTATTCAAACAGAACGTGATTCTTCCTCGATGAGACACAACGACAACTTCAGTAACATTGACAGCTCATATTCATTGAAATGTGGTTCAGTCATAACAGAAAGTAGGCTACTTCAGTCGTTTGGGTATGTTGCCACGAAGATTAACTGCAGCTGCTTTGGGGACAACAAATATTTTATAAGTGATGAAAAAGGTTTGTATTAATGTTCAAACACTTAATTTGCTTGGGTAACGGCAGATAACTTCACAAATTTTCTGAACCAAAAAAATGGATTGCAAAATGAACTTATTATGAAACGGCTACATAAAATTTTTAAAGTGGCGCACTCCCAAACTATAAGTAGCGGAGCTAACTTTTGCCTATAGTCAGGATGCTAATATATAACGGTTGTGTAAGCATTAACGAGAATGTGAAGGTTACGATTACCACCAGTGTTCCCTCTAAGAAACATTTTGCACTGAGGAAATGTTTGTTTGGATGCGAATGCAAATGAGCAACCGTGTGGACACATAACCACTTAAGCGTTTCATGGTTACAAGGGCCATGCCATATATATCTGATATTAAATCTTGAACGTTGCAAGTGAGCGAGAAGAGATTCCCTCTGTGCAAATGATCTCTGGTGGTACTGCTCATTTGCGAAATTAAGCTCCTATTGTTACATTACATGAAACAAATCTGTTCCAAGGTTATTCAAAAATCTGGGGTTTGGCACCTGGACTATGTTGCGCCCATTGTTGTCTGAAAAACGTAAATCATATATTGAATTTATGATTTGCTTTCAAATTTACATTCAAATAAATCACGTAAAACCGTTGCTGTTTGCAGAGCAACTTGCTGAAATCAAGCAAGCACTTGACGTATATCGAGGTGAGTGATCAATGCAATGCATTCAGAAAGTGTTGCTGACGAGGAAGACAACATCACGTTGTAACATTCACTGATTTACGAACACATTACGGTAGAGTCCACTAAAGCCTCAGATTATTCCATGCGTGCCAGGACGGACATAAACAACTGCCAAGCAGTAAACAGGCCACGATGGAGCATTCGGGGGCAGTAGCCACCAACTTTTTTTTGCCCCTCCAAATTTTGTTGCGAGCAGAAAATTTGTTTTAAACTTCTATCATAAAAAAATCTTCCCCCTTGAAAACGCATTTTGCCTTCCCCCAACCGTAAAACCTGGCTACGCGCCTGGCAGTAAAAACAAAACCGTGATTTGTCCTCTTTTCAAAAAGAGGGGTGTTAGCACTGCTTTCCAAACAATTTTCAGCATGAACAATTGCCGATGAGTGCAAACTTGCTTCAGTTCTGCAAATAAGATTTCGTGTCATTGAAGACGCAACGCTGGGACATCAATACGACTTAATATTGCATCATCGTTTTTTAACTACATAGACATGTACTCAACTGCTGTGCACTAAACTGGGACGTTAAAAATGTGATGCCTACAATTCAAGTACACTGACAATTTGATTGGTTTCCATTCAACCGTGACTGTATGAAAAGCTGTGTTAGAAGCAGGGGCGGATGCCGCCAGTAAGTCTAGGGGGGCGATTTCAGTAATATTTGGTAGTCAAAAGTAAAAAACTCTAGCCTTGCGGCAAGCTTCTGAGGAATCTGCCTGCTTTCTGTTTTCATTCTTCTGCGACGATTAAAACTTGCAAGCGTATCTATTTTTC
>JGI24158J21664_10008966_pt1 | contig 13341 bp, 7 predicted proteins | sample Ectturendosymbi3_FD_21664 | JGI IMG/M metagenome (IMG submission 21664) | reverse complement strand
AGGGTTCGGCGCATTCGTGCAGGTTAAGAACCAGTGTTCTAATAGCTGAGTATCTCGTTGCTGGTTGATGTCGAAATGCTCTACCGACCTTAATCATACGTCAGACACGGAGACCTTGGCGGAACGCACACTTATCGCAAACTTTCAGTTGAGTGGAAGTGGTAAAGAACGAGACGGCAATAGAATTGGATGACATTCGAGATAAATCCTGAGTATATAATCTAACCTTAAAAAATCGATGAGCAATGCGTGGGCGCTAAACGCGGTCGGATTTTAAACCAACCACGAGTCTAAAGGAGTTTTGTGAATCATAAAAATGACTTGCTTGTACAAGTAACTGCTTTTGCAGGATCTCAGCCGGCTGGATGTGGTTTCTGTGTCGTGCGGAGTAAAACCAATCTATCTCGACTTCATGCCAGGCCATCGCCAGCGGCTGCCACGTTTGTGAGTAAATCTTTATGGTTCGTTTGTAAATTACCGACATTGAATTGAAGTTTTTTCTTCTGAAGTCGCTTTGGGACACAGGTTGCCGGGGAACATTCGGGGGGCGGTTCTTCTCAAAAATTTTGTGGCTCCCCAAATTTTGTTGCGTTTTATACAGTTTGTTTTAAACATATAATAAAAACAAAAATATTTTCTCCCGAAAATTTATTTCGGTACCCCAAACCTTAAAAGCTGATCGTGCATGGCTGATGAACATCGATGAAGCAAAACGCTTAGTGCTTTTTTTGTGTCTTGCTTGGTTCGTTGGCCTCGAGCCGGGGGGGACGCCATCAGGCGAACGCAGGTTCACTGCGTCAAATGCAAGTTCTTAGAGCCGACAACAATCTTTCGTTGTTGCGTCGCTTTAAAGCGGATCAGAGTGTGAAGCTCGACAATAACGGGGCGTTTCAAGAACACGTGACGTTGAATTTAAGGCGCTGCGCTTTGGTTGAATTGATTTCTCTGTTTGGTGCTGTTTTTTTTCGGTCATTTGTCGCATAATTGTATAAAAACTTGCCGTAACAGTATTCGCTAACCTGTATTATCGGACATTATGACCGAATTGACTTTAAAAACACGGTCTATGACCAAAAAAAACACGTGTGGTGATTACTTGCGGAGTTCAGCACCTGGCTTTGACTATGAAGTGCTCACTTGTACGCGGAATTGAGAATCAGGCCAAAAAAGTCTTTTGCTTTATTTTATAACTGCTTGTGCATAGACTTGACCTTCGCGGGTATTTCCGGTGCAGGCCGTTCACTCGCTTTCTTTCTGTTGCTGAACTCTTGAAACTTGTTTGTTGGGTGTTTAATGCCGCGGCGGCAAAGCTAAAGCCAAGTGCGCATGCACGGGCGTCGGAAGGATTTTTTTCGGGGAGGGGCCGCCAGTGGATTTTCCAGGGGTATCCAAAAAGATTTTTGCAGGGGGGCTAAAAGTGGCGAAATCCCATCTTACCCACACCAAAACTAAGAAAATTATCGTTTTTTTCGAAAAATTTGATGGGAAAATGTCAAATTTCAAAATCCAGGGGTGGGGCTTGCCTCCCCCTTCGACGCCCATGTGCACAGGTTATAAGGGCAATACGCCGCCGTGCCTTGTGTTGTTTAGTATAGACTTGGTCGCCGCGGAAATCCGAATCTCTGCAGGTTTGTTCAGGTTCAACATCCAGATCAGGATTGTGGCTTATTATTGTAGTCATTAACTGCTTCTTGATTTGGAAATTACGACAATAGGAGGCATCTATCTCTTTCATGGCAAGCAAAGATTAGGGACCCCCCTTGCGGTAGAACATGTTATTTTGTGATCCGAGACGAGATCGCCCAAGTTCTTGCGCCTACCAACACTCACGAAATATATTGTAGTCTATTCTTAGGTGCGTTGGTTATCGATCGTACTCGCGACGTACTTAAGGAAATTGAAGTGATGCGTGCAGTTCACAAGTGTTGTCTGAGGTACTTGGCACTTATCTAGGGGAGCAAATTTGTGCTAATGTGTTCGCAGTGTTTGGAGTGGCCGATGTTGCCATGATATGATAGAGAATGTAAACTGTGAAGTTGCGAGAATTCGTTTTTGTCGATGTTCAAGAGAGATTGTTGACTCTAAGTGGCTTCCAAGTAGCGGTAAATACTTCGTCAGCAAGCCAAATCAGGATATTTTCTTTTTGAAAATATTGTTTGAAACGGTTAGCATGGAGGATTTCGCTCAGACTTTGTACAGAGCGGTGTTACCGTTTAATTTGAAGTTAATAACTCTTGCGTGAATAACCGTATCCGTAGAAAGTAGATACATTCTCACCAAAGATAGACTCTTTGCTCAGATCGATAAAATCTTAAAATGGCCGCGGATTTCTCTGTGCTACAACATCTAGGGCATTTTTGAAAGCACTGCTTCAATATCTTCCACTCATTTGGTCCGAATCGATCATATATTGTAACATTCCGTGCGTGACTTGGTTTTTGTTTGATACAACAACCTGTTCACTCACACAGAATGACCGAATTGATTGCGTCACCTCCCTGTGGCTACGTCGAACTACTCGTATGTCTGCAAAGCGATGACATCACTGATGACGTTTACGATGATGATCTGGTAGCGCCTGCCGTGCGATATTACTTCAACGTCAGTTCCCAATGACGTCGTGAAGAAATTCGTTTCTTTGCGATAGCGAGTCGTTGGCCAGCAGCTTGATGAACGATGAGAGATAGCACTCTCTGTTTCTTGTGTTGTACAACGTCACGTCGCAGCAATGAGAGAAGTTACTCTGCGCTGCAAGATTTTTAAACTATGCTTTGAGATTTTTTTGCCGATTTCGTGATTTCCTGTGACGGCGTTTGCCTGTGAATGCATTTGGGTCTTCGTCAGTTGCTTCAGTTTGACGTTTCATTTGTGTGTAGCAATCAACGTTGAGAACCCAACGCTAATTATATGTTAAAGCCAAAGCTGTGGGGCCGGAGCCAGAAATTTTAGTTTGGAAGCCTGTATGGAGCTGGAGCCGGATTTCAGGCTCCGGATCCGCAGCCCTGGTTCAAACGTTGTGAAACAAGCAAAAAGCCTCTTAATGTTCGAATCCACTTATCGCGCTTCTGTGGAAGCGTTCTACGATTTACCCACTTTGCACTGTTATCGGATTCGCGTTGGATTGGGAATCCCACAGATCACTCAAGGACGACCGTGAGCGTCCCCCCGAGCTGCTTGAGCGCGTATTTTTTCAACCATATCCGATACAGCGAATCCAACTGGTAGAGGTAGGTTGGGAATCCGATAAGGGATTCGAGCGGAAAAGAGGTTGGGTGGTTTGTATCAAGTCTTGTGCAACCTTTTCTGTACTTGTTTGATGCTAAAACCACTACCGTGGAACAGATTAGCCTATTCAAGCAAATCTGCAGCAAAAATGGCGGATTAATTTATTTAATAGTTTTGCCTGTAGGCTAACTACACATAGTTAGGGAAACAATCAGCAAAATTGAATCGGTTGAGCAAACTGAAAGATTATTCGGTGGATTACAAGACAGCAGATACTGGACTGAAGAACTATTACCCCAATACTGATTAATAGGTTTTCATTACAACTTGGTATAGTAGAATTATTCAACCACTGTTCAAAATATGTAATATTGGAAGTGGATGACTTCAGTATAGGCTACACTTCGAACTTTGTATCCCAGTTTTGATTTCCACAGTTCATAATGCAACACATGGAGTAGCATAAAGTGTGGCATAAAAGTTTGTGAAATAGGTTATACTGTATTTGCTATTTGGTGAATTGCAGTACCTACTGTTTATAGATTACGACTTACAAAGTGCTGTGAATCCGCATATATCTCTTGTATTGTACTGCAGAGAATAGACTGGTTAGTGATCTTGACTGAAATCAACAAACTGGTTTTGCAGTGTAAAAACAAACTTCCCATTTCCTGTCCTGTAGAAACTGCTCAAATTCTATTAAAGTCACTTGAAGAGTGCAATTACGATGCGACGCGGTTTTCATGAGCTCATCGCCTAGCAGTTCTCTACAGTTTTATCTGCTGGCTGTTATTTTTCGGACTATGCTAAATAAAATCACATCTGGGCGATTACATCTACACCTACGAAAAGCACCTTTCTGTGGTGGAATCTGCTTTTACCTTTTCATTTTAACCTCTTTTCCAGCTTTCGCAATACCGTAGGCCAATCGCACGAAGCAAATCTTGAATTCCTTGCAGTGCAAAAACGCCCAAATATCGAGTTCTACTTGTGTTCACGAAGGTAAGCCAAGGGCGACGAATCGCTCACGCGTCAATCAGATAACAGTGCAGTGTAAAGTGGGTAATTGATTCGTCTTTGTTGTGTTAGCATCGATCCACCCCGTGCAAGTGAGGGAAGCGAGACGCGCTCTTGCATGTAGAAAAATATTGCGTTATTCTTGCACAGGGCGCATTTTGCATTCAAACCAGAGTCATGATCAAAGTTAACCGTCTTCGCAAATTCTGTGCCTTGCCGTTGTTTGAGAACAACTTTTGTACGCTCCTACTTTTACAAATTAGTGTTTGACATGGTGTCTTCTCTCCTTGCGCACTATTGGATTGTTAAAAGAATTCTCTCTACTTAGGCATTGCGTCATCAGCTGAACGTTCAGCTTCCACCATTCAAAAAACCGCTATTGGCTTTAGCTTGAAATACAATCATCAGCCAGCAACTGGCTGATGTTCATAGTTTAATGTCTTCTTGTTGCTTACCCAAAAACAATAAACCTCTAATAATCTGTTTGGAACTGACCCACGACATACGTCTTCATGTTTCATGCTGCCTTTCGCTCAACCCATTGAATGTCGTTTTTGTGCGTGTGACAACGGAGAAACTGAACTACGCCTCTTTCACTGTAGTGCTCGTGCAGCACTTTTTGAGTGTCCACAACGTCATTTGCCAAATGCGACCTTGACCAGCGCTTTGAACTTTCGGGCCAAGCTGATTTGCAGCGTTTTTTTATATTTATTTTGTAGCATTGTCGATTCACAAGCTTCAGTTGATATTTTTGGCGCCGTGGACGTGTACTGCTGCGGCAGGTCTCGATTGTACTCGTTCGTATGTTTGTTGTGACATGACAAAATTACATCAATCAGGATTATGTCGGATGATCGACCGTAATGTCGGATGATCGACCGTAGGCTCTTTACAATTGCACGTGGTATTATCTCAATGCCATGTCCCAGAACAGCCAACACTTCGCGTTTAACTTACTCCTGCAAGGTTAGACCAACGTAGAATCCTTAACCTCCCGGTCAAGAGTCTTCGAATTCGCATCATTCGAAACACAAGCCGCAGAAAGTGCGGGATCGTAGATCACTGTCAGTAATGATGCGGGCAATCTTACTCAACTGGTCATAGTGCGTGTTGTTTGTCTTGCGCAATTCATTTTTCTTGATAGGCATCGTTGTTGCGTAATAGTGGGAATTGTTTATTTCTCAGCGATTGTGTATGGACAGCGAATCAAAATCATTGTACTAATAAAGTGTTCTTTCAATCGCGATCGGATTTTTTAAGTCTGATTTGCGCAAAGTGTGACACACCAAAACATGTTGCTAATGAATTGGAAAAGGTAGACATCCTTCTTTGTTGCGAAAGGTTTTGCCGTGTCCTCCAAAAACGAACTGACCAACACACTACAAGCTTTCCATCAGGTCCGCGCAACACTTTAATAGCCTAGTTGGTCTTTGTAAACCACAGCTCTGGTTAACAAAACCGACCGCCGTTTTCCTACAACTAATAGTTGATATCAGGGTTGGTAAATAAACAAAAACCGGCAAACCGACAGTTATTTTTCCGTGACTGCAAGATGCTAGAACACAATGTTGTCTGCTGTTTTTGCGATTGACAGTGAAAGCACGTGGTCAACCGTTCATGCTTTAGATATGTTAATATACGAGGTTAACGCATGAAGGCGTGACGTGAGTTCATGATCCGCAGCGAAAACCGACAAGTGTTTCACCATCTACCGTCAAGAGTCGGAGATCGTGTATCGCAGCACTTGCTTTGCAACGGCGATGCGTCGAATTTTTCAAAACCGATATAACTGCTATATTGATAACCTACTGACTCTTCTTCCAAACAGCAACTTTCTATTAGCACGTTTAGCAGAGTGTGTCGCGACCATATAGAGACTGCTTCGAATGATGCACTGCGAAATCCGAGAGGGCTTTTCGGCCGCTGAGCGGGACACGCAATTGTCGCGAGAAAACTGAACGAAGTGGCATGGGTATTTCCTTACTGGTAGTGTAAAGCTTGCAAATGGTTCTTTTCTAGCACAAACGCTGGAAACACCCCGATATGCCACTACTGTGTTTTCAACTGCGTCATATGTCACGCCTAAATCCTATCCCACAGTCATACAACAGAAACTGCTGATCATTGCGACGGCAACAATTTTGCAACAGTAAGAAAGACGGCAAACGACAGTAAGAGACAAGATACATACACACACCACAGTGCGGTGCTCAGGTTACAACGAGTAGAAAACAAAAGCAACAGCAGTGAACTGTCAAAAGCACAGCGCGGTAGTGCAAGAAGCATCGCCAGCAACTCGAATACTTCACCTACGGCGGCTGTGTTGTCGGCCCAAGTTTAAGCCTCACGGGGCGTAGCCGAGAAACCCCTTCGTCGAGGGCTTAATTTCGGCGTGGGCGATATGATGACGATGCCACCGCCGCCAGGTCTTCCGTCAGCACTGAACGCGAAAGCTGGCAGGGCAGGGGGGGCATTACCACGACCTCAAACGCGGAATCACACAGGAACACGACAAAACAGAAGTGGCTTTACGGCGTCGCTTGAAGAGAGCGGTTGTGCTGTGCTGACGACTACCGGGCAGGGCTCGGCCGGACGCAGAACGAAAAAATGGCTTCGACGCGTACTGCGCGAGCGACAACGGCCTTGGCAAGACGGGCTGTAAAATAAATCAGTACCTCACCCCTCCGGACTGCTGACGAAACTTGCGATCCCCCGAAACCGCTCGGCCGAGCGCGAGCTTCTCGCCGTCGCGGGCGTTCGCGCTGCGCGTCGCTTTGTCGCTGCCAGCGCAATGCAGCGGGTCGAGATTACCGTTGATGTCGTCGAGCGACGACGCGTCGCGCTTGCTCTGGATTGGGGGGAGAACCGCCGGCCGCGTTTTCACGAAAACGGGGTCGCTGGCCGCGACTTGCTCGCCGGCGGTCAGGAACGGCGCCGGGTCGGGCATTGGACTGGGGACGAAGGTCCCTGACGAGCGCCTCTCTCGGGGGGTGCGCTCGGCCGAAGAAGAGCTGGCAGGCCTGACCATGACGCCGGACTTGGGGCAGCGCGTCGCGGTCCCGCCGCCTGAACTCACGGGCCGTGCTTGAGCGTCCGTACAACGGGACGCGGTCCGATGCGAACTGCGACTACTGTCCAGATTTCGCGGCCTGGCAGGTGGTGTCGGGGCAAGCGCGCCACCGCCGGTCTGCCTGCCTTTCTGCGACAGCCTGGAGTGAGCTTGCTGCAATTGCATTGTCTGGTACGCGATCGTGTTCGAGCGACTGTCCAGCTCGTTCACCAGCGCAGTGATCCTGTGTCGATCGATCTGTCGAAAGAACGAAGACAACGACGTCAACTGCAGTCGGTGTTTGGACCTGGACCAGGCCTAGCACCAGCACGTGCTGTAGTTACATGTTTTTCTTCCACGCACACAAAAAAACTTTCAGAAAAGCGCATCTCATTCTCTATTGTGAAATGACGTTTTCTGTTGTTACACTCTTACAAACACTTTACGTACAGCCACTTGGTTTCCTCCTAGCTTTGTCAAAGCTAGAAGTACGCAAGTGGGTCCATCCTTCAATCGAGATCAAATTTCCTTAGATCANGGGTGCTCACACTTTAATTACAAAATGAACAAGTTCAAACGACCTACATCGAAAACATATATTTATTCATAAATATGTTGAGAATTCTTTTGCAATGTATGTTGATGTACCTTGCATATCCACAAGAGCCCATATTGCACAACACAATTAACTATGTATATTTTTCACAATTAACTATGTACATTGAACAGGCATTCCCATCCACCGGCCCTGAAGGTGTTCGTCATGCGATCTACCCACAGTTCCTTTGAGATTGACTGATAGATCGCGATCTACGTATTGAGCACCCCTGGTTTAGATCCAAGCTAGGGTTATGGGTGCCTGAATTCGATCCATGATCTTATTTCGGTTTTCAACTGATGTAAAGTTGCAAGCAAACATTTCACATTGAAAGATATGCGTTCAAAACTAAACGTCACTGTTGAGTAAAAAGCCTACCAATCATTCTCAATCACGAGTCCGCGCATAAGCGTTTTCGTGAGTCTGCCGAACTCGTGTGCTCAAGCAGATCACTGTTTTTCCACGTTTTGCAGCTGTTAAGATTATTTTGGTATATCACAAAACACCAACTGCGATACATAGTGCCCGGGTTTCCTGCAAATTGCAAGCTTTCTGCAAGAGCTCAAATTGACCAAGTCACCAGAAACTCAGGATATATACCTTGAGTTGGTTGAGGTACTTTTTCTCTTGCTGCTTGACGTGTTCTTCGAGTTCGACGAGCTGTCGTTCGCGGGCCTCGACCTTTTGCACCAGCTCGATTTTCTCGCTCATCAGCTCCTGCACTTCGTGTTCGTACTGTGCCAAGCGGGCAGCGACTGCATTTTCTGAAATATAACGGGGGGATTAAGGGAACAATAACCCACAGCCTGCTTATCTTTTGCAAAACGATAGTAGTGCCTTTGACCTGCGCGGTCGTTAAAACAGGCGATAGTCGTTCGGGTCGAAACTTGCAAGTGACGTCTGGAATAACTTCACTAAAATTTTAGACTGAACCTTCGATTGATTCAATGCTTAGTCACATTCCCTGAGCTGGCGCGTTGTGTTTCTGTTTTCGTCCGAGAGCCACATATAGGTGTTGACAAGCTTTTTTTTAAGAACAATATTAGAAAACATTCGCACCTCCAATTTCATCCGAATTAGGCGAATGATCCGAATCAGGCAAATCTGGATTAACCAAGGTTTACTGCAGGGGTGAGGAACCTGCGGTCTGCGTGATCATGTGATATGGCCAACATCAGAATTTTCGTTACCCAAGTTAGAGTACAAAATCGGGTCAAAACGAAGCTCCAGGACAAGCGATTACTTAGATAGTATGTCAAGAGAATGCCTGTCCCTCATAGTTAGATAAAGGTTGAATTTTTGGATTAAATTAATTGATTTTGCGGCCCACCAGCGATAATCCACCATTTATGCGGCCCGTGGTAGTAAATAGGTTTCCCGCCCCTGGTTTACTGTATCACTTATATCACAGCAATTTTTGGAGTAAAAATATCTCTAATGATTGAATAATTAGATATCAAATCTGTAACGACAGCAGATGTGGTGTAGTGCGGTCACTGCACATGATGATGGTGATGAATGTGACAACAACACAAGGATAAGATGAGGGATTGCACTCATGGCTTTGCACAGAAGAGGCAAACAGTGGCAAAAGTTCTTTGCAATAACCAAATTAGCAGAAATTTTATGCTCCATCAGTGTTGACTGCAAACAAACAGTTTACAGCACATAGTGCATTTCCCAAGTTCAGAATGTTTTATCTATTTTTTTAAACTCAAAACTTTTGGGCTTCTAAGTAAAAAGTATCAATTTATAAAAATATAACAATGAGCATTGTCACTGAAGTGATCTGTATTTAACTGAACAACTTGCTTTGTTACAACTGATGCCCTTGATTCTGTATGCTCCTCTGCCATTACACTGCTCCACTGCCACTGGTAACACATATCAATGTGTTGGTAACAACCGCATTTGGAATCGCATTTGATTGACTTTCTTTACAACAGTTCAATTTCATTTACACAAGTGAAAAGAGAGCTGTCACAAAGATATTTACAAATATTAGTGCTGTGATCAAACTCATACCGAGTGTTTCAGAAACATAGACACATTAACAAAGGAGTAAGACAACCTACAATCTGTTTTTTGCTGAGACATTTCGGTCATTTTTTTATTGAGACATTTCAGTTATTTGTCTCACAGTTGTATTAAAGCTTGCCGTGGCAGTGTTCATTAGCCTATATTTTCAGACATTTTGACTGAAATGACTTAATCTTTTTCAGTCATTTCAATAAGATTTCGATCTATGACCCAAAAATTACCAGAAAAAACCCAGTCTACAATGTCAAAGGTTACTGAATATGTTGTCATACACATTCCTTAAATACTGCATACTTTAGTATTTGGAAGCCTGATGCAAGAGATTTCATTCAAGCTTTGTACAATTCAATATACCATATTTTTCAGACCACAAGACACATTTAAAATCCTTTAATTTTCTCAAAAATCTAAAGTGCGTCCTATAATCCGTTGCACCTTATGGCCCATAAAATACAGCATTTGAATATATTTGCAACATACCTTTGACAAACCTTTCATTCTTTTAAATCGACAGTAACGTTAATAAAAAGTCAGTAGTTAGAATAGATAGCATTAAAAAAAATGATGAAATAGTCACAAAGTTCTGCCAGTAGTTACTGCTGCAGTAAAACAATATGGCTTCTTAGGTACACAGCTATGACCAACACAAAACAGAACATTAATTAATATAACACAGCTGTTTATGAAGTTTGCAGATTGGTCACAAGTTACCTTGCTCAGCCACTTCACTTTTCATTGCAAGCTCAAATGTCAAATCTGAAACAGATCAGGAAAACTTCATTTTTGATCACAATTTACATACAAAGGCAATTAGAACACATTGATAAGCTATTGCAAGGGTGGGGAACCTGCAGCCCATGTGGATATTTGATATGGCCTACATCAGAATTTTCGTTACCCAAGTTCAATATCATGTCAAAACGAAACTGCTTGGCCAGCAGGTACTTAGATATAAGTCAAGGAAGTCACTCTTCCTCATAGTTGGATGAAGGTAGAAGTTCAGGATAAAGTCAATTGATTTTGCAGCCCGCCAGCAATAATGCACATTTCATGTGGCCCGTGTAAATAGGTAGTTAATAGGTTCCCCACCCCTGGGCTGAAAGTGCAAAGCCTCATCAATATCGATAAAAAGTTTTTTAAAATAATTTTCTTTTTCTGAGACAATTCGCACCAATTAATTGTCATTGAAAGAATGAAACATTAAAGCAAGACAAGCAATTCAAAATTACAAGTTAGTGACAAAATCTTGAAAGCAAACCAACAATTATCTGCAAGAAAGGTTCATCATATTGCTGCAAGAGAAAGTGAGGTTTCCAACATTTTACTTGCAACTCATAAAAACAACATTTCATTTATAAAGTTGCATGAAAATAAAACTACCAGATGGAGAGAGTTGAGTGTTTATTTATAAATTGCATCACAAATTGATAAGTACTGAATTCTAAGACATAAGATCACCAAAACATAGAACAAAAGCACCCAAAAATGGTAGACAGGATTTCAAATTAGTACTAACTACTCTCACAATGTAATAATTATTTTGTCAAATTACACATGTGGGCTGGCATATACTTCAGGAATTATACACAGAAGTGCTTCAATAACAGGTAAAACCAGAACAGTTTCAGGTAAAAAAACAATAAAACTATACAACAACATTTCAGCTAGGAATGGTGAACTACCATAGCAACATATTTTGTGCTAAATCATCCTAGACAAGTTAATCCTTTGGAAAATATAGACTATTCTAAGCCTCTCTAAGGCCAAAGTGTTACAGTTAACACCCAGATAAGCAACTTGAGCCCGAGTGGTTTGTGTGAACTTAGTGATTGGACAGTGACTAATTCAGGAGGGGGAACCTGCAGCACTCAACCAAATGAACATTTAATATAGCCCTATGATGAGGTAATGCCAAACCTGTAGGTATGACTGCACCCAATAAGTCATTACTAAAATGTTGATGAGCTGTGTGGCATTATCTGCCATCTTTTCTACTACAAAACATTAGTTATAGTAGAATTTTTTATCTACGAATTACATGATTCTTCACGACTTGTTCAACACCTTTGGCACCAGCCGATTTTCACATTGCAACACGTTTGCTGCCAGTGTACGATATATTCTTACTTGGAAATTGGCCTAAAACCAGCAGTTTTTGGTTGCTTTACCAAGAGCATAGCTCCTTCGCCAATTGCGCTGGAGAGCTGTTCAAACCCTCAAAAGATCCGGCAAGTCTTCTAGTCTGCAATGAAAAAAGATTTTTTGTTTTTTTGTGAGTGACGTCATAAGTGAGGTAGGTTTTTGGCCATTTTGACTCATGTTACCTGGCCTAGGGCCCAACTGCTATACCAAAGTATTTCGCTGAAGTTTTCATTGGAAACTAATCTAGAATATCTGAGTCTTTTGAGCATTTGATCAACTTTCTAGCGTTTCTGGTTCAAAAGTTATGATCTGAAATAAACGAATTAATTAATTATCTAATTATGTGATAATCAATTATTATGTTTACTTTAGATCATAACTTTTGAACCCCAAAACCCCAGCAAATCATCCAAAGTATCAAAAGACTCAGATTTTAGCCTAGTTTCCAATAAAATCTTCAGCGAAATACTACCATCTAATGGTTTAGGCCCAGGGTCAAGTGTAATGGGCCAAGGTGACCTAAAAGTCCTCCACTTATGATGTCACTCACAAAAAATCCGAAAGCCAAAACCCAAAAAATTTTTTCATTGCAAACTACAAGACTTGCCAAGCCTTTTGAACATTTGAACAGCTCTCTAGAACTTATGGTGCCAGAGTTGTGCCTGCACAAAGCCACGTGCAATCCGGCTATTTTCACACGAACCACTAGATTCAGACTGGCAGCGAAAGGTGTTAAAAGTATGATTTGCCCATATTGGGCAAGTCTTTGAAACTCCACAACTCGCTAGGCGATTGAGCTAGAGAGCTGTTCAAAACTTCAAAAGATGTCTTCGAGTCTGCAATGAAAAATTTTTTTTCTAATTTTGGGTTTCAGGTTTTTTGTGACTGACGTCATAAATGGGGTAGGTTTCAGGCCATTTCAGCTCAGGTCACCCGGCCCTGGGCCCCAACCGTTAAATGGAATTTTTTGACCCAAGTTTTTATTGGATACTAGGCTATAATCTGAGTCTATTGAGCTTTTGATTGGCTCTCCAGCATTTCTGGTTCAAAAGTCATTGACTAACAACAACAAAAAATTTATAATCGAATAATACATAGGATTAATCAATTATTTTGTTGTTTTTAGGCCATAACTTTTAAACCAGAAATGCTAGAAGGCTAATCAAGGGCTCAAAAGACCCGGATTATAGTCTAGTTTCCAATAAAAACACAATTCAAAAAATTAGGGACAAAATAGCCAAACCTATCCGACTTGACGTCACCCACAAAA
>JGI24158J21664_10008965_pt1 | contig 13342 bp, 7 predicted proteins | sample Ectturendosymbi3_FD_21664 | JGI IMG/M metagenome (IMG submission 21664) | reverse complement strand
TTCTTCCAGATGTTTCTCATCTGTACAATTAAAGTTTTGACAGTGCCTAACCTCTGTGGGCACTTGCAGTTGATCAAGTAGGTTTTTGCTTTCATGGTAGTTGTCCTCTCTTTCCTGGGCCGTAACCTTAAGCCAGTCAATTCGACTTGGCTGGGGCTCCATCACCTCGTCATCAAATTGAGGAATCAGTAACAAGTTTTCCATATTGCATTCCTATTTTTACTGCTGCCCTCCCTTTTCCTTTCAAGGCGGTCATCAGGCACTAAAGAAATGAACTTGCAAAAAAACAGGCCATCTTCATAATACAGCACACCAGCATGTCGAGAACTGTGCAGCATGTGAGCGAACGCGACTGCGTTTGCGAAGGCTGGGCAGTTCTCACGCGGCGAAGAAATAACGAAATAGTGGAACTACTATATTACGAAACAATAGCATTGTTCACGCTGTTCGATAAGACGTTGAGTAAAGTCCGGCACGTAAATCCTGACGTTTAAATAAGCGAAAAACATTGTTTATTTTAGAGTATTTTTTAATCTGTTTCTATTTCCATGGGCACCAAAACGGGGCGCATTTATGGCAAAGAGGCGCCATTCAAAGGGGCGCCACAGACGTTTGGGGGGGCAGTTGCCCCAAACTGCACCTCCCCCTGGATCCGCCACCGCCTGCAGGTGGGGGCCATGGCCCCCAAAATTTCTAGCAGATCTTGTCATCTTGTGCTTTTGAGAGGCGGTTTCCGAAACAAAATACTGTTGCTCGCTTAATGTCATAAGATTTGACTCTACCAAAAATTTTGGGCTGACTATGTCACTGGACGTAATCTCAGCATCAGTAGGCAGCGCTTACAGTACTTTGTCTAGCGCTGGCGTGTTTTTACGATAGGGTCGATTGACACTACTGTGTAGTAGAAACCGAATAAGGAATTATAACGGAGATAATGTGATCTTCACATAAATCTGTCCATGTTTCGGTTTTGCTGGTGTAACACACAATGTTGATATGCGCAGTTTTAAAAAATTGAGTCATCAGCAATGCAGTTACCCTTCTCATGGAGTTACCCTTCAACTTTAGGTCCATTTCAAACCAAACGTCTCTTTTTTGCATCTATTGCTCCCTGCGTATCCAACCAACTAAACCAGGGGTGGGGAATTAGCGGCCCGCGGGCAACATCTGGCCCGCCACAGCGTTTTCAGTGGCAAACGGAAGCATTTAGAAAAAAGCTTCAAATCTGAAAATTTTTAAAAAAGTGTGTGGTTACATTTGTCTCATTGAAATACTTGCTCTAGATAAAGCGTATGTGCACAATAATGATTAGGCTAGAATAAAAACCTGTTCTGTGTACCACTATAGTTTTAATTTTATTTATTTATTTATCTATTTTACGATCAAATTAGAAAGTACGCCCTCCGCTAAACGCCGCCTTCTCAAACTGGCCCCTGAGCCATTGCCCACGCACATTTGCGCTTTCTGTACTTGCGGTTGAATTATGCCGTGCGCGATTGCTTTCATGGTTATTGCTGCAGTGACCGATTTTTTATCCAAGTTAGGTCGGCCAGCAGCAACTGATTATGTTACTTGAAAATCAACAGTGGATGTCTGTAATCGCATAGATTATGTTGTTCACGATTGACATGGCTTGGCCTTAGACAAACTGCCGATTTTTATTCAACGTTGCTGTGCACATCACTTTTTGTTCAGCGAAAACCTTGGTTTTTCACGGGTGCAGAATTTTTGTTGCTGGACTTGTGAAAGTTGTAAGCATCTAAGAAAATGCAAACGGTAATGAAAACAGACAACGCTATTATTAAGGTGAAGTAATAACATTGTCGCTCGCGGTTCCATGTTTTTTCATAAGAATAAAGTCGTCAGATTAGAAAAAAAGGAAATATGTAGTTGTTTTGAGTGTAGTTAGCACAATCCGAGGCATGAAGCTCAAAGTGAAGACCATTGCGACCACGCTTACAAAAAAGCATTTCCCCAAATTAACTGCAATGTGAAAGAAACACTGCGACGCCTGTAAGAAAAAGAACGTGTGATGTAGCAGAAAAGCGACATTTCATTACCAAAGATAGTTGCAAGAATTTTTTCGTGCTGCTTTGAACGAAACTGAATACGATTACGTAGATTTCAAACAGCATTTTTATCTACAGTAACATGTTACAGCAACAGACGTGAATCACTTTGCAAAAAACAAACGACACTTCAAGCAGTGGCGTACCTCGGATTTCCCGCGCCTGGGGACAAACGCGGTTTAGGCGCTCCCACCAGCCCATTTGTGGCAACATAAAATAAAAGAAATACTGCAATCTAATGCTTTACTTGCAATTATATAATTCCATGGACAAAATTTTCTTGCTTTTGCTGCTGAAAATTTATCGATAGCTTTGTCAAAAAGCAGATATGATTTAAATTCGTCACATTTTTAACCTAGAAAATATCTAACGCCACTGACTTTCTGTAAGAAGTTTTGTTAGCAATTTTTTGACCTGAAATTCGCCAATCATGTCTGTGGAGATGCTCAGTTTATAGGCGGAATTAGATCAGTGGCGGATATTCAGGGTGTTCAAGGTGTTCAGTGAACACCTAAAATGAAGAAAAAATTAAAAAAATCGGTTTTAGGGCATTCATTAGCGATAAATGACAAGAACTACCTTTATTTGTACCGTTGTCTCAGCCAGCGGATATATTTTTTAATACGGTCGAACGATTTTTGCTTGTCTGCTCAAGCATGACTGCATAATAAAAGTTGTTATTCAAGTTTCAACCCCTATTGCTTAGTGATTTATGGAATCTTTGGAATTGCATGTACGATTGAGCTAAAAGTCAGAACAACGGTACTTTTACCAACTGTCTCTAATTAAAATGTCATCTTTTTTATTTGTAACATTTGTGTATTGTGGGTTTTAATATTGGTTGCTCAAAGTGTAGAATTTCCTGTTTAGAATATGAAGTTAGTCAGCCGTAAGATTGTTTATTTGAGAAAAATTTAGTAGTTATTACGCAGAATTTATCTAGTAAACCTATGTTTAAGTGCAAATTAACTATCAAAGCGAAACACCTCTGTACTGGTTCTGAAGTTTCGGAACATGTGTTAAAAATATTATCCTTTGCAGCATTCGGCTTAGTTGCCGTTGAAGAAAGAAAGTGCGGACGAGGAGGAGCTGACGGTTGCACGAGTGTAGTTGGAGAAACTACATGCACCTGCTCAACAGGTAAATTACCACTTTGCTATTTTATTTGATGCCAAATATTGCCTAATTAGATATTGATATTCATGACACGTTTGCAAACAAGAGAAGCAAAAAACGCAAAGCTTGTGCAAACATACAAAATTGAGAAGAAAAATACAACAAACACCTTCAAGTGTGTATAAAAGAATAACACAAAACGCATTCTGATATTACGGTATTATGAATTGTCGTTTACGTGCTATCCCTTTATCGGTAAGACCTTTAAAAATTTCACTTTAGGTAAATGCCAGAATGAATGTGCTGAAATGCACGAACCTTTAGCGCTTGGAGTACCTCACGGGAGTATACCAAACAAATCTGGTGAACTGTCGTTTGCACAAACCATGTTTTTCCAAAAAGTTAAGAAAAGCGTTCGATGAATTTCCAGTGCGTTGAAGCCACACATAAATTGAATAATATAGAAATCAAGAAAAACACAACTATATTCTCGTGCATGATTTCCTAATTTTTATAGTTTCGAAAAAAGTAAGTGGAATTCAAATGCATGGCAGTGTTATCCATAGTTTTTCTTCCAAAAGGAATCCCAGCTTCAATTGAGATTCAAGAAAAACAATGACATTCTCCCTGTGATCAATTATATCTGCGAGTGAAACCATTCAGACAACTTCCTTGATAGAAAGTCATAACCACAAGCATAGAGCAGTCTGTTTAGCTCAGCAGTTTCAAATATATCATGATACATGATACAAAATCCGAACGAAATATCAATCATAGTTCTGGGCAATGGCTACCACTAACTGTCTAGTGTCTGTACGATATCATGTAGAATGTGCAGCATTATCGCCATGGGCATCGGAAGGGTGGGGCAGGGGGTGACTAAGGCATCCTTGATTTTGAAATTTAATATTTTTGCAGTATCTATCGATAGGAAATCTTTACCAGCAAAGAATCAGACACTAAGATCCTACAGAGTATATATTTCGCCTACTAAGTAGACATCATCATAGGGGCGTAACGAGGGGGGCAAGGGGGGCACAATTCCCCGGGCGCCGAATCACTATGGGGGCGCCAAATCACTGCGGGGGCGCTGAAAAGTACCAAAAACGTCACAAGCACTTTCTTCAATACACTAAATTTGCTTCCGAAAGAGCTCAGGTTCGAACATGGGGGGCGCCAAACTTGCTTCTTGCCCCAGGCGCCATCTAACCTCGTTACGCCCTTGATCATCTTAAAAAAAACAAATGAAATTCTTTGATTTTTTGTTAACTTTCACAGGTAAAATTCTAGTTGGCCGCTCCTGCAAAAGTGCAGTGCTGGCCCCACCCTCCTGGGCAAATACCTCCGACGCCCATGATTATCGCTTCCGTTAGTTGATCAACATAAAACGCTGCTGACGATTGAGCAATTACTTGCATTGAATTATACGTCCATTTTGTGAGCTGACTATTTGAACAGATGAAATTAATATGTTTAACTTAAACATTTTATGCTGGTGAGATTCATGCAAGCATTCCTCAGTTGCTTCTACCTGTGTTGGAGCCTACTTTTCATATCCTATACTTTTCAGATGGATGCAATGGATCAGAGTCGATGAAAGTCAACGTAATCTGTATTTTGGCAAGCACTATTTTAGGCTGGATTTTTGCGTAAAACATTTCTTTGAAGATATGCTTCAGATGTAAAAATGTCGGAATTCACGCAGTGTGTTGTTTTTTGTGAATATATTAAATCACCTAAAGACGTTTTTTACTGTTAAAAGTCCAAAAAGATCTTGTGTCACGTGATTATTATTTCATCCGATAGTGCAATTGATGTGGGCTGTGTTTTTATTTATTGTTGAAATTATTAATTTTGTAATTAATTATATATCGATATTCATCAACAATTACAAATAATTTTCAAAAACGACAGTCCCCCTGTTTAAAAAATAAAGCAACAAATGTTGACTAGATGTTTGTTTTCTTTGCTGTTGTGTCTTCAGGTACACTTTTGTTTTCGGCGACTAACGCTGAATTTGTTTGAAGTGTAATGAAAAGAAACTTTGGTTGTCCAGCAAAAAAACTAAGGTGATATACTGGAACTTACTTAGTGCATCTAATTACAAAATGGGTAATAAGTGACTTTGTGTCACAAATATGTCAATTTTATTGCTGATAAAAAGTCGAGTGATAACTTGAATCGAGACATTTGGTAAAAACCTGACTCGAGTCCAGTCTTCACACTATCGTTTCTCAGTCACCAAAAATCGTGACTCAAGTCGAATTGAGTCATTGAATCAAGTCATGCTATCATTGATTTTACGCATCTTTATTCCTGTAAATTGCAAATAAAGGCTTACGGGTGAAATGCTGAACACACTAAAGCAAGATTTATAGAAGGCATTGAAGCTATAGTCTCAAACACAAGCTGTGACCATACAGCTTCACATGAATGAAAGCAGAATGAAAGCAGAATGAAAGCGGCTTCACATGAAAGCAGAAAAAGAAAACTGATGCAAATTGCAAAACGGCGAGATTCAAGCAACGTGGTAATGAAAAAAGAAAGTAGTTTTTCGATTTTGTTGCTCTCCTAAAAGCCGCTGGTCACCGTGACTGAGATCTTGCGTAACCAGATCTATTTTATAATTTTTATCTTGCTTATCCAGTTTTCTAAGTTTTTCTCTTAGTTCAGCACAATTCAAATATTTGCGGCGAGCTGAGTTTGCCGTCGAGAATTGTAGGCTCTGAGCTTGCAAGGAATCTGCTTGCCATGCTCTGCTTTCATAACTTTGCTCTGATTTGGGCTTGCACATATCCATATGTTCCAACAATGTCTCCTTGAAGCTCATTGTATGTGCAAAACCGAATCATCGCAAAGTTGTGAAAGTGGAGAATGTTAGCGGCAGATTCCTCGAAAGTTCCCACCAAACCTAGAGCCTTGAATTCTCTTTTCTTGGAGGAATTCCGTTCACGAGTTTTTATCAAATCGGAAAAACGGTCATGACTAAGCCGCGCATCCCCAGGATTTGATATTAAATACATCACGTCTGTGTCAAACTGGCGTGGTGAAACAAGATCAGAAATTGATCGCCAAATTGTAAGTGGAATTGGAGTCATGATGGATTTAGCTGCGCATTTTTGAATGGAAGCGGAAAGTCTGCTGAGTAATCAATACAATTCCGCAGTAAGTGCTCTGTTCTTTCGACCAGTATATATCGTTGTGTTGCTCAGTTCCGCAAGAAACTGGGCGCGATGAGAAAACCAGGAAGCACTTGTAAGTTTGGATTGTCTTTACAGTGGGTGAGTAGTATTTTTAGTAGTTTGCTGACTTCATTTCCTACATGCGTAATGCATTAAGATAATAATGATCAGAATGCTGCAAGGAAGTCAGACGTTGCGAAGTTCTGCTCAAATCAACTTTGGGACTTTTCTCAATAAGGAAGTAAGTAGAAACGTGAATCTGAAACAAGAATTAAAACGTATGCTCTGTAAGGACAACACTGGTACGGAAATAGTATCACAGAATAAAAACAACTACCACTATTTAGAGGAAGATACTGCGTAGGTAGGAGATAAAAACACAGCATTCATGTTATCATAAAAGCATACTGCGAAGGAGAATCAATATGATTCAAAATGATGGGCTGAAAATAAACGACGTACCAAAATTAAAGAGTTGTGAGTATGGTCACTCACACCACAGGCATTGCATTGATTTGTAATAAATTTTTATTGCTATTGTGTAATAATTTCAATGGCACACTGACTTCACTCACCTATTTTCCTTTTTCAATCTTGACAATCTGATTTTTATACACCATTTTATGAGAAGTGGCCCGCGAGCTGTCATGTTTTTGCAAAATGGCATAAGTAGTTTGTGATGGCACAACCCGTAGGTCACAAGTAGTTGGACCACACTGCTCCATACAATAGCAGCGCGGCAGAAATCAGTGAAGAGCAAAGTTCGTGTGACGAAAGGAGTTGGAATAGACTCGTAATTGCTTGACGTAACAGTGGTAAACAACGGAAGAGTTAAGTTTGGAGTTGGTTGGTAGGCTCAATTGCTTGAGCTTTTTGCTACGGTGGTTACAGAATATTCAAATAACTTCACTTAAAAAGCCATTTGAGACGGTGTCATCATGAATGCCTGATGCTTTTGCGACAGTGTCGCGTAGCCGATGTGTGGAGATTGCAGATCGCGAGAATGCACTTTTCCATTTTTCTTTATTCAAAATCCTGGACACACACCGATATCAATAGTATCGGTTACAAAACTCACAGGGGATCTGCTTTAACCAATTATTATTATCGGCGTTCGGCAATGACTTTGATTTTGGCTATTTTAGACTAACAGCTAGTCAGCTACCAATGACCTGTGTAAACAATGTCGATGCAATTCCCAAGAGCGATCGGCATTCGGCAAGTGTGTTGACTAGCCAGTTGTATACATCACTGAGTGCTATTGTTTAGTCATAATTCATAATTGACGATAGTAAGGTGCTGTGAGGGGTGAGTCAGTTTAGAGAGCCTTGTTTTTCCGCACGCTTAGCAAATAGTGTTGGATGATGCATCTCAGAAAGTGTCCGGAGCCGGAGCTGCTAAATTAACCACCAGCTCCGGCTCCGGCTCCGGCTCCAGCTAACATTCACAAACAGCTCCGGCTCCGGCTCCACCAAAAATGACAGGCTCCGGTGCTCCGGGCTCTGGATCCGGCTCCGCAGCCCTGGAAGCAATATAAGTTCGTTCCGCACATATGAAGAACAACAACCTGTTCCTTATATTTTATACAGGGACACTCTTTGATCAAACAGCAGGCTTTCGGTTGGTATTCAATGAAAACGCGTATTTACAGCTGGCGTACATTCTCTAGAATAGCAGAAGAGCTAATAATTCAGTCTCTACGGATGTTTTTTGAGGTAAAATTCCGGAGGTTTAAAGGCTTACACTCTGAAACTGCATTTGGGAAAAAACTGGCAAACTTCCGCTAGGCTTTCGAACCTATGACTACTTTCGGTTACGTTTAAAGCAATGACACTGTTCATCAACGTTATGAAAAAATCGGAAATATTTGTTTTCCCCTTTAATCGATTGCTCCTGCAAACGCTATTAGTCTGAATCTACCACGGGAGGTTGTTAAAATGAGTATTTCGTGCAAGTTATAGCTCTGTCACTATTACTCTTTTCATAAATATCGGATATTGCTCACAAATATGAGTAACACTGAAGCTATATTTGGATGATGAACAACTAACACTGTACCTGTTATTCTTTGCCATCTAGTCTTATGAAGGAGTAAGCTGCGTACACACTGTTTGCACTTATATATGACGTAGGACGACTGTTTGTGTCTTCTCAAATGCACCCTTTCATGGAAAGGAAACTGAAGCAATTCAGTTTTGTGCAACGAAATACCTTGGAAGTGCAAAACTTTTCTCATAGCAAACAAATTCCAAATATATCGGCAAATTTATGTTTCTCACTACCTCCAGACTTGCTCAGTAACCCATTTCTAATTTAAAGTGAATTAGGCACTGGCTAGTCTTTTGGTTTTGGTAACTGTGTGAGTCAAACAATATTTTGGAAAAAATGTTTGTCATTGCTTTAAATGATTTTATACACAAGTTTTTTGTATCAAAACTTTTCCGGGTTTTCTCCTAGGACTTTAACTGTTGTGTGAAGATTGATCAATCTATCTTGAGAAAGTGTTTTTGTGACAAGTAAAACTGCACTTCACTGTGACCTACAAACTTGTCTCTTCCCCTTGTGACGACATCGTGTGAATTCTTCGTCAACATAGTGACTGCTAAGAAAGAACGTTTTATTATACTCGCTATTCACTCCATTTGGAGTGTCACGAACCTTCTGCGGAAATCCATCTCCAGTTAACCTGTGCCATAGGATATGCAGCTACTATTGAAGTAAATACTGAATTCTTGGCAAGTTATTGCCTAAGATGCGCATGAAGATTTCCCTTACACCACCCATTGACGCCAATAACTAGGCTGAACAGGCCGCAAGAATCGTTTTCAAGTCTTCGGAATGACAAGACGAGAAATCTTGCCCTGCCCACTAGCTTCATAGGCGCGTGCTCAACCCAATTGTGCTACTCATTAGACGATGATTATGATATATCTATTGAAGTTTAATTCTGGTTTTAGGAAATGTTTCTTTAATATTGCCTTTGAACGAAATCAAAAGGCATCTACGACACGAGGCAAGCGAAGCAACAAAATGTACGCACCTCTTCCGTGAAAGTCCATTTCGCATTGCAAATTGTTTGAAGTCATTTTGATTTAAATTGTTTCTTGTTTACACATTAAAGTTGTTGAGGGGCTTCTATTGGCACATTTGCACATAATTTTTTCCTTTATTTTGACAAACATATCACTTGCTTCAGAGCTTGTTATTTGTGGCTGTAGAATGATTAACGAGCGTTTTAACAAAACAATGCAAAAACTAAATGCGAAACTCTTAAATGTCTGAAAAAGAGGTCCGAAGCAACCGGTTTGTTTTCCTCCCCTAAAATCCATCCCTGATTATATGTATGAAAATTTTTCATTCCAAGAAGTCATTATTTTGCTACATTTGCCATACGCGATTAAGCAAAGGTTTTCAATTTTATGCTGTTACATCAGACTATTGTGATTTGCAAATTGAAATATTTTACAGTTATTTGCAACATTATGGAACTCTCAAACAATGAGGCCAATTTATAGCAATTTAGAGATATTGCGTGATTATAGTGCTATGAATGGCATTTAAAAATATTATTGTACTTGGAGTCTTCTTTTACAATTGTTGGAAATGATTTACGTATTTATTTAACTCTCATGATGACCCACTGCAGTGTAAAACGGTCATTTGCTGAACTTAAATCGTAGAATCGACGAAGGAGCACCATTAGACAAAACAAGTTGAACAGCCTGGTTCTTCAGAGCATAGAGCAGTGGTTCTCAAACATTTTTTCGTTGCGACGCCTTTGGAAACGTTTGCTCGGCTTGCGACGCACCAGCAACAAGCTGTTAATAAAGACAAGTAAAGTATCATCAACATTTTATTATTGATGAAACAACAAAAAGAAATATGCATCATTTGTTGTGAGATGCTTGCTAGTTTTTACAAAGTTCGTCAAATCTTGGAATAATTTTTGAAAACTGCCAACCCCATTTCCCTCTCAAGATTTATGCACGGTCGATATTTGGTTTTATTCACGGTGTTGGCAGAAAATCCTGCTTCGCGTCCGAAAGGGATAACCATTCGCAACGGTCTTTTTTCACCAAAGCTGTGTATTCATTCACCGATATCCAAAAATTTGTCGGATTTCTTGATTTAAGCTTTCTTTTCTGTAAATTGTCACAGGTAAGGTAAATACACTCTGCTTTTTCTTTTTCAGTAAAGGATGGTGGGGGAGGTTGTACGGAAGGTTCTCGAATCCATTCATATTTTGATAAATTCTCCCTAGGCACTCAGTGAATTTCGATTCGAGCTTAGATGGATTTTGAAAAACTATACGTCATAAATGTGAAGGAGCATTTTTTTTCAAGCAAATTAGACAAGAAAGTAAAGTACTGAGGATTTTCAGTCATGTTTACTGTATCTTCCTTCAACAAGGATGGTTTCATCTGATGCGTCAAGCATATTTTTGTCCAGCCCTTGCATAGAAAACTGCACTGAATTTTACTGTTATTAGTTCAGTTAGTAAACCTGCACTGAGTTTAATTTTGCGCGACGCCCTTATAAAATCAAAACGACGCACAGTTTTAGAACCATGGGCATAGATCATGAACTTTTATGTGAAATAGACACTACCAGTACATTAAGCAATTTTGCTTTGGCAAAACCTAGAAATGCTTTTGGTAAAAAGATAGGTAGCCCATATAATCCACCAGTTGCTATTTAGTACCAAGTTTATCGTTCTTACGAAATTCAGTACGCCTCACGGTAGTTACAGTGCATGAATGCCTACAGAATTTATGATTTACCAGCTGTTCGCTTGATCAAGTGTATGTTTAACTTAGGACCCCGCGCTCTTAATATGTTACAGGCCCCGCGCTGTCTTAATCCGGCACTGGCGAAGAGTCTTGATAAACAATGTTGTGCTTAGACTGTCTTCGAGATACTTTGCTAGGTCGTAACCATTCGTAGCACGCTTATCAAACGTACGCCCAACCTGAAACATATAAAAACTACTGGCAGTACCTATGTATATGCATATGGACATTAGTATTACTTTCGATGTCGGATTTACGACATAGGTGTGTATGGACCTCCACAAATAGGGGTCACCACATTAATGATACACTAATGAGCATCAAAGATGACAACTTGCGGCAAATTTTCTTTGAAGGTGTCATCAATGAATTTGCCAATGCCAAAGCTCCTAACGTTCCAGGTCTGCTTTGAGTATTATGGGATTCCATCTCAGTGTGTGTGTATGTGTGTGTGTAATTTTCAGTCATCTTGTCAGTTCAAAGTCTAAAAAATATACACATGGATCAAGGCCTCCACATGGCTTTGCGCACACTGGCCTCCACACATCAACATCCGGCGCTGATTACAGCACAAGAGTCAACTAAAACACTACAAAAACAAGGTTACAAGGAGAAAAAGAATAAAAAAACAACCGAAAATAAGAAGAAACAAATAAACGTGCCAGTACAAAATGACAAAACAAAGTCAAAAAGCACTCAAAACCGAAAACAAATATAGTTAAAGCAAAAAATGCTTCTAAGTTTTTTCATTCCAGTAAAGTTCAAAATGCTGGAACACCGTAAAAAAAAGGGGGACTAGATTGTCTCGTCGAGCACACTTCGACAGAAAATTAATTTTCTTCTCAAGGTTTGAAATTGATAGTCGGATTGTGATTGAATTTGGAGTCGTGAAGAAATTAGATGCGGACAAAATTTAAACGACGTAGATGGTCTGCTGGATGATCAACACAATTGCGCAGTAAGTGCTAGGTCGCAATCGGTATCTATTGTGGTATTGTTAAGTTCTACAAGGAACTTGGCGCGATAAGAAAACCAGGAAACCGTTGATGAGAAACAAGGAAAGTCTTGTGAGTATAAGCTCACAAGCTAATGTTTTACTTTGAGTGGGTAGATATTTCTGTTTAATTAACCCCTCTTCTCCTGCTTCTATCAAGAGCCAGAAGAACTGATGAGCAATGCGCCAAAAACCGTCAGTGCCCAGCAACGAGGTCAGAGGTTGTGACGTTTTTATTAAAGCAAGATGGAAACTTTTGCCAATAAGGAAATACTAGCAAATTTGAATCTGAAATTTCTAGCAATTTAAAAGTATTTTGTAAAAATAATACTTATAGCAAAATAGTATCATGAAATAAAAACAACAGCAGCGTCCGAAAAGGTAAGTACTATGCGGTATGAGATAAAAACGTAATGCATCATGTTATGAAACTAAACAGGCTGCGAAAAGAATTACCATGCTTAAAACAGATTGGTTGAAAATAAACGTCATGCCGGAATTGCAGATTTGTAAGTCAGTTTAACCAAAGAAAATAAACGGCACATCGGATATGAAGAGCTGTGAGTCGGCGAACTCACTCAAGATACTGCTCGGCCGATTTAAGGGTTGTATTCAGACACTGCTGTGGCACTCTGTTAAAGCGTCTAGCAGGTACGCCGGTATGGGTTAAAATCGAAGCAAACTCAACGGGTCTGGAAAGAAACTTTAGATATTTTTGTTGACTGAAGCTGCACCAGCTGGTGATCGGATAGGCTGTAAAAGTCACCACGTAAATTATTATAGGATTGTCAGTACAATTACAATATGAGGAAGTTAGGTTTTGAGTAGAATATGGCTAGTAGGAAATATCAAAGTACAAGGCTAAACAAAATCATAAGAGTTGGTGGTTGAACCAAACAATTTATAAATCCTCTACTTTTCTTTTCAAAATTTAACCGCTTGCTCCGGTTGTATCCGCACTTTAGGCCTTTTGTCACAACAAAACATTGACAATATTTCTCATAAAAACGACAACAAGGGAATAAACAAGAGTGAGAAATATGTAGTTTACAGTGTAATGGCGCTAGGCCATTACATGCGAGAAAAATCGGCTTAGTCCAACGGTACTTCCCCGGCGAGAAAGCACCCGAGAAAGAGATGCGAGATGCCGCCGCGCAAGCATGCGAGAGAAAGTGCCTAAGGACGAACGCC
>JGI24158J21664_10008961_pt1 | contig 13346 bp, 8 predicted proteins | sample Ectturendosymbi3_FD_21664 | JGI IMG/M metagenome (IMG submission 21664) | reverse complement strand
CTTGCTCGCGCTACATATATAATGGTGTTATTCTTCACGCACATCCCGTTCGTGGTGAATCACACAATCAACGCAACACCACCGGAGAGGTTGCAACAATAGTTAGACATTCGGTTGTTAATGACGTGTAACTTCGAATCAGTAAAATTGCGGCGCTGTCACTACATGCCGAAAGTTGCGTTGGCGTTTCTGCAAAACGGTAAGATTGTATCGTTTCCAGACGATTTCTTCTTCAAACCAGTACTTTGTTCAATTTTTGTGTAGCGCTGCCTTGAACGATGATTCTGTCAGTGAAGACGAGGGTGGTTTGTTTGTCAAGAAGCAAGAAACGTTCGAACGAAAGTACAACTTTCGATTTGAAGAACCCGACGCTCAGTTTGTGAGCGAATTGTTTTGTCATTTTCGTGCGCACTCTGCCTGCTGGTGCTCACTTCTTCTCATTTATATGAGACAGTTTTGTTTTGCCTTAGTTTTCCAACGCAAAATTATTGAAATGCATAGTTCGTTGCCAAATTAGTTGCTAGACCATACACTTCCTGTATCTAATGCTTGTCGTCTTTTAAGTGGTAAAAAGTAATAGGGCGACTTTCCGTCCTTCTTAGCCTTAATAATCGGCTGAAGGAAATGCAAACACGGATATACTTCATATATACGGCATAAAAATGGAAGTTTGTTGGCATCAAGGCGTCCGAGAAAAATTTTACCGGGGAGTACAAGGATTGATACCAGGCCCTCTTAGTTTCCCGGGCTCTCGTTCAAACTTGAATAGCTTGTTTGTATACTGATTGAACTCAGCTGTCATGCTAAGATTTACAAATGCAATAAATTAATTGTTATACTGGCAACTGGCATACACTAATAATTTTGGGCTTGATTACAGAAACTTTCACTTTACCGGGCCCAGGAACGATGTACCTCTTGTACCCCCTTCTCGTAGGTCCTGGTGGGAATCCGGTGCTTTGAAGTAGCTTGAAATCACATAGCGTTCAAAATCGTTTGTTAAACAGCTTCTTGACATATATACGTTAAAAACACTTTGGTTACTTTAAGCTTTTAGCTGTACGGGATTTCTTTGTCATCACCGCCTTGTTCGCTGTTAACGAGTTGCAGGAGCTCATGTTATGGATGGCAGGACTAATCCTGGTTTTTGAGGACTAGAACAACTGTGTCCAACCCGTCCAAGGTTTTGTGCGGCCCAGTTTATGTTTGCGCTGTAGTATAAGTAGCTTTCATACTGACAACCTGTCCTTACTGTGATAAATCTTACATTTGACATATTTGATGCAGTGGTACTCAGTGCCACATTATCACGTCTGTACTGCGCTCTGGGAGATCCCGCATGTCCACCGACGCCTTGGTGCAAATTTATTGCTAATTTTTTGATTTTTGCCTTTGTTTAATTGGCCCCAAACTTGCCTATGAAATCAAACTTACGGATTGGTTAAAGGTGCCAAACAGTCGTTACTATTGCAATTAGGATTAGACGACTTTCAGTACATTAATTTAAAACAAATTTAGTCTGTTAAGATCAAAGTACGTCTTTCAGTGTTCGGCCCTGGTTAAGATAGTGACATAATTTTGGCTCAGTAAGTAATTTTAGTTGGACATAGCCACACCAGAACGTTCTTGTGCTGTGTTCAGATCAAAAGCTACCCTCGCACTGTGGCCACTTCCGTTCGTCGTGTTGACAATAAATCGAAAGAAAAAAGGACAGAGAGAAAGAAGCGAAAAGAAGAGGCAAAGAGAAAGAAGATGGAAGAGCTCAAGAGGCTGAAGCAACTAAAACGCGAGGTAAGCCCACTGCCTGTCTCCACTTCCAGTTGCCGAAATTGTACACAGTGTTCCAGAGGTGGCCACGGATCCGGAGTGTCGGAGTCGACTCCGGCAGGATTATGCGTTTTTCTTTCGGAGCCGGAGTCAAAAATTTGTGAAAAACCAGACCCGGATCTAGAGTTACTTTTTATTTTCGGCAGTAGCAGGAGTATGCGCGATCTTTATACATATCTTTCTTAAGTGAAAACAGTGCTTCATGTCGGTTGCGTCGATGGTGACCGGAGTCAGAACAGGAGTCGGATTCTCAAATTTGAAAAATTTCAGAACTTGAATCCGGATTCAAAAATTTTGGAACTGGAACTGGAGCGGAGTTTGAAAATGTGACTCCGGCCACCTCTGCAAGGTACGCGTGCTTTTTTCTTCATTCTCCATTGTTTTGCTAATCGTAACGTGTGTGTTACACTGGATGCGAGTTTCGTTGACATTTTGGTCAAATGTGTTTATGTCGTAAATGTAATCCCCGGGTCTTGCTCAGTTATACTAAATCTCAATAATGTCTTGAACAGACCCGAATTTCGATAACCATGACTGTGTTGCAGCATGGAAAGAGTCGAGGTTAAGCGTTTTTGAAGAAACAAGTCGAAAATCAAAACGAATCATGAAATCGTGATATTTTTACTCAACGTCAGGAGTTTTTGCGCGTCACTGAATCCAGTGGGATTTTGAAAAGTTCTTGTAAAAGAAAGTAGAGCGTGTTGGTTCGCTTGAAGGCCGGTCTACACTGCAGCGAAGTAAAGTGGAGCGAAGCGCAGCACAGAATTATGTGACGGTTTACACATGCGCGAAGTGGAGTGCGGGGTTTTCCCCGAAGCCGAAAATTCTCTTCTATAAACACAGCACATGATAATTGCGGCCGGCCTAAAACCTGTGGCTAAAAGCTGTAGTGGATGTTCTAAAAATACTCTTTGGGTTGTTGCACCATGTAATAGGAACACGTCACGACAATATTTTGGTGAAATAAATTAACTGGGGACTTTTGTTTCCAATACAACCCTTCTAAAGCAGTACAGCGTCAAAAAAAAGTTTGCGATTTGATTGTGGCCACTAATTAGCACGCAACCCAGCATGCAGGCACATATACAAACAAAAATCGGACTATCTTCATGTGCAAAGCATACACCGTGATGGATATAAAGCTGTTCTTATATGTTGTTCAAATGCTTAAACACGGTTTTTACTTTCTGCATACAACCATCTCTTTGCAATTAACATGCATAAATAATATTGAGTTTGATTGACTTAAACCTTTTACAACGCATGATGTTATAGATTGATCTCAACTCAGCAGCACAACGCCTGTAAATGAAACGTTTGACCTTCCTGTGAACACAAGGAGAAATCCTGTGTGAATGTCAATTTAAAACAATAAAATACTAAAAACTTTCAGTGATCGGAACATCAGGTCTACAGTTGATCTCACAATTCATTTGCAGAGGCCAACTAATTGCATGCTTTTACACATAGGCTGTAAAATGCTCATTTTTTGGTATACCATAAATTACAAATGTATAATGACTTCATGAAAAAAACACTCAGGCTGGTTGTGATGAGGTTACTATTCAGGAAATCCAGAACCACATTCCTAAACATTCAAATATTTTTCCATTGGTATAGTTACTTGAAGTAACCATATGAAACCCAATGATATTCAAAATCCACACAGGTATCAACCTAATGAAAATTCTAAACTCAAAAGTTTTTTTTAAATTGTATGCTAAAATGTGATGAATCGTTGTCATTCAGTTTTTGAAGAAACTTGCTGTGTTTCACACATTTAAAAGAGGTATTTGTGTCTGACTGACAAAATACATACAATCTCAAAGCCTTCATGTAATATTCTTATTCTCATGGAGCCACCGTAGGGTCATAAATCCCTTCATATGACATTCAAGCAAACTAAACAAATTGACATAATGAAATGCCTGTAACCTTGTGTGATGTATCAAGCCTTTTGCAATTTAAAATGTGTTTTGTTCATCTTCAGTGGCAATCTGTGTGATAAAAACACCATGCTGTACTGTAGATCATTTGACAAAATACCAGTACACTAAATTGATGAAGGAAAGTGGTTTCAAAGCATTTATAGCAGTGAACAAAAATTTTCTGTGGATGAAAGATTCCTCCAATTAAAAAAAGTTAGTTCGTTAGTGCACTGAACAATTGAGTTCAGTTTATTTCCCCATCCCGACCAAGCACAGAATACTTCATCAGGAATACAGGGACAGGAAGCGACGGCCGTAGCTGTCATTTAAGTCACTGTCTCCACAAATTCATGCAAAACAACAAAATGCAAATGAAACACCATAGCAAAATAAACAACGAAAAACAAAACAAAAAACAAAAAAACGAATGCAAATATCAACAGAGACGTTGCACTAAGTGAACAACACCAAATGTTGAACAACTCAAAAAATCTCACATTGAGTACAATCAAAGTAAGTCCAGTTTGCACTGCAGCAATCCGCATCCCTCAGCCAATGAATCAGCCATTCCCACAGCAGGACCACCGCTCAAAAATACGTGGTACTTCTCAAAAAAATCAATATCGCGACACGAAGCCGCCTAGGAAAAACGACAACAGTAGCTCACAGTCAACCTCGTTACCACACAACAAATACTTGACATAGTTATTCGGCTCTCAACAGTCTTCACATAAATATATTTTAGAAACACTTTCACAGTTAAAAGTCCATTCCAAATTGTGTTTGGAAACACTGTTTCCACACAGGCAAGCCTTGCAAAGCCTTGACAACATGACACAGTACCTACTGTACGCCTGGCCAACCCAGTTCAGTAACGCAAAGTCAACAATCAAACAAACAAATGAAAAATGAGATACATGTCCAACAAGCTTCAGCGTACTTAAACCTAGACTAGACGTTATCATTCAGATATAAATAAAAACAAAATGTAAATATCAAAGCAATCAGACAATAATTATATATTACTATTAGTCAATTGCCTACTTTAAAACCTATCCAGCACATACACACAGTTTTTGTTTTCAACCAGTTTCCTAAGCCAATGTCATTGCATGAACAATTGATAAAAGCATAATTTCAATGGACATTACCTATTACAAACCTTTGAAAATCTTATACATGCTTAATGCCTACAATACAATGCTAATTTTGCGGTCTGTTACAATGCTAACAGGGCTTTGAAATTTAATCTCATGCTTCACAACACTTAGCTCAATTATGCAACACATATTTGGAAATGAAATGACAAAGTTGGTGATTATCAAACACTTTAAACATGATCTTCAGAAAAGCTGCGTATACTGTAAAGCCTATGCACTTTAAAGTTATGGATTAGGCAATATCTTGATCTTTGTATGAAAGCATACTTAGCTTACTGTAGTATTACTTTATGGGTGATAAGGGGATAATATACATTTATAAAATAAACAGTCTGCCAAGACACTGGAAGAAAACAAAATGGTTATCATATCGGTTATATTATTATAAGTAGACTATTAAATAAGGCACTGGCCTACATGTCCGTAATAAAGCAAAGTTGAGTAGGGTTTATTTAGCAACAATTGGGAATTTCAAACATGAGAAAGAAACCATAGCATAATCACTTGTAGGCTACTAGGACAGTGAATCAAGCTGAAATCGGTGTCCATGGAGTCTGCCAATGAGTGGTCATCACTTTTTTTCCTTACAACCTCGAATTGCAGCAAGGTGCTGCTAAAGAGGACTGCAACACCAACTGAGGTATGCTATGTTTAATCTGCACCAGACATGACGGATATTAGTTGGTGAAGTCCTGAAGCGTTCGACAAGAATCGTAAAATTAATAAATTTGTAACGGTTTGACTCTACCTCTATACAGTTACAAGTGAGAGTAAAAGCTGGCTATACAAGAGTTGGAATGCTGTTCCTTTATAGCCTAAGCAACCCTGACCTAGTCTATCACTGAACCTTTTACACAATAGGCCTAACTTTTCTGCATATAGCATATGTCAAATAAAAATTCCTGAACAGTACTTGGATCATTTTGAGCAACTTTCCTGAGGTTGTTGTGCTGCATACGTGGGTTATTTAAGTGCTTCAGTTCAAAACTTCACGTTACCAACGCCACGACCCCAGGAAAAAACTTGCACTTCGCTCAGCTTCACGCCGCTTGGAACGCTCCCGAAGCGTTACAAAGTGTAGCCGCGCTCCGTTAAAATCTGCGACTTGGAGCGTGGTCGAGTTGGTCAGGTTTCATTTTCAAGATAATAAAACGAACTAGGATTTGCGCTTGACTTCATTTCACTACGCCTCGTGTAAACCGGTCGTCCTTGAGTGTTTCTTCGTGCGGGCTTATGAATTTTTTTGTGCTGAATTGAATTAGGCTTTCGTGGACCACTGCACTTTGTCAGGATTCCTACGTTCGTACGAAGTCTTCATTAAGCATGTAAAAAAGTTCCGTCGTTTTCCAGCCTGGAAAAGTCAGGATAAAAACTTTTTTGGCCTGAAAAAAGAACTTTTGTCAGGAAAAAAAACTTTTTTGGTCAGTAGTTGTGTTTTGCAACCACTAGAAGTAGTGCACAATAACATATTGCGAACTGTTAGTTACATATAGCATTTTTAGATGTCACATTACACCTCTGTATAAATCGCTCAATATTCTGAAAATTCCCGATATTTATAAATTTGAATCAGCTTAACTGATGCATAAATTTCACCATGAAATGTTGCCAACATCATTTAAAGACTTGTTTCACAAAACGGCTGAAGTTCATTGTCATAATACAAGATTTATACAAGTTTCAACAAACGCTGGTAAAAAAAAACAATTTCTCATCGAGGAGCTACTCCTTGGGCAAATATAAAACAACACTTCAAAGATAAACCCCATAACGCCTTCTGCAAGCAATACCGATTATTTTTGTTGTTGCAGTGTGAATGAACGGCCGAAATATTTACTACTGGATACATCCTGTTAAATTTTTAATACAAAATAGATTCACTTCATCTCTCTGGATTCTAGTGATACCCTAAGTCAGGCTTTTTTGTCACATTTTCTGCAATTGAGAAAGCTGTCACGGGCCACAAGAAAAGCTCTCGGGGAACGCACGCGGGCCGTATGTTGTGTAGGCCTGGTTTACGCATACGCTTGACATGCGTTTCTGATTACTCGTGTGGTTTGTAACGTGGCGCTTGGCTCTTTGCGGTAGGCAACTGAACTATTTCCATGGTCCTTATCTCAGGTCCGTTTCACTGTTATATGTGTGTTTGTTGTTGCTTTCATATTGCATAGCTATCACCGAGATGTGTCATTGTGCTGGGGTACTCCGACTCGGTAACCGCAAGGTTTTCGGTGTCCTGGCTGCAAGGTTTCACTTTGTTTTGTTTTTTTTCCGAAATAAGGGCGACTCAAGTTCATTAAACCGCTTATTGACAAGTTGCTTCCATGCACGTCGCCAGTAGTTTCGTATCGTGTGTGTTGGGGCGTGTGTAACCGACTCGAGTATGTTGAAGTTTCGCATGTGTTTTATTTTGTTTTCTTTGCGTGCTGGTCCATGTCCTGTGGCCGTTGCTGCTGAAAGAAATGCACTAAAATACACCGAATCTCCTTGTGAATAGGTCATGACGTCAATAAAACGTCACGATGCAAAGACCCGAGTGGCTGCTCTTGACCTGGTCGTAGTTTTAGCGATGGCTTGAGGAGAAAATATCGATTTTGTTATTGCTAAAGAGTGGACCATTTTAACATCTGATATTACTTGTTTGTGACCAATCTGATTATCAAGTCGTGCCACGGCCTACTTAAGATATCTAAAGATATCTCAAATAGGCCGTAGTCGTTCTGAAACCTTCCAAGTGGCTTATTTGACAGGAAATAATGGAAAAAATCAACAGACTGCAGGAAGCGACCGGGAACGATGACGTCAAATTTTCGGCTGATGACATCAGCGGAGACTTTGATGCAGAAGCATATGACGAGAGAATGAAGGTGGTTTATTTTAATAGGCGTGTTGGTGGTAAGTTTCCAATCTTGGGTTATGACTGAAAAGATGCTTTCTCGATCCTCCCCAAAGGAAAAGTGGTATGAAAATGAATGAATGAATGAATGTTTTTAACGCAGCAACTTTTCGACAATCAGTTCTATCAAGGCGAGGAAAACGAGAAACCGGAATTCTCTGATCTTGATGACTTTGATGAACCAAACTGGGATGAGTACCAGTGCGGTAAGAGTTCACTGTTAAAAACAATCTTTATTCGTTGTCACGCAAGTTAAGTTGAGCAAGGTTGTGCTGAAGTCTCACATCAACGTCATGGAGCTGTTATTTAACAAAGTTTGTTATTCCTGTATTTGTCGTCTAAAACCAGGATTTGAAATTAATTTGAAGGTTTTTACGAGTTCACAAAACACTGAACTTGCAAAACTTTGACATGGTTTCGTCGAAACCACAACAGAGAAAGTTAAAGTCCGTAGTAACGTAGAAAGAGTTGATTCTCTGGCCAGGTGAACGAAAATAGGCAACGCCTGCTTGAGCGGTGTTCAATGTTTTTGCCTTGTCATTACGACACCTTCATCAAAGGCTCAATGCGGAACAGCGTAAAGTCGATGCGCCCTCGCTTACAACGTAGGCATGGTTCGATGACGTCATCATCCGCGAACGTCAGCTCCACAGCATCCCTTTGTGGGCTGCGAGTCCGGTTTGGTTCATTACTCACTAAGAATTCGTGCGATAATAAAATGTCATCACTGTTTCCGCACCTCGCTTGGATAGCGTGCTCGATGCTGGTGGCTGGGGTTCGGAAAGCAACCCGGACAGCGCCCGCCTCCTACTATGCGCCAATCCCAGTGACGTACGTGGGCTCTACAGCGACAAACACGAGGCGCTCATTCGAAGCGGATTTAGCCATTAACACACTTCGGATATAAAGTCCCCAGGAAAGATGGCATCATTATAGAGATTCTGAAGAGTGGTGGCAACCCCCCATGTTGAAAGTTCTTGTCCAAATCTTTATGGCTTGCTGGAAGAAATGCTGCCTCCCTGTCGACTTCAGAGATGCAAACATCATCAACATTTATGAGAACATAGGAAATTGTTGAGACTGCAATGACTGCAAGGTGGGTCTCTTTCGTGAGCATTGCTGGTGTGGGTTTTCTCTTACCGGCAGTGGGGCGGATTTTTTACCAAGGGCTCCATGAAAGTCAGTACAGTAGTCGCCCATTCAGATCTACTTACATTTTCAAGCACCTGTCATTTTTATTCTGACCTCAGCTTCGAGGGTTACTGGGAAAAGATGACTCAATTAACGGCAGAATCAACCTCGTGGTGGTTGTTGCACACTCGTAGCATCCACCATTGAACTCCTGGATATGACCTGAGCCTGGATCACGATTGCAAAAGTTATTAAGTCGAGATCGTAACGTCCGAGACTTGGCTCAGACTTCGTGAACGACACTTTGCCAAAAACGCTGAGACTATAACCTGAAAGTGTTTGCCTTATCAGTTTATTTTGAATTTATAAAAAAAAGAATGGTCGACACCTTCGAGCTTTAATTTCGTTAGATTTGACCGTTTATGCCAACTTTGTAAGTTTATCTTTACTCGAACTTTTGTCGAACAGTGAAAAGGAAGCTTGAGTTTTAAGTCATGTTGATAGAGGATCCAGCATCATGTTGATAGAGGATTCAGCATCATGTTGATAGAGGATTCAGCATCATGTTGATAGAGGATTCAGCATCATGTTGATAGAGGATTTAGCATCATGTTGATAGAGGATTCAGCATCATGTTGATATAGGATTCAGCATCATGTTGATAGAGGATTCAGCATCATGTTGATAGAGGGCCCAGCACTCATAGTCTCGAGACAAAGGTTGTTGTTCACAGCAGGGTTGCGGAGCTGGAATCGTAAGAAGTCGGATTCCTTAAAACACTGGGAGTCGGAGTCGGATTTTTTTGTCCGACTCCTAGTCCGGATGTCCAATTGGATCATTTTTTACATACACTCCTAAATTCGGAATTCCCGTTGAAATGGTACAATTTCTTTTGAAACTTTTTTTGAAACAGATTTCTTGCTGTGTACCACGATTTCCATTGATTTTAACAGTCAAACTTCATTTCCTTTATGTTAAGGAGTCGGAAATTTTGGAAAGTTCGGAGTCGGGTATTTTACTTCCGACTCCGCAACCCTGATTCCCAGAACTGCAAAACAGAGTCCTGTGTCGTTTTATAATAAGTACGGCAATGTCGGTTTTACGAATTATTAGTTTTGTTTATCGAGCTGCCTTGTGGTTTGACGAGCCAAGTGAGTTGAAACTAATGCGTTGCAGGAGAGGACGGCGACTATGGCGATGATTGTCATCAAACGTACGACCTTCCTGACTGCGAGATGCCTGATTTTAATGTAAGTTGTTTGCGCAGGGAAACTTTACTCGGATAGTTGTACCGGATGTCACGTGAATTTAACCGGAAGATAAGTTTTGTCGTCCCAAGTGTCCCGTCGTTCATGGGATCGACCAGGGATGGGCGCGGCAGCCCGGGGAGGGGCTAGATGGGGAGCACAAAAACCGGCAAATAAGAGCTGCACGGGTGGTAAGAAGGCATCCTACTGCCGCTTTGTGTTGATCCGCCGTGACGTTGCTCCATACTGAGGTTTGTTGCTCTGTATTAGTTTTTCAATTTTAGTGGCAGCAGTTATTTGGTAATGGCGTCTTTTCCAGTTTTGATTGTGTTCTGATTTATTCATTTTCTTCGTCTTGAGTTTTCTTGCTTTCTCTGCACTTGTTTTAGTCTTTCCGCATTTTAAGCAATTGCTTGCAGATTTCAGGACTGAGGAAGCGTAGAATTACGTGAAATCAATTTCCTATCAAATAAATTTGATGACTAAGAAATGCATTGTGCCCCTAACACCCATTCAAGAAGTTCTTGTCTTGATCACCACGTGTATTAAACTTGCAATTCATCGATTTTAATACAAGGAATCTGTCTCTTTCCATTGATTTGAGCAAATATTGTTATACCAAAAATGAAACAGTGAAGGTACACTGCCTTAATATTTGAACTCCATTTTCAAAAATTAATCTCGTGTAAATATTTATTGATATTTATTAACACCTGTGGATATTTGAAGATGGATTGCGACTATGAGCCAGCAAGAAGCAAATTCGGAATCCACCTGCTGGAAAGAAACACAAGAAATCAGCTTTTTATGAAGCTGTGGCCAAGAAAAAGCCCGGTTTTGACCCAGGTACGGAAGATTTGAGATTTTTGACGTCTGCACATATCCACGTAGAACGTTTTGCAGTTACGAAATCAACCGATTTCGTTATTATAAATAATAACGTAAGCATTCAAAAATTATGGTAACGACCAGTCAATGCCAAAATGCAAGCAAGTCAAACAGGTTCATAAAACTTACCAAAAGTTCATCCTGATTTGTCGCTTCTAGTGATATGCGTTTGATAGCACACATCTCTTTCCGCGGCTTACAATATGCAGCTTGAACAACCGCAGTTGCGCCATGTCCTGTAAAGTAAATTCACAATCTAAAGCAAAAAAGTATACTGCTATCTCTTTTACATGGCACACCATGAAGTAAAGAATACTGCTGTTACAAAACAAACAGTTCAGAATGATTTTCATCACCATCTACCTCCACAAAATCTTTCTATATGATACAACCTGTTGTTTGTGTTGCATGCTGTGCATGATTAAAGCAATGCATACTCCACACACACAAACAGAACACATGTTCCTTAACATGAATATTATTAAACAGGTAAGTTTTGCATTGAATATCCACTATATGTATGATGGGGCATGTTTGTAAACTCAGCGAAAAGTTTAACTAAACAAAAAACGACTGTACAATATTTTTGACGCTGTAGCACAGTATTCATTCCAGATGTGTCTAACAAAATTCTGCCTACTACTCAATAAACATTGTTTCGCTGTTGGCAGCCCATGGTACAAATACAGGCTCACAATTAGTCTCCACCAGTTCATTACTGAAACGTTTGTTGTGTGTAATGACTTGACTACTCAACATCATGTTGCAGAATGACAAAGCACAAATACAGCAAGTACAAATGATGTTCTCAACTGGTCAGAACCAAATGAATTCGTTCAAAAAACTAGGATGACTGTTCCAGAAAGTGAAACTGACAAAAACAAGAACCCACAAGTTTTTGCATTAAAAGCATGCTAGTTTGGGTTATGCAGTCTTTACATGACTTTCTTTTTTGAATGACAGGACTAGATTTTTACAAATGAAGCGCCTCTTCAAACAGCAACTTTAGGTGGAATAGAGAAAACACATCTGGGACTGCAAGTCTTGCTTGCAAAAACATTCTCAAGGGAGGTGCTTTCAGATGATGATTGACACATTCCAATTGACTTTTCTAAGTAAATGAAACAAGGACGCCTCATAGGTAGCAGCAAATTTCTTCATTGTGAAAAAACAATGCTGCATTATCTAAAAATGCAAGGAACCGTCACAATATTTGTTTTTACATTTAACCTCCAACCAGTTTGAATAACTTGCTAATAGAGCAAGAGATTCATCAAATGATGTGTGAAGGGTAAATTTGTGAAATACCCAACTTGTGGTTCCAGTTTGGTTGTTGTGTTGTTCTTTCTCAGAGTTCAGATGCCAAAGCATTAAAATATGGAACAGGATTTGATGATGAACAGTGCAATGACAAAAAGTTATTATGGAAGGCCAAATTCAAAGTCTAACGCTTGTTTGACATCGGATGCACTAATGTGCTTTCATTTCACTTTTTCAAGTTCACATCCCTTTTTGTTACAACATGGCATCATATGCAACAGAGGCATATTCATGCTGGAAAAACACTTCTTTTTGCTGTTTGAATTTTTGCACGTTTTCTTTGACAAATAATTAGGCAGTGTTAATCACAGTGAGAATTCAGTGAATGACTATCTTGACAACCCAATCAGCAGAGCACAGAACTTTTTGAGAAGGTCAAACATGTACAAAGCACAATACATTAAAAAATAGAGCACATCATTTTTGATCAGCAATTTCACACATCTCAATGCTCTGAATCATGGCGAAAGTTTTAACCCTTCAACGACCGCACACGCCAACATATTGGCGCGCCCTTTTTTGGCCATAAATCGCCAGCTGCTAGAGCTAGAGAGCTGTTCAAACCCTCTACGGATTCAGCAAGTCTTCCAGTTGACATAAAAAAAACGTTTTTCGTTTTGGGTTTGAGGTTTTCTGGGGGGAACGTCACAAGTAGGGGTGTTTTTGTGTTATTTTGGCCACCTTTGCTTGGCCCTGTCCCAATGGGCTATTTTTTGGACTCAAAGTTTAGTTGAAAACTAGGTCAAAATACGCGTCTTTAGAGCCCTTGATTCACTTCCTAGCATATCGGGAGCGAAAATTATGGCTCATAAACCCAAAATTAACCAAAATTTTCCTCCCTCAAAAGCCACTCCAAGGGGCATTTCACCCCAGGCAATAACTCGCCGTCAGATTGAGCTAGAGAGCTGTTCAAACCCTCTAAAGACTCGTGAAGGTATGTAGTTTGCAA
>JGI24158J21664_10008959_pt1 | contig 13349 bp, 10 predicted proteins | sample Ectturendosymbi3_FD_21664 | JGI IMG/M metagenome (IMG submission 21664) | reverse complement strand
AAAAAGTAATGATTTTTGGTTATTTTTTGCTAAATCACATAAATCCGGTGCCATTTGCAAGATGTGGACAGGATCGTCATCACAGTCGACATACAAAGAACATGTCTTGTTCCTGCTGAACAGCATGCTTAGGAAATCAAGCATTTAACCAACCTCTGTCAAAAATCTCGGGCATGCCTCAGAAAAAAAAAGAACGGAAAACCTGTGAAGAGACGCTGGCAAAGTTTCAACTGCTGGTAGGCATCGTTGAACCAAGTCAATTATACTTTATGAAGAAAAGCAGCGCCGATCAGAGTAAACACAAGCGCTCATTTAAAGCAATGCCAAAAACTTTACCAGCAGTTCCATTTCATCTGCGTCTCTTCCACGCAAGTTAATAACTCGGGTTAATTTTAAGACATTTGCCGTAACCTTATTCATACTACCGATCAAGAATACGGGGTCTTTTCAGTAACACACGGCTCACAGACTGTTTTGTTCTGTGGCTGAGAGATCATACGTTCGCTGATACACCCGAAACAGAACGACGACAGATCTGCAAAATTTTATCAAAAATCGTCCCGGTCATCCCATCAACAACCAATCAATAATGTCCAAATCAAATTTAACGGCCACGGTTGCGCTCACGAAGCAGAATGACTTTCACGGCCACCGCCAGACCCAAAGCGCTGAGCAACCCGCATGCAACCTTGATCGTTTCGATTGAAGGCCTAAGCAGCCAGAAGTAGGTGCAGCAGGTAGCCACCGCACTTCAGCGCATGTACATTAAACTCCACTCAGACGACAAACAACCCCGTATTGCCAAATAAATAATGCATGCGCTCACGTTTCGACGCGTTCCATTGACTTTCCATCATATCAGTTCTAGCCGAAGCGAAAATGACAGGCTGAATGCATCAACGCACTTCCAAACTGCCACACACGCAGCCAGGCGTAACCTTCACCTCACTGGTGCATGTACGCAGTATGAATTAGAATGAAAGTATACGTACTCGTTTATCTTACTCAGCTATGAACGCTTGAAAGGTTTTAACCTATGCAGAATATTTTGCGGTTGTCTCACTACGTTGTGCGCTAGCTTTAAACTACTCGCACAGGCACTCCAAAATTTTGCCACACCGCTATCGAGGGAGACAACCGACAGGATATGAGGCATTCGTGAATTCGTTCGCTACTCCACAGACATTTACTTTCACCGTATAGGTCCAAAGAGCGCTACGACATTGACACAAAGATGACATGAAACTGCTCGCAGCGCCGTAAATATTTGACCAGCACGACCGGGTGTCGTCAGAGATACAACTTAACATTTTAACGAGAACCGTACGACCTGAGAACCGGCGAGTAAATTTTACAGCAAACATGCGATTGTGCCACTCACCCGGGCAGAAGTCAAAACAATCAGAACAGGCATTTTCGTCGTAACTCCTGCTGCAGTGCAGCCCGAAAAAAGGAGCGGCTCGATGCGCGTTATTACGCGCGCATCACAACAACATCCAGATCACATGCGACTCATTCCTCCAGATGCAACGGCTTGCATAGCGTGAGTTGCTCACCCGGCAACTGCGCCAAGCAGCGCGCCGATAGCAAACGCAACCTGACAGTTGCCTGGCTTCACGCAAGCTCAAGCTAAACATCGATCGGAGCCGCAAATAACATTGGGATTTAATTATATCCTTTACTTAGCGTTAATGACATGTCCCCCCGACCGTGAGCCGCTCACTGGCTGCCTGATTGGTGAAACCCACTTCAGATCCCTATTTTGTGATTGGCGCAACGTCGTGATTCTTTCCCTCGGCACTCACACTGCAGCGTGCGATCAATACCACAGACTTGCGCACTAAACAAACGCGTGACGTTTATACCAAGAGGTATTGTATCAACTGACATCTGCCACAGCAGTCATTTTCGCAGCAAGCGCAAAGCGAAAACAACATTTTCAGCTCTCATCAAAACTGAAGGATGGAAACTATCGTTAGTTGAGCAAAAACCAACAAAACACACGACGATGCCTCGTTAATGAAGCACATACAAACATATCGTATGTCATAAGCAACACTTCCATCAAAACAAGTTTGCTAACCTTACACCATCACGTAACATAATATAACACAAGTTATCATTGCAATCGGACTTAAATGCAGCACAAGTGTCAAGGCCACCACGCAACACACGAGGCTAACCTACTCTAATCAGCGCAGTGTATGCCTATGGTGTGCGAATAGTTAACAGCACGCGAAATATGTTTGGCTTCTCCTGACCACCGATAACACCTACCACTCAAAATAAGCTCCGCGTGTCGATCACCAGATTTTACAGCACGACGCACGAGCTTAGCCACCGTTTAGACGCAATTTGATGTGTCTTTTGCTCACACTTAAAATTATTTATAAAATTCGCTGTGCATTTTTCTTCTCAAAAATCTTTCAGAAGCTGCTTTGAAGGCTTGTGACGAGTTTATACACATTGTTGCGTCGCGGGAGGCATTTTAAAATACCTATGCTTCATCGATCATGAAACTCACTTGATAACGTTCCGGATAAGGACATCACTACGTCTCCCACTAAGCAACAATGGCTATGAATTTCCTGACTTCGATGTTTCACCGTAGCTTCATTCACGACGTAACGCGTTTTTTATAAAGCGGTCCACACATTTTCACTTTCTTCCAGTACTACCCTGGCACTTAAGACGTTTCTACAAAATGACCTTCGGAGTTAAAATTGTCGATAAAACTGCCTTGAAACGTAGTTGTGGTAATCGCATCGCAACTGTGGATTTCCATTATTCTGCCCAGCCGCTGTTAATTGCGCGAAAAAAGTTTTTAGCGCTGTGGTTTTGTTAACAAGTGCTGCAGATTTATTTACAAAACACACAGTATTAAAAGCTCTAGGTTTCGAGGATTCAGCCACCTGGGCTATGATTTCTTCTTTCTGCGATGATTCGAATTTGCGCATATCAGTTGTCAAGTAACTAGTCTCCACAACGCTGAAGGGTTTGAATCCACCAAAAAATTGTTTTGATAGGATATCGATTTCACGTAACACTGCTCATCTTCAGTCTTACAATCTTATTCAAATTGATTCCATGTGAAAAAGATTGGTCTTAAGATGCGGTGCAACGTGAAATCGATTTCCTATTAAAACAATTTTGCCGATGTATTCAAACCCTTCACCTTCGTGAATACTAGTTACTTGAAAACACAAAGCAATCGCTTTTTCATCACGTCCGTTCTTCCCAGAAACCTCGGATAAAACGCTTCGTGCAAGATTATCCCCTTGCAGCATTGCAGAGTCGAGGAGATGGCGGTCCGCGTTCGTACTTGATATGGTCATTGCCAAAGAACATACGATTCGGCAAACGGTGCTTTTTAACCGGTCCATAGCGCAAGCTCACGACCAAACAACAACCACGATCAGGCAGCTGGCGATGCATAACAAACGTGCAGCCTGCTGCTGAGCTTCCGCATACACCTAAATGTGAAACTTATAATTGCCGTGGCGTTCACACAGGCGCTACTTAGAGAAACGCAACATTTTCTGTCGTTCCTTTTATCGGTACATCAACCCTTCCGAAACGATCTGTCCACTTGTGTTTACCCACAACTCTCACTGGCGACAAAAGAACCACGACAGCAGCGCCGCCGCCATCCACTAACAGTTGGCACTCTTACATACATCATCATTTGCAAGATTTAAAAGCTGACATCACAAGCAGCGTGACAATTGGCCATTGACTCCGAGAAGTCATCCAGTGGTTTGAGTTGAAACGAAGTTGCGCGAGACAGCTTAGTTGAGCTTTATCATCTTTAACAGTAACGGAAATGATTCATTGAACCAAAAGAGCGTTGCAACGGAGAAGAGACCAAGCTGCGCGTTTGGCAAATCCTGGTAACTTACAAGCCGCAATCTCAAGCATGACGTTTATGCAAATGGTCGCAATTTCGTCTTGACATTGTCAAACTTAGTTTCGGCACAGAGTGGGCTTCGCAGAACAGCGATAGGTTGACACAATGCAGCTCCCTTGAGAAAACACACGACTGCGTTTTCAAGGCCGCGATGCTCACAAGTGATCAACAGGATGAGGGTATTTGAACTAGACTGCCGAATTTTCTGTAAAAGGTCGTTATAAAATAGTAGGTATTAATTTACGTTATGAACCATATACCGTATGTATTCAATTGCTGGCCACCCTTGTTAATTGTAAGCCGCCCTTGATTGTAAGCCGCACGAAATGGTGTTGAAAAATTAATATAAGCCGCCCCTGATTGTAAGTTGCACTTGAACATAAGGTACCTTAGCCTCTGAGATACTTTAGTGTATAGCACGTTTCGCGTTTAATTGGTAAGCCTGTCAAAGATGCTCACACCACCACAACTGCCTTCTGTTCATCATAACCTCTCCTGTGATGGATGTGCACGTGTGTACGTGATGCTGAAGACTAACAGAGTGGAAAGATAATGCGAAAAGAGAGTTTGGTCAACAAAACGTAGCTAAGGAAGGACTGGGCGTCATCTATACCTTTCGATAAGCTAAGGAAAAAAATATAAGCCGCCCTCGATTGTAAGCCGCATGAAATGTTGAAAAAAAGCTGCATAAGCCGCGGCTTACAATCGAATAAATACGGTATTATATTTAACGCTGAGGGCGAAGAGCGACGAAAGCAATAACAAGCTTTGTACTTTCAGGTTAAAAGCAGCATTGCGATTACACAGGTTTTTGAAAAATCAGTGACTGCAAAGTCAACGAAAAGAAAGGAATACTGATGAGATTACAACAAAATAAAATAACCTTTCCTCAAAGTCGCAAGAATATAGTCGCATTCGTCACACACAATGATTTAACTTAATGCATTTCGACTATGCTACTGTACTAAAACACCCACATAACCCTATAGCGGTTGTAAAAGGAATAAACTTCAGCGTAAACTAACTCGCGTCAACTGCAGCCTGACATGAGGCCATGTCTGCGAGTGCAAACCTCAGGTAGAGTACATGTCTTGTTTTCATTTGCCCTTTGAAACAAACCAGTCGGCGTTACCTCGAAAAATATCGCCATTCAAAATTTTACGAAGAAAAACTTCTTGGTACCTCACAGGATTAATGTGGTATCGAACGCTCCAATATGAAAAACTATACCAAACACTTTGCCAGTGGCTCCCAACCTGTATCGCTTCTCAGCACATTGGAAGTGGGCGGCGACCTCGTAATACCTTTTCATATGGATTTGAGCGTTCATTTAGTTTTTCCTGCCCGGATGTAGCGCTAACCTGGATGGGAACCAGCAAGCTTAACTCTCTTTTCACGACAAATGTTCACTTCAATTGTGCGACAGCACGTCCGTGTTGAAATAATCAACAGTCGATTTTGTTATTTTGTTATTCAGCGTTTGGCCTGATTTTGCACTGCCATTACATAACAGCCCTGTTAACGCAGACGTCGAATGGCGCAAACCACACGTTTCTTTTCACGCGCATTGAAAAAACAACTGCGTGCTTGCTGCAGTCATTCAGAAAATGTAGAAATGCTCTCGTAGGGGTGAGTGACGTTGTGAAGCTTTTGACAAATGCCCGAGCGGCCTTCTGTTTCAAGCATGCACGACCACCTTCGAAGCATTTCCAGCATTGTTACGCTTGCAACGTTCCGGGTGAGCTGTGCACGCAAGAAGTCTGGATTCACGCATCACATAAACTTGATACACGAAAAGCTTTGCTGAAACACGGTAAGCTGACAAAGGTCGCCGGGTGCGGGAATAGCGAAACAGCGTAGGTGTAGTATAGGAAAGCAGTGTGCAGCAGAAGGTTATTTAAAACATTTCAACTGTTTTGGCAGTCCTTCCGTGATTCATGTTTCTTCGACAGGAGCACCCACAACTAATTGCGCAATGCAGTGGTGCCTAACCGGAGAGCCACGGCACCCACCCAAGTGTGCCAATGCCCAGGTGTGTCGCGAGCTGATACGTTTTGTTTTTCAATATATCATCAGAAACACATTTTCAAAATTTTATCAAACCTCATAGCACATTGCTGTGGGATCGCCGCTGGATGTCGCAAATTATATTTGTTTCTTCTGTAGGGTGCCGCAAGTCTGAAAATGTTGGGAAGCACTTGGTCGTAACGGTATGTTCCTGGTCAGCAAGTTCGACCACGTGCACATTCTCCGCCAACGGCATGAGCCGGACAAGCTCTCTGCTGACAGTTAGCGGAAAAAACATGACTCGCCAAGCGCAGTTGCAGTAGCAAACTTTGACATATGCCGCGATATTTTTTCAGGTTTGACAACAAATTTAATTGGAACCGTTCCGTTGTCACATCCTCCGCCAATTCTTCCTCTATCCTACAGTCGGTAGGGGTTGGCTGCAACCTCAATCACGATCTGAGCCAATCACTAATGCATAGATAACTTCACACTGGCAGCATTCAACACAGTTATATTTTATCTACTGCAAAATAAATTCCATGTGTCATCTACTGCTCAACTTACAAAAACTCACAATTCTAACAGATCTTGTGAACTGTTAAAACAAACAATCGGATGTGTTCGCAAAAATTGGATGTTGGTGCCTTGTGCTCATTCCACCACCACGTGCAGCGGGTCAAAAGCTCAGTTACTTCGTTGAAATTGACAAGCCAACCGTTTTCGTTGCACTTGCTGCTACTTAAGTTAAAAGAAATTCCAGCACATTTACCTGACTTTAAAAAACTAGACTACAACATGTCGGTACCACAGTAGCCTACTTTGTTGCTTCCCTTGAGTACTGATGCGGTATGTAAGGGGATAAAAGCAATCTATCAACCCGCATTTAAAAGCTCAAACAGCAGAAGCCCATCACCCAAGTAGACAACAGTAAAATGCAGACCATTGTTTTGCATCATGCCAAAATTTCTTCAACTTACACGTTAACGTTGAGCTGAACGCAGAACGCACAAAATCACAGTATTAGGTGTATGCAGTAATGAAAACGATTTTAACAAGAAGAGAACGATCGGCCTTCCTTTCCGCCAGCCAACAGAAGTAAACAGAGAACCGGTGCTTTTCCACAAAAACACTACCCACCCAGCGAACTGGTCGGTTCGACCTACTTGTGCCCCGGACCAGGTCAACATGTAAGAGAGCTTTATATTTGCCTCGAGGCTAATAAAATTAAAACCTGTGTTACTAAGTCAAAAAAAACCTTACGCTTTGGTTTTCTGAATGGTATATGCTGTTGACGTTAACACATGCCGCTATATATTTTGCTAACATCACTTGAAGCCAGCATTAGTGCTTGCAATCAATGATGTTACGAGCAATCAAAGGTGAAGGCGTCCTGTTGATCTGCTCGGTATCTTGCATCGATAAAACAAAATAGCTTTCACGCACACCAAAAGGTTACAGCTTGCAGGCTATTCGGAACAGCAGAGATAACCGCAGGTAGTGTTGACCACGGTAAGTACTGAAGCTACAACTGAGTGCCTTGGTGTACGGAGGGCGATACAAGTTGTCTGCCAATCCCATCAGAGAAAAGGTGATGCATTCTGCAAATTGTAATACGCCCTACCCCTCACTTGCCTTCGTTGCCGCCATAATCTCAAAATTAGTGACAAATTTCAGAAAGTTCCTTCTACACTCCCTGTAATACTTCAGTCATCGTTTATTCACAGGGTCGTACCGAGGGGGCAAGGGGGGCACGATTCCCCGGACACAGAATCACTATGGGGGCGCCGAACGACTGCGGAGGCGCCGAAAGGTCCCAACAATGCCACAAGTACTTTCTTCAATATAGTACATTTGCTTCCGAAAGACCTCAGGTTCGAACATGGGGGCACCAAACTTGCTTCTTGCCTCCGGCGCCATCTAACATCGTTACGCCCCTGTTTACTCAAAATACATATCGCCAGAAGACACAAACAAAAAAGGCCTAGTTGCACAACTGATAGATGTAAGACCCATCAGGTCTTAATAACTTTTGCCAAAACTTAGTAATAAAAGCCAGCAATGTATTGTTTGCGAAGCAAGAACCTTTTGGGGATGGAAACGCCATTTTGGAGATGTTATTTGTCATTTTGCCAAAAAGGGAGAACAAAGAGCATACCAATGCAAAAAAATTTAATATAGTTTCAAAGTTGCTTGTTTACAGTTTTCATCGTACACTGAATGTATTTAAATGCGTCGTTGCAATGGTGAGCACGTTAGATTTTCTTCTCGAAGGTATTCATTAACGTTTGGCTCTATTTTATTGCCGGGTCGCTACACTGTGCGTTTCAGAATGTGCTTCATCGTTAATAAACGTTTGTACAAGTTCGAACGATTCCTTCAAGGACATACCCAAGAACGATGAGATCTACTGGGAAACCATGCAGTTGCGCAGCGATATATAAGTTAAGCACGTCAAGACAGACTGACGTAAAACTCACGCACAGAGTAGTCAGAACGATCAATCTTTGCAGCTAGTAGTAGTCCGGGTACATTTATTTTTAGCCTGTTTCCGCATGCAGCATCCCAAACTTTTCGGGAAAGTTATTAAACAACGAATGAATCACCAGCACTGCGCTTTTCAGAAAGATTCATATTCAACAGTCAATAGTCAATGCTATGCACTGAACCTGGCAAACCGAACGGCATAACAACCTTGTGTTATAGCAAATATCCGCAACAACTCGTCTTGATACCGGCTAAGGCTTCCCAGTTCTGTGCTACAGAAGTTTAAAATGTGACAAACGACCTATCCATGCAAATAGCACGGGTAATATTTACTATATATATACCATAAAAGCAATTACTGATCAATCACTCAAACTTAACATTACTTCCGCATTGACATCACATGCGCAGCAATGGTTGCAGCACTGACTCGAAAAGCTTCCAGAAAAAGTGACAAGAATCTGGACTTAAAGTATAAAAAAATTTCCACCCCTCGGCTATTGCATGCATACACGAAGACAAAAACCTGGTAAAGAAACACAAAAAATACAAAAAAACAACGAGAAAAGGGAACGCAATGATCGAAAATGTGTTCCTTCTCAGTTTGGTTCACCAACCCGTTGAGTAGTTGTCAACGTCCCGGTCTTGCGACTTTCCATTATGAACAGCGAGGATGGCAAGGCAATATGGACCAGTGCGCCACACGGCCATGCATTAACGTAAAAAGAAACAGTTGAAAAATGTTTCGGAGTACATATGCCTGTTCCTCCACAACGTACGCAAAAGGAACAAAACACACGACCGTAGTGCTGGCAAAAAAATAAGAATTGAGTACACACGTACAAGTTCACTGAATACCTGTTCATTGTCAAAAAAAGAACGTAGCGAAACAAGTCTCGAATGTTTGAGCAGGACAAAAACTGTTGCCACTGGGCTGAACACACTGTTTCCACTGGAAAGGTGCTTTTGCAACAAACACAACGCCATCGTCTCCCACACAGCAAACCCTACATGCATATTCATCTATTGCACGCTGAAGCCACTTAACTATTTTGTTTCTACTGTGGTCGAAACAGTCAGCCTTTCTTTTGGCAGCCATACGTTGAATGCATGCAATAATTTTCAGGGATGCTAAAGGGCTTTATTCAAATGGTCAAACATAAACGCTGTTTAATAGCACATAATAATAACATTTTCTTGAAAACTTTAAGCAACCACTAACTAATACTGTAGAAAACCTATTACGAATTTCGTCCAATCCAACGTAACACAAGCAAGCAGTCAACCGCACGATTAGGTTGGTGATTTGTGCGTCACGGTGGGGATCTCATGGACTGGAGAAGAGAGAAGCAACAACGTTTTTGTAGATAAAGAAGCAACCCAACCTTTCAAAAGAAAGATCTAACTCGACTTTTGCGGATTTCTTTAAGTATCCCTTACCCATGTTCATGGGCGTCGGAAGGATTTTTCCAGAGGGGGCAAACGTGATAGCATTACATTTTTCATTCTCAAAACTAAGAAAACGACCTTTTTTTGCTAAAAACGTAACAGAAAAATGTGAAATTTCAAAATCTTGGGGGGCTTCCCACCCCCATGCCCGTCTTTTTCTTCCATTCGTGATTTCTTGGAAGTGAGAGGGAGACACACTTGTTAATTTTCAATTTACGTGCGCAGGCCACATGACGAATTGGCTTCATTAAATATTTATAAATGCTTCAAATCGTGCTGAAATCCATCTCTTAAATCAGGAAAAAATCTCTTTCAATCAACGTAACGGCCTTTTACTCTTTCTGGAAGCGAAAGCTGCATAATAGATCCTTGCTAAAAGAAAAATATAGCCAATGCACACGCAAACAACTCTGCCGCCCATGCATTAACCTCTCAACTAACGCAGCTAGAAGATGGTTTCTTCGTAACTGATGAATCAGAAGTATATTCGAACACCAGCCTTTGCTGCCAAAAATGGCATAAGATTAAGAAGTGAGTTACGCAGCTCAAGTAAACGACGATGAACTAGTGGGTAATCTTTACTGCTGACTTCGCAGCCTGGTGTACATATAGGCAGGAGTTGCGCTTGGCAAAGCAGCACCTTCAGGCCCAATCGAATAACAGTCTAAGCACACAGAAACCATATTATCAAGCAACTTGTACAACACTTACTGGTAAGCTGTACATGACCATTCACTCATGCGCCGTCGCACGTTGAGGCTAGGAAGACGAACTGCAGATGCCCGCCGGAGGAAAAGTGGACGCATTTGATTCATGGCCTCGCTGATGTAGCCTAACGGGTTTCCTGCAAAAATTACGAGGTTGGGAATGGCTAATCTCAGGTGATGATCTACAGCCTGGAAAAAATACTGAGACAAACGTGAAAGTTTGTTTTTTTCGTTGCAGTATAATTTTTTTCCAACGCCATCACTTCCTGTTTTTTACAGCACTTTTGTTGAATCAGAAGCTTTTATTTTTATGATTTTACTAAAAATGAGACCTTGTCACTCCATACTTTTACCTAACTATCCACATAGTTTCTGTCAAAATTTTAACAAATTTCTGGTGCGTTTGCAATCCAGTTAGATTTGAAACCTCACTTTAAACCAACTTAGTGTCTAGATATCATAGCAAACCTCTTGATTCGCCAATCCGCGAAATATGCTCCGTAACGGCGTCTCCCACAGACTTAGACCTTCCAGCAGCCAGACATTTTCTTGATTCTTCCACAGCTGTAAACGCAAGGTCGCAATCATGATCGAACTGCGATTTAGATTAACCATCTGCTCACTTATCATACACCGTTGTTTAATGTAGGAAAAGTCGACAACCACAGTCCTTCATTAGTTCTTATTTATACAGTATGTTGAAAATTACCTTAAATTCAAACCAAACTTTCCATCCTCCGAAGCCTATGCATCTTTCATACTTTTGACTGTGTAGTCTAAACAATACGATCTATTTTTTCTACTGAGTATACCAGGTAAACATTGTAGCCTACATGCGAACAGTATCAAGCTTTGGCTTGTGGAAAAGCTTTCGTAAAGCCTCGTTTCAATTGCAACTTTTCCACAACTCGGAAAGCCCCCATGTATGGCTGATACAACACCGCCTAGACTAGAGCTTACCCTGGCCACATCGAGCGATTGTGACGATAACATTTGAAACACTGACAGCTTTATTATATCATACTTCAAACGACTTTTCAAATGCGCTTTTGTTGGGGGCTCAAATTTATATTTTGCTCGTGTTGCCAGATTGTTCCAAACATGAAATTAGAACAAAATGTAAACATATATAGGCCAGGCCATTAAAAATAACATGTTTGCTTATTTATAGTGAATAACCATACTAGAAAAAAAGTGCGCTTCTAAACACTGTCTATCGAAAGTAATCCTTTCCCAGCAAAGAATCAGACACTAAGATCTTACAGAGTAGCCTGTATATTTCGCCTACCAAGTATAGCAGCTCTTATGTTACTGAATCAAATCATGTCATTGCTGCTATGTAGCAATTTACATTTTGGGACTGACATGATGCATTTTCAGCTGAACTAAGTAAACTTTTGTACTGCTTCTGTGCTTTACCTTAAAGCATTTCACTACTTCACCAGTTTAAAAGCATATGTTAAGCCACAACTTCTGTACTGTATTTACACAGCCTGATGCTTGTCGTACAGTAAAAAAAAAACAAGTTCTGCAATTTCATACTGTAAGGTCTCGTCGGGCGTCTATCGCGAACTTCAGAGGCTTACGTTTTACTGGAAATAATGGCTGCAATATTTAACCACATAAGTTTTCTGCAGGACAGAGTGTGCACATTTGTCGATTACAAATGACCTGGTGTTATGCTGGCTACACGACCATGGGCGTCCGCAGAAATTTTTCCGGGAGGCAAAGTCGACATTTTGCTTATCTTTTTCAGTTTGTTGGCGATGCAACGCAAATGGACGAACACAAAAAAGAAAATGTCCAATGTTACGGCAACAGTTGCATGCAGTGTTTTCCTTGTAAGAAAACCTTACAGTGATCAAATGTTTCAGTGATCATGGATTTTTTGGGACTGAGTTAGCGGAGTTCGAAATGAATAATAAACTTCGGGAATTTTTAGAATAAGTGTGAAATCTTATGAAAATACGAAAAATCTACTTAATTCATATACCTTCTCCTTGTTTTCGTACTTTTCTAATGATTTGGAATTTTGCAAGTGCGCGAGATGAGATTTCACTACGCAAATGGTCTGGTGGTACTGTGCATTTGCGCACCTTTACAGGGAGCATTGGTTGTAAAAAATGCGTTTTGTTGGCAGCAAATGCTTTTTTTCACTCATGTTTCTTCACACATAGTATAAACCAAGGGCGGGCAAACTTGTTCAATAGAAGATTCATTTGCAGAAACCCAAAAAAACAGCGAGCCGCAAAACCAGTTTTTAGTGTCAATACAAACATGGTAAAGAATGCAAGTTTTACATTAATTGATGCACAGTAATTGTCAGTATTAAGATTTTGTTTGATTTCCTAGTCCCCAAAAATCTGCACAGTACGTTGTTAAAGCTGTGCAAATTAATTCTCCCAAGTGTTCATTTTGCAGGGTTGCACGATAGTTTGATTTTACGAACTTCATCGTAGAGAAAAAAATCATAGCAATATGTTGTGCAGTACACATAAATTAGTTATACACTGGTATTTTAAATTCTGGGTATTTACTTTCTTGAACTTGTCGCCCGAAATTAAGTGTTGAGTTGCATTGACTAAAGCTTTTTTTAACCAGGTTTTCTTACATTTCGGTCAGTTTTATCTCTACAGCAGACACGTTTGTAACAAACGGTTAGCGAACTAGACAGTAATCACCGATACATTGACACTGAATGGATTTGCAAGGAATGCAAAACATGGTTTTGACTCTTGGAAATGGTCAAATCTGGCTCGGAACTTCTCCAGTGGTCTTAAATTTATTTTAGT
>JGI24158J21664_10008957_pt1 | contig 13349 bp, 6 predicted proteins | sample Ectturendosymbi3_FD_21664 | JGI IMG/M metagenome (IMG submission 21664) | reverse complement strand
ACCAAGACCTTGTAAATTGGTACTGCAGCCTTCTTACCAGACGCACGGTGTACGGAAGAGCTGCAGGGAACTCACCCAGAACAACAACAACAATAAACCAGTGAAATGAAACCTGAAATTGTAGAAATTCAGTCGTGGCGCTACAAGACCATTGTAGTTATAAAGCGCCAACAACAAACCACCATATCAAGCATTTTGTGTTAAATGTTACCAGCCCGTGGCCTAGTGTTAAGCGCGTTCGCTTCGGTGCTGATAGGTCTGGTGTTCGACTGTGAGCCTGGTCTTACCAAGATCTTGTAAATTGGTACTGTGACCTTCTTACCAGGCGCACGGTGTGCAGAAGAGCTGCAGGGAACACAATCAGAACACACAACATACCGAGTCAAATGATACCAGACATCGTACAAACTCAGTCGTGGCGCTAGAAGACCACCGCAGTTATAAAGCGCCGTTGAAACACCGTATAAAATCAAATGTGGTAAATGTTGACGACTGTGGTGTTTTTAGTTTTCGAGAGGAATAACGTTACTTTGTTATGTTGCTGCTCGGTCAACGGCTTATTTTTATAAAACTTGGATTCAGTGTTGTAGTCCCTTGTAAGGCTTATGACAATAACCACATTACCTGATGCTGGCTGCGGTATGAAGTACAGACAAATTATACCAAAAAACAGAAAATATTTATTTTCTACTTGCAGTACAACTGAACGACATTTTTAAAAGTGACGAATTTACATTATTTTACTTCTAGGAAATTTGAAGAAAACTTGATTAACTGTCAATCATTTAATCTGAGACATAGTTTTGAATTAAAGACTGTAACGGAAAATGTTGCAAAAGCGGCACGCCTCGTGCACACAAGTCCTCTACTTTTACAATTTTCTCCTACACCTTCAAAACATCCATAGAGTATTCTTTTTCCAGTATTTCGAAATAATACCCAATGTTTTGTAGTTATTTCTTAAAGGAATGTCTTTGCCTTCGTCGTCAACATTTATTTTGGCGGCGGTTTGAAACAACAAAAATACATACAGGTTTCGATTTAGGTGCAGGAAAAGTATAGATTACAGAGAAGCTTTTTGGGTGAAGAATAGATGTAGGAACAGGCAATTTTTGGGGGTGCAAAGGGTATTTTGCCCGAAAAAATTTTATGCGACAAACTTCTCCCTACAAATTTTCTGTAGCTGTTGCTGGATTATATTTTCGTCTACCATGGTGCCACAAGCTGGGAATCTGAAAATTGATACTTGTAATATGGTTCTTCATAACACAACTGAAAAACCGTACGCTAGGCTGTGAAAGAACATTGTAAGAAGACAGCTGACTCAGTGTTTTTGAACATCTGTCTCACAGTTCTGAGGTTGTCCAATCACATTCCAGCTATCAGCTAAGAAACTCGGACCTACTACTGACTATATGCCGTGAGTCTCACATTGTCTGTTCAACAGCACATATACTCAACATGCAAGAAACTGTATGGCAAAATGTATTCATCCAAACACTGTGGTTAAAATTAAAACTTTTCTGTACTTGCCTGGCATGGACTCTACTCAGAGGCAAAGCGAGTGGGGGTAAGGGGGGCACGATTCCCCGGGTACCGAAAAGTTCCAACAACGTCGCAAGTACTTTCTTCAGTGCGGTAAATTTACTCCCAAAAGACATAGGTTCGATCAAGGAAGAACCAAACTTGTTTCTTGTCCCGGGTGCCATCTAACCTCGGTACCCCCCTGACTCTGCTAATATGAAGCAGGTGCCCTGCAGTATGCTCGATTCCTTCAGTATATAATCAATAAAACAAATAAAATGTGTTCTTTTGCCAAAGCTTTCAAGTAATTCAGTTTTTCATCAACTCTAGCTAAAACACGAAGTTACCAGAAAACGCTTGTTGGTTTTTATATACATTTAATGTCTCCTATGACACCACGCATCTCTATTTATTCACTTAATAAAAAGTTAAATGGCGGAACTTCTTTGGCCAAATTATTTGAGATTTTGTCAATTTTCGACAAATCAAAAATGTTCGCGGGTGCGCTTGCGCCCCCAGCTCCTACCTCACTGGGTTGGAGCAATTCATTTAAAAACAGTTTGGAAACATTTTATTTATGGTTAATGTTCGCCATGTGCCTGATAGCCTTTGTGTGAAAGCTTCATTAAAAACATTGGTGTCCAACAGTGGCTGACCCAGGTGCCAAATTCACTATCAAAAGCGATCACTACACATAATAAAGTATCGCCACTTCTAGTATTAGTGCACCTCCCTTGCCCTTCCGCAATATATCGAACCCGAATAATGAGTGTTTTTTCAGAGCAGGGAAGTGTATTTTGTAAGGCAAAAGAAGAACGAAGGGCCCCGACTTGCGGCACTGGATTACTTAAACTTTCATTTTATTCTTCACTTCTTGTGTATGGAAAAATTACGCAGAATATCTCATATTGGCTCCGACTTTTCTGACTGCCGCCTCAAAAACCAAGTATGGATGCACCACTGGTTTCGTTGGTTTATTAGGACTGGTTTGTACCAATTGGTTTGTAGCAACTCCTCAGTTCAGTTTCTTCCCTTTAAAACTGAGTATTGAACACACCTAAGCGCAATTAATGCAAAAAATGCTATAAGTATTTCAAAAGTGGAATAATGAAGAATCGTATTTTAAGCGCTTGTAAAGAAAACGTGTCTTCACAAATAGCACGCAACGCAAGCTGACCCGTGGTATTCGGTTTACTGTAAATGATGGAATTTAATTTTTATTTCAAAGTTTAGGCTTGTCGGCAACTTGTGTGAATATGCTTAATCTTTCATGTACAATATATGCAAAGACAGATTATATCACGCAGGTTAAAGGACGCAAGTGACTGATCAGGTTTGGGATGCAAAGAGACTTAACTCTATGAACCAGTATTTTTGTAACTCTTTGTCCCTGTTTCATTAAATTGCGTATAAATTTGTTTCAGCGTCTTTGTAGGGTGTCCTGAGTAAGTTACGTTCAGGCCGTTCCAACTAGTTTAAACAATGAACGTTCCCGACATTGCGATGTTTTGCCATCCAATACGTATTTTTTTGCAACATAGCACTTGAACATAACAATTCAAGGGATAATGATGTACTTAAACCTTGTGTTCAATCCTATGCTTTAGTATCGCGCTATCAAATCCCATGGCGACCGTTTGTACAGTAAGCTTTTTACGTTCACAACATTTCAACCTTGCAATTGTTAGCAATTTCTTAACATTTCAGGATATGCTATCAATGACATTAGAATCAGATATTCACTTATTCCAATCATCAATCTACTTTCGGATAAATTTTGCACATCGTTCAAAAATTTTTCTAAAACCTTTTACGCTTAGAGCGAAAATTCAGACCTAAGGATTGTTGGAGAATTCAGTGAAGTCAGTGAAATACAAGACAATGAGATACGCCTCAGACCTCAATTATTGAAGTGTTGAGAAAATACTGTCAAGAATGCCTAAAGTCAATCATGCATTGGATTTCGCATTTATCACTGCCCCAAATATCTTTTCTGACAGCCCCTTTGTGATGACAAATGTGTTTTTGTTAAACGGTCAGGAACGTAAATGACCCGTGACAGCAACGTCGAATTTTAACTGTATTCTGGGAACTTCAGTTCGAACTAACATAATTCTCAGTAAAGAGTAGCTATGGAATAGGAATTGCATGGATTAACATCTGTGTCGCCGGAGAAACGTTTGTTTTATATCCGTTTTTAACTGGTGTTCGTGGCGGTGTGAAGCACGGATTAATTACTGTAGCAGTCGGATCACAAATCCAATTTTAAATGTTACGCTTACTTTCATCATTATAAAAGAGGTAACGGTTTAGTTACTTAGTAGGATTGTGTGTTTCTACTTTTAGTTTGATAAAATTCTTTGTGTGTATGTAATTGTATCATGGAGAGACAGTTCCTAATAATTTGGTAACGCTAATCAAATTTATTAATTTGAACCCATCGAATAGAAATATTATTTCGTTGGAAAAGCATCAAACTCGCATAACAAGTCCTTGTAAATTTTCAGAAGGAAATGTGTTTCGTAAGGCAAATGGAAAGACGAGGAAAGACAGGATGTCGGCATTGGATGACCTTTTTGTATTTTACCCTTTACATTTTGTGTGTGGAAAAAGTACAGAAAATTTCACATATTGGCCTCGACCTTTCCAATTGCAGCCTCAAATGCCAAGTAGGGAGCTACCACCGGTAGTGCGACTTAACCAGGATTGGCGTGTGCCTCTTAAGCTTTATATGCAATATATTCAGCTCCTCCTTAGTCCACTTTCAGGACTTCCAATAGGAGCTTTCGACACAGGAAAGCACAATTTATGCAATGAATGTCGCAAACAGCTCAAAAGTAAAGCAGTTTGAGGAAACTTGTCTTCAACCCGGAGATATTCAGTTTACCGCAAATACTGCATTTTATTCTAATTCAAAATTCAAGCTTGTCGGCAACTTGTAAAAAAACGATTACTTTTTCATGACCATAAAATGCCTTTGGTATCACAGATCATAATTTAGGCTTAAGCGACATTGAACGATGAGATCCAGGATGCAAAGAGTCGTGACTCGTTGATTCTGTTTCAATCAAAATTGAATCTACATTTGTTTCAGCATCTTCGTAGATGGCCTAAATAAAATATATCACGTTGGAGCGTTTCTGTCCACTGTAATAACAAACGTTGCAAAAACCACAATGTTTTTCCAAAAAATTGTTTTGTTTGTAACACGTCATTTGAACATTCAATTTCAAGCGGCTATAATTAATTCAAATATATTGTAGTGTTCAGTTTTATGCTCCAGTTGTAAGTATTCCTACAATGTTTAATGAAATGTCATCAATGACATGAAATATTAACAGCCACAATATTAATTCCGGAACAACTTATACACATTTTTCAAAATCTGTTCTTGAACATTGGTCGAAATTCCACATGATGTTCAAAAGAAACATGCAGATGTTAGACGATATGTTCGCGTATTTAGTAAAACTGACTGAATAAATGCAAGGCCAAATCTGATAGCGCTGTACTTGTAAGCACCGCTGTAATTTAGCCAGTTAAAAGCGTATCTGTTTTCCTGTAATGAAAAGCAAGGCGAAATTCTTGTCAATATCAAGTCTTAAAGTCTATAACAATGCTAGACGTTACCCTCTCACCATACTAAGAGAAGTCCCTTTCATCCAGAGGTGAGCTTTAGCTTTTGCGCCAAGAGCAAGAATTGCTGTTACAAGAATAACCATGCCAAATATTCCACCAATCACAGTCAAAACTATTTTCTTCAAACTGGTCTGCTTTTCATTGTCAGATACACGGAAACCTGATGCATGGAAAATCCATCAATTTGTTTATTCGAAACCATATAGAGTTTTTTTCGCATCCACAAACGGACGTTTTGATCTGAAACTTTACTTTAGTAAACATGCAACTTTACTGATTCTGTTTGAAAAAGAGCTGACTATACCTACAGTATTTACTAAGCGTAACGCTGGTATATACTCAGTAAATACCATATAGTGTCTAATTATTTCTTGTGGAATGACTTGTTTCAACAATTTACTGCAACACTGCGTTTTCTTTTGTACAAACCAGGCATCATTTTCCGTTTCAAGATTCCTGTTAAGATTGCCGGCGGCATGGCAAAGCTGATTCCTCATGTACAGCATCTACAATCCTATTTTTGTACGATCACTCAAAACGAATGTATCTTTCACCTGCATTCGGCCACACGCAACGAATCGTTATGTTTCGAGTGTTCCGCGAATCAACCACATGTTCAAAGCAGATATAGCTTATATTGGATGGCTCATTGGCACTTGCAATGCTGCTCAGTTCTTTTGACCGGCATGGCAACCATTCGATGGCATCGCTGTTAGGTTTGTTACTTTTCTGCAGTTCCATGGAAAAGTCGAAATCAAAGACTTGAAACTTCGAAGTTTTTTTCACCAAAGTGGGAAGCATCTTGGATTTGCGTTGGAATGCAAAATCTGAATGGAAAGAAAGCACAAAAATNTAGCTAAATATTCACTTTATTGATCAAACATTTGTTAATATTTTAGCAGAAGTTATATGCCAAAAAGATGGCGGCAAGTAAATCAGTCACAGTTTATTGACGGGGAAACTAGTTTCGCGTTTTCAACGCATCATCAGTCCTTATTCACATAGAATCATTTTTGCAGAGATGTTTCTCCGAATCTTTCCTACAAATTTCATCAAAGGCCATCTGCCTATTTCTCTTTCATTTGGCTTCTTTGCTTTTTTATTGAGGATGGCGAATGAATCTTTGCTTGAGTGAACAGATCCTCAAGCCCATTTAAGTGTTTTCAATAGTAATCAGCGGAAGACAAGATCTTTCCTTTATCAAAGCAGATCTTATGTTCACCGAGGGCACTTTTTAGTGCATGCGTGTGCTCGTCTTAGTCTTTGGAGTGTCGGTGTCCTTTAAGCTTGTTGCGAAGCTTGCGGTGGGTATATTGCGGCTTGACTGTTATAGATTTTTACCACAAGGAAATGCTAGATTTTATACAATGTCCAGTCTTCCAAAAGACCTTGTGGCTCCTTAAAACCCTGCTCGGGTAAGAAGAGTGGGCCACCACCCTGGGGGCTTCTTTTTTGTTGATTTTATATACTTAGAAAAATGTTAGAAACCTTTTCTTCTATGACTTTTCCTGATTTTCAGAGACTAATGGAATGGTGCCAGAGTTAATTTGCAAAAATGTCCCTGAAAGCCTATACATAGGTTATATCGGTACTATACCGCCCAAGGTTGCCTGATATGTATCAAATTTCGGAAACCTTTTTCAAGTGCAAAACCTATTTGGCCAGATTTGACCACCAATACCTTATATGTGAAGTGTCTTCCTACACCATGACATTATATGACATAAAACGGATCTAACACGTGCATGCCCTTTTCTACGCAGAAACAAGAAATCCCCTCTGAAAGATCCCCTTTTTGGTAGTACCTTGCATAAAATTTGTATGAGAAGTATGTTGTTTCGCTGCGCAGAAAAAATTTTTTTGCTAAAATGATTAACAATGGACATATGAAAGTAAAAAAATAGTTTGATCTGGAAATAACGGATGTCACGTGTCACAGGAAGACGTATGCAAATTATGGGTAGCATTATACCCTGCTTTTACTGACGCTTATAGAGTATTTATGCTTACCTGAGTAGGGTTAATCGTAAAGTTACGTTTCAGTTTGAATGTGTTATGCACATACAGTCTCATGCACTCTGGTAGTTAGAAGAAACTCTCTCTGGACAGGTGATACGGGTGGTGGGTATTCAAACAGAACTCTAGTGTCTAACTCCAGCATTCCGTTCATGTCTTCAATATCTTCGTTCACAAGACGTTCAGCAAATTTCATCATATGCAACCAACGGCGCAATCAAACTGAGGTGGGCGCCGCAGACCTCACGTGACACTCCGAAAGCAGTACAGATACGAGTATAGTGAAACTAAACTGTATTTTTAAGCAAACGTTTGGGTAATAATAACGAAAATTTGTAGAAAGACATTATCCCAAAAGTGGTGTGTGACATTTTAATCTCTTTGAGAAACTTATTGCTTTTTTCACATGAAAATAACCTCTTTGAGAAACTTATTGCTTTTTTCACATGTCTTAGCATACTTGCTGCATGCATTGCTATTTTTTCATGCAATGTTGCAGGAAATATTTCAGGTAAAAACAGCTTAAGTTGCCTAAAACTATTGCTCGACAAAATGTAAATTTACATTATTGGCTCTGGATACTCAAAAAAGGAATAATTTTCTCACATTTTTGCACACCTTTGCTGCAGGTTCCAACTAAGGAAGGCTTGAGGAATTGTTGAAATACGTTCTCGTTTTTATCCAAGTTTGTTTGTGTAATGTTGCCTGAAGCAACATCAAACTGCATGCAAATATCATCATCAGATACGTTTTTTCGTTTCGCCGCAGGAATTTCGCCAGAAGAGGATTTCAAGCAAAATATAAATTGTCTTGCTTTGTCTGAAAAAAATATGTGGTGCAGAAAGCAGGAACCAGTGAATGCCCATAAAGTTTGTACTTTAGGCAAACTTTCAGTCAAAACACTTCTGCGTGGTAGGCAATTTTCTCCAATACATTTGAAACGACTCAACTAGTCGTTTTGAAGAACCTTGGTTTTGTCACTCACATGAGCGACTTGATATATAGCGTTACCCAGCCGAGTAAATCTGTTGCAAAAGCTCTTACCCCTTGACACAATGTTGAAAGGTTTTCAAAATGCGAAAACAAACGTGATTTACTGAACTAAAGCCCCAGTTCAAAGGCTACTGTAACGCATTCACAGCGCTCCAAAATGCGTACACGCACGTTTGCAAGCAATGAGTTAAAGGAATGTGATGATGCAGGGCATTCTTGATACACAATACGCGCTGTCTGGCGAACTAACCGATATCGAATACGGTTGGGCACAAGTAGTGCAAAACCGTGAAATGTACGCATTGGTTTATTTACAAAACTGCAAAATTACTGAAGGGTCCAATACACAATCCTTAATTGGAAGTTTTTAGCTGGTAAGCTTGTTGCGTTGGACTTAAAGGCGCCTACCTGTGGATGAAGTTGATCGTTTTTTTGTTTCCTTTTTAGTTAAATATTTTCGTTCTTTCTTCGAACCAACTGAGTCGTTAAGCGTCCTCTGACCCGGTACTTACCGCAACGGGCAATGGGCATTGGGATCTGCTTGACTGCTAATCGGCAGTATTGCGTATGAAGACCTATCCAGAGATCGATTGATTTATTGAAGCATGGTACTCGAAAGGTTTTCTCCGTCAAAGGAACTTCGCATCCGCCAGCAATAGGACGAGCATACTCTCTGCAGCAGAATTGTTTGCAGGTTATCAGAGAGTTTTATCAGCCTAAACATGCAATGTTTTGCCAAATAAAATTATGAGTACAGAGCAGTTCGACTTATATTAGTAAAGGTTATTTCAATGTCTGTATTTTGCGTTTATTCTGTCTGGTTCTTAAAGTTTTGCTAAACTTGCCGATCGACGAGAGCTGTTTTTTCAAACTTTTATCAGATAGAAAACGCAGCTTCACTAGATAAAACTAATAAGCAAATGCTGAAAAATTTACTACTGGTGCAAAGTAACACTTTTCGTTCGCTGAAAACAAAAAATTGAAGAAATTTTTGAAATGTTTGGCTACTTCCAATTAGTAGTGAGATTTCTGGGCATTAACCTTTTGAAGTACTGCCTTGGGTCACATCAGCAAGTTTTCAACCATAAATATTTCGGAGCAAATGAAAATATTTGATTCAGAAGACGTAAAATGTTCTGTGTATTGCAAAGATCTCTCGAAATTTCGATAAAAATCTCCATTTCGTATGTTCTATTCAAAAAAATTAAAATAGACGCTCAGATTTTTTAAACCATACTTGGAGCATTTTGAAACAGTCCCTCACTTTTGGTAAAGCCAGTAGTCATTTGCTGTTTTACATTATGTAAATAAATTAGCTGAATTTTGTTAAAATTATATTCACTGGGATGAAATAAGGGCAATCTTGGGAGTATTCCTCAAAATACGTACTTTTGATTTCGGAAAATCAGTTAAAACAAGAAAAGTCTTCGGCTGCTTAATTATTAAATGTTACACCACTTCAAAAATTTCAGCAACACTAAATGAACAAAGCGTTAATGTATTGAGCGGTCTCAGGCGAAATTTCTGACCTCTGCGAATTTTCTGACCTAGTCGGGTTTTTCGCGTGATATCTCAAGCGAAATCTCCGACTTCTGCGAAATTTCTGACCTATTGTATGTCAGTTATTGTGGTTCTCAGAGTGAAGGAATAAACTTTGGCGATGGCTTTTGTGATGTATGTTGCGTAAACAAAAACTTTTTCATTAGACGTCTGATAGTCCACTGCAAGCGACATTTTGGGAATTACCAACCACTTGAAAAACGTTTGACTTAGACCTCAATTATTTTTCTTTTTCTAACCTTAATCTAAACGTTAAACCTGACCTCTAATAATCGGATATCAGCATGTTTGATATCTCAGTGAACTGCCGCCGTTTGCGAAACGCATGATCTGGAATATCACTCTGCGCATGCGCAGATGGCGTGTAGTCAGAGATTTAGCAAGTCAGAAATTTCGCATTACACCGGGCCAAGGCAAGCAGCTGAAACAAGCCACAGTGTTGATAGACTCAAAAACGGTCTGCATGTGAAGAGCAAGCTTTGCGTTTCTGAGCAGTTTTCAGAAAATAAGCATCGAGCATGCTTCCTTACGACAATGATCAATTCTGCTCATGTTTATTCCTCAAACCAAATTGCAAAAAGCACTATTGCAAATTGTTACATTATTCTCACAGTTCGATAGTGATCTATGAGAAATACCCATCCCACTTAAAAAAATTAAAACAGTGCTTTAACCGATTCTTTTTTTTGTTCTACATTGTCACAGCTGTTTTACTGTTCATAAAAGCATTTTCAAATGAATTTCTTGAATAACACAAACAAGAGCTTTATTTTAACTTTTCTTGCTTTTCTATTCAAGATTATATTTTTAGAATACACATTAATTTCTTACTTTCCATATACAAGAAGCATTAATTTCTTACTTTCCATCCTCCCACAGGAAAAATGTAATATTGACGTCATCTGCATTTTGTGCACTGTTGAATTGCCAAGTTATGACGCGGTTTTTGCTCACTTTAACTGTATGTGATACGTAATCACGCAGCTTGTAGGGATCAAAGCGTCCTGTGCAAAGCAAAACTTGAAAATCATCGGTGCCTTTTAACAGATGCCACACACCGGCTTCTGGGTATAAAGTGGTGCGAAAGCTAAAAAATTGAAATACTTTGAAAAAATGTTTTTGCATATTATAGAAAACACACAAAATAAAGAAAACTTAATTTTTAAGAGTCTTACTTTATTGGCAAATAAGCAAATATGGGTTTTTATGTGTAAATTCTGCACTGGAGATCGCATGTGGACGGCAACGATGCTTACAGGGCGAATATCAATCTTCAACGTAAACGTACAATGAACGACAAAGTAACAGGGTATATTTTTCAATCGACATGTTACATTTTCTAACCTATGGAATGTAAAGCATAAACGAAAAAGAATAAAAGAAACATTTTCTGGGAATAACATTTATACAAATGTAATGGCTGACCTCAATTTCTTATATTCAATTTTTGAAAATTGAATTTTTGTTGTGGAACTTATTGCTGCTTGTGATTCGCATCTTCCAAGTACAAATACAATATAAACAGAGGTTGAAAGCTTTGAATATTACAAACACGTACCGCAAGATGTTGGTTTTCTGCGTAGATATTTTATACACCAAGGGCAATTGTTGTTATGGTTGGAACAGTGTAAAACCATCTTAATTGCAAAGATTGCATCAAAGAACTGCAGCACAAGCAGCACATAAAAAAGTTTCATCTTTTAACCCAAGTGATGGAACCAGTGTTTGACAAAGTATTTGCTTTTACCGGATTTTCTGATAATTAAAAGAAAACTTTAAATTGATGTCTCTCAAAACATTAAATTGATACACTTAATATACATATATAAGTTATTCGTCAACGTTTTTACCACGACGATAAACTGTTACAAGCTTCCTATAAAATGATCAAAATTGTGAAAGGCATGACTTTTTGTTCTTTTTGCAAAGAAATTGAAATTATGCGTATCGAAATATACTGCGGAAAATCTACTTCTATCTTAGTGGGCACTAAATAGGGTTATTAAGGCACACCCTCTTTCCTCTTTCTGAAATAATGGTGAGATTTTAAACAGATAGTGGACAATCGAGAAAATCAGATTTGCATAGCTGCAAAGCTGAGGAAATAGAGAAACTTCACTTTCAATGTTGAAAGTTCAATGTCTGCATTAAATGTGCTTTTGCTAGATGTTGAATACTGTCTTACGACAACCAAACTTCTACTTCGCAGTAAAGCGTCAACAATCTAAGAGCTTACAGATTGGTTTGCTGTTATCTGGTTACAATTGCACAACACTGATCTGGTTGCTGGAAACTCTTGAAATCATCTTATATTATCTTCAACCACGCACAATCATAAGAATTGCTTTTCCTCTGCAACACTTCCCGTACAGTAGGGCCAAAACCATGAAACGAATTTTAGTGCTTTCGAAAATGTTCATAGTTCCAATCAAAATCAAATGTTACCCACCAGAATGTAAATGAGTGCGCAATTTACAAATTAGATGTAGATTATCTAAGAGAGTAACTTGAAGTCGGACAGTACTTTTCTGGCCAAGAACATCTTACTGCTACACAAAGATTCAGTTATGCTTACACTTACGCGCAGTAGATACCATCAAGTATGAGCAGCATTCAGCTAACCATAATTGTCGCTCCAGGCAAACATATCTGGCTTCAGATTCAACGAACTACATTAAACCGCTCTGTCTTGCCTGTTTTAATTTTGATTGCAGTCAAAAGCAGTTGTCACTTAAGTTGCTTCCATTACTGGCAATAGTTACTGTACAAGGTTATGGAAAAATTAGCTCATTGCAAACAGATGCAAGGTCATATATACATGCGCAATAATGTAGGGAAAAAAGCATTCAACCACAGGTTATAGCTTACGCTATTTTTTTCCACCCAGATTTGTTTTTTTTTTACACCTGAGTGTCTATATTTTAATTATGAAAAGTCACGTTAAACCTGTTTGTTTGAAGATATATATTCAGCAATAATCTAAGAATAAAAATAAATCTTCTGGTTGTTACAGTGTCCACATGCGCTCATCAAGCTAAAAGCGTGCGCGGATCGGATGATAACATGTTCAGTCGGTGTCATAACCTCATATCAGTATCAATATCATGTATCAAATAGCTTGTTTGCGATCCGGTGCAGTCAGCCATGCAGTTGCGTGCGATTAGCCTAAACCGCGCGGTTGCGCTTAAAACCAACAGTTGCATAAATGAATTGTAAACAGTTACATAAACATTTGAAAATTGTGTATTAGGTCGGACAATGTATAACGATATTGTCACAGACGTCAGTCGACAAAATTCGTGAAAAGAGGTTTAAGATTGATTATATTTAAATATCTTGGTTGCCCTATACATGTATATTAGAAAACGATTTCCATTAGTACAGGAAGTTGTTGCCAGCTTAGGCATTTTAAATACCGCTGCAGCTTGTTGCGGACAAATTGTGCAGTATCTTGTTGTTCGTGCCCGGATGTAAGTTGTACTATGACGTAATAGTGATTTGTGTCCTCTGCGTTTTGAGCAGAAATATCAGATTGAGAAGATCTGTAGCGTGGGGACAAAAACCTTCGTAAATTGTGGCTCTGTAGTCTGTGGATCTGTAAGCTGTGGCTCTGTAGT
>JGI24158J21664_10008956_pt1 | contig 13351 bp, 3 predicted proteins | sample Ectturendosymbi3_FD_21664 | JGI IMG/M metagenome (IMG submission 21664) | reverse complement strand
CGCCGGCTTCAATGCCTTGTACTCCGTTCTGTATTGTCTGTTTTTTCAACCTGCGTTCTGCAGAGTGTGTGTGTTCATACTATGGACTTCGTGTCTGCTATGAACAAACAAATAAAATAAATTACAAAGTAATTTTGTATTGTTGCTGTTGTGCCGCAAAGACTGTTGATAACCAAGGCTACATTTATGCTTTTTATCAGGTAGCAAAAATAGCATTTTTGAGTACTCATTCTTTCTACAGATATTTCAGGTATTTTAGGTTGTTTGAATTTAGCCTGTGCTTGAAGTGACAGCTTGTTTTAAGCTTGACTAGTAAATGGTTGGTGTAAGGTAGACTTGGTAGGTGATGTTAAATCTTACTTTGCCAGCTCTTAGCCAGCATAACTTCAACCGTTTTTTCTTGGCACAGATTCAATCGTGTAGGCTAGTTGCTGCAGTAGAAATGTTTGCGATAAGGTATGTGATAAATTATATCCTACATTTGCTCATTTTTCAAACAACTAGTGTCAATGCAAGATGAGGGCAACTTTGACTCATCCAGCCTCAGAGATTTCAAAAACAAGTCTCAGGCTGGATGCTTTTGTATGCTATGTTCTTGCAGTTACAAAGATGAAATTTAAAACAAATTTAGTGTTATAAATCTTCTTGGTTGTTTATAGTTTCATTGATTCCCATAAAGACATGAATATGAACAAATTCAGGATACCAACTACCATGCATTTTTTCAAAGGGGGAAAGTGTGAATCTTTCAAAGGGGTAAACTTTATAATTTATTGATGGTGAATGCAGAGAAATGGGGTGTGAAAATAAAGAAGCGGGGAAGAGATCGACTTGCTATTGGCTAACTTTTGTGTTAAAAGCCTTGTCTTCCCAACTTTCAGTGTTTTCAAAGTTGTGTATCATTTGCATTTTCTTCTTCTGCTATGTCAGTCATGCCATAGTGTCAGGAACGTATCCTTGGGTGGCCGTATCTTAGGCTTGATTAAAAGTGCCTTTTCACGGTTGGCTGAGTATGATGACGTCATCATATGCCCTTTTTTAGTCTTGCCTCGGGCCCTCCCAATCCTAAACCCACCACTGCCTGTATGGACCCGAATCGTGTCCCTAAAACACCTTGAAAAACCTGCATAAATCAAGGTGGTGTGTCGTATAATCGACATCTAATTAATGCTGATGTTTCGGCAGCGTTTTCTAATCTGACTACACTGGATGGCTGAAACATGATTTAGTGAAGGCTTCGACATAAACCTTATCAGGTAAAAACGATGCTGCCGGGAAAAATCACGAAAGGAACAGACGTGGTAACCTTAAAAGTTTGCAGTGGACTTGATAAAGTATGACCTTCAAGGCATGCTTTGCTGGCACTGACAGCACGACATTGATAAACTTGTGAGCACCCCAGGCAAGATCCAGTCCAGCGCCCGCCCCTCCTATATACAGCTCCTTACCCTACATATCACGTACATTACGGAAATAAGGACGTTTTTTACATTAGAAGTTTTGTTACGTGAGTAAATTTATACCAATTTGGAACATAGCTTGCCTGGTATATGTGAAATTGAAATTAATAGGAAAAATATTTGACCCTTCTGCAGGAAACTTGAAATAGTATAGTACCTTTAGCTTCCTAAAATAGCATAGTAGACCTGAAACAGTATAGTACCTCTAACTTCTCACAAACTGCGTGAACGTGTGTTTCATCCACTTTCATGTTCATTCGTTTTTCTTGACGTACGTTAGTCACTTTCTGAATCACAGTTATATTTTTGGTTCTTTTTGGCTCCCCCTTTGGAACAGCGCCCTAGGCAGCCACCTAACGGTAGCTCGGCACTGGTCCTGACACCTTTCAAGTCAACGTCGTTACAAGCGGAAACAACCTCTGCTTCCCACGCTGCGTGGGCAACAACCATAACTCGGTGGTTCAACTTTGTTTGCGCCGCGACCCATTATAACAACCATCTAAACCTGGAATAGGGAAAATGTAATACAGCTGTGTACATAAAATATTAACTCACGATCCCTCCAAAAATGGATAACGATCCCTCTGCGGTTGCCACCCCCAGGTTGAAAATCTTGAAAACCACGGCTATAGACGCACGGTTGTGCACGAAGTTGAAAACTCAAGCAAACTTCCCGCATATCTTGTATCGTGGCATGAGTGCAAGATCTTTTTACAAAATCGCAGCTTCCAGGATCAGTACTATATTAACAACTCGCTTGCTGCGGCAAATATGGTCAAATCCAGTATTGGCGTTATTTTTGCGGTGAAGATAAATGCTTTCGGTGAACTGCATCTTGTAATATGTGAGAGTCTCAGCAAGATCAGTGAGGCTACTGCTGCTGATTACATCTAAAACCCGACATCGCCGGAAAACACTCCGAAAACGCAAAAAAATCTACTGTAAACCAAAAGAATACTGAAATGTAGCGAAGTGGTGGCCCGGTTTTTAACATTTAGCAAGCCCCCCTGCCACCCATCAGTTACACCACTGGTAAGGCTCCTGCCTCCGCGACCTTCCTGAGAGGAAAAGCGGGTATGAAAATGAATCATTGACACTTAAACGAAATGCTAAAAATTTGCGCCAACGCTCATATATTTCAATTATTTGCTGTATTTGTTAGGTCATTTTTGTTAAAATGCGTAGTAATCCCGCGGTTGCTAAGAGCAACATCGTCAGCTAAGATCTACGTTGTAATATTCCTGACATGGGCAGGAAACATCAGAATAGAGATCAAAGAGTCTCATTTGGAGGAGAAAACAAAAGCGTCTAACAATCAACATGCACGCCAATTCCACCGCAATTGCTGATGTATTTCTCATTTTCTGCAAATGTACGCCATACTTCCAACAAAACCATGCCGAGAGGAAATATGGTCAAATGCACTAACACACAAGGCTAATTTGACAATTGCACTAGCGCCAAAATGTAAAATTTCACCTGCGGAAGTGAATTAGAAAATTAAGAAATTGAGTTTACGCACACAGCGATTTGCAGTACGAGTCTTGCTTTTGTTTTCCTGTCATAAATCGGCGTAACAATGGCGTGATTGTGACACCAATTCAGAAATTATTTGGTTGCGTAGAAAATCTGCGTACGATTGTGCTATTACGCTTCTAAACATTCACATGAGCGGATATCTATATAACTGCCAATTGGCCAGGGCGTTGTATTGTAAATATCCCGGAGGTCGATTAACCTCATCATTCGCGAGCTGAATTAACATGGTCTGTTCAACAAAACGCAGATGGTAGTTTGCTTTTAGCTGATCGACACATTTTCTGCCATTTTGATTTATTCGAAACAGTTCCATTCATAGTGCAACTCGGTGAGTAAAACCAAGGCGTGTACTTAATTTGCATGAAATAGAGAAAAGGACGGGTGAACTCTCAACCTGCACTAATGCTCTTGCTGTAGCAATCCTATTACAGAATTAGTCTATTTAGTAACTCAGGAACGAACTTCAGTTTGAAATGGGTTTCACCATGCAAGAAAAAACTTGGTACTAACGATAGAAATAAAGAATCTGCAGGAAAACTCAAAATCCACGGTACATTATGAAATCTCAGTTCATAACTTTTTGAAGATAGGGGAATCGTTGCGTAACTAATGCTGGCAATTTTGTCTCCAAATGTTGCAAACGTTTAGATGAGCTTACCAATCAGATAAATGTTTTACCTACAAATGTTACTTTTCTTAAGAATCACCTAACAGATAAAAGACAAACGTTGCATTATGCGCTATACAACTCCAGCATCCTTAAGTTTAGCAACGAGTTCTTGGACATTCTCAACTTTTACTCCAGCCTGACGCTCGGGTGGGTCCACAACCTGCAGAACCTCAATGCTGGACTTCACGTCAACGCCAAGTTCAGAAGGAGATGTCTTCGCAACTTTCTTTTTCTTGGCTTTCTGCATGCGATAATGACATCAAAAAGTGAGGGATATCGTTTTCTAGGATAGCAGTTAATGGTTAACAAATAAACTGCACCAGCAGAAAGCTTGTTGCACAACAACGTAAGTTAGCACAGTAGTCTTACCATGATATTAGGCAACGTCGCATATCGTGGCTCGTTTAAACGCAAGTCTGTTGAAATAACGGCAGGCGTCTTGACTTCAATCGTTTCCAGGCCACCGTCGATCTCACGCACAACGGTTAACTTGGAACCGTCAAGTTTCAGTTCCGAAGCGAATGTCCCCTAAAACAGTAAGAGCGCCTTGAAACAGCGCGTAACGTTAAATGACACACAGCAGTTAAGAGAGTCAACATGATCAGCAGAGCTGGTAAGGGTTCCTCAATCCCACAAATCATGCATTACAGATTTCTTTCGTGGTAAAGTGATGTTCAATCCGATGATCATGTATTTGTTCAATATGACACAGTTTGTAAGCAAAAGCTGCCCCACGGGGCCACCATAGCGAACGGATAACGGGATNGTTATCCTGAAACATGTCTGTTAGGGTTAGTCGTCAGATTGNTACAACAACGGAGCACGACGCGTCATTAATATCAACAATTTTACTGTCTCTCACCTGAGGCCAGTCGAGAAGTGACGCAGTCATTTGTGCTGTTTGGTTGTTGTCCCCATCAATGGCCTGCTTGCCCAAAATAATTAAATCAATCTTTTCTTGTTGAGCAAGTTTCGCAAGGATTTTTGAAACCTGTTACAAACAAAAATTGTTCAAGCATGCAAACCTCGCTTTGTCCTAGTTCAATAAATAAAAGAGGGAGCAGACATAAACGCACACAACTCTAGTGTAGTGGTGGTGGATCACTGGAGCTCCTCCAGCTGATCAACTCATGGGATAAAGTTGCTAAACTGCCTTCGATTCCAAGCATTTAACAAGTACAGGGTTCCCACACATTTTCAGAAACCATTTCCCATACTTTTTCAATACATTTTCAACACTTAATGAAAAAATCAATACGAGCACTTATCTTTACTTTTCCAAAATCTTAATCATGAAACACAATTTGGCCGCGGGCCATCCATTCAGTTGTGCAATGGTGTATCCTAGCCTAATGTGTCTTCTGCGCTTTCACGAGCACGATCATGCACGTCAATTGCTCTGGCATGGCCCATAAATTTCGAATCAGTAACAATCTTACCGCTTACAGATTTAAACTAAACAGTAGAATAAGAGATGATCCCGCTCAGAAAGTTTGATTTCTTTTCCTATTAGAATTTCCATACTTTTTAAATACTTTACATACATTTTGGCCAAATTCAATACTTTTTCAAGGTCTTGAAAACCCTGCAAAAAATTGGACTAATGTGTGGGGATGTAATGTGCAATGATACTTTTGATGCTAAGGACGGAGGCAGTTTAAGCACACACATATAAACATAGCGGCGATTCCTTCTAACACAGTGAGCATTAAGCACTAATCGCTTCAGTTCATAATATTAAGCTCAATTTTATGACTGGGTTGGCCCTCCTTTCACCTGTGCTGTCTGTTAAAATTTTTTTTCAAATTAAAATAGCTTTGCGTCTGCGCCTACAGAATTAGCTCAATCCGATGTTCGAAGGAGGCCACTTTCGGAAAGACGTAACTGCCACAGCTTAGTACAAAGCAATAATCTTTGCTTCGACTGTTGCAAGTGTTTGATCACTGGTCTGTTCAAACGAAAACTACTACTACTGCAAACAAGGGCAGATAATGAGGGAGCAGTGTTATCTCCATCGAAATATAAATGTAAGCAATAACAGAGCCCTGGAAACATTTTCCTGGCGCCAGTAACACAGCACAGAAACGGCAACTGGTGGTGGCGACAACTGTTTTGCCTTAACTCAATTTTCCATATTTGTTCTGATTGATTTTTTGTTTCATGTGAGACATTCCATCGAAAGGCAGGTTGACTGTGAACCTGCCTTTCGATGGAATGTCTCACATGAAACAAAATTTGTCGATGAAACAGTATGGTGCCAACAGGAAAAAATTAAACGCTTAACATTGAAGTGGTTATAGCAGGGGTGGAACAAGGAGGGCGAAATTCCCTGGGTGCTGAATCACCATGGGGGCACCGAATGACTGCGGGAGGTGCCAAAGAGTCTCAACAATGTCGCAAAGTACTTTCTTCAATACAGAACATTGTGTTCTGAAAGACCTTAGGTACGAACCTGGGGCAGCAAACTTGCTTCTTGCCCAGGGTGGCATCTAACCTCGTTGTGCCCTGGGTTAGCGATATTTCAGATGAACCCACAAGATCTTAGCACTGAGCTACTTAGAATTTGCAGTCAAGAAAACATAATTCAGTCATATCCTACCTTTTCATTTTAATTAAGAGGTACATTACACAAACTGTTTTTTATTTTCGCTGAAACATTTCAGCCATTTTTGCTGAGACATTTTGGACACTGAAACATTTCGATCATTTGTTTCACTGTTGTATTATAACTCGCCACAACAGTGCTTTTTAGCCTATATTTTTCAAACATTCTGACTGAAATGGCTTAATTTTTTTCAGTCAGTTCAAAAACGTTTTGGTCTATGATAAAAAAAATGACCCAGGTACACGAGTATGCTCTTTTAATCTTGAAGCCGTAGAAAATTAATCTACCCAACATATTTAACATCTGATATTTCACAGATTCTCGTATCAACATATCACATGTATATTGAACACAATGAGTGATACTAAAAAGCAGCATCCTTAATCAGGATGTGACCAGTGCCAAATTTATGTGCAGTTTATTTACTTGAAAATACATAGAAGTTTTCACACAAGAGGTGTAAGTTTGGATTTCAAGGGCATTTTGGCTTGAAAAATCATACGCTGCCTAAAAACTCAAAAAAAGTTAAAAATTTATTTCTGAAACAAAATTTTATTGGGGCTCAACTGAATTTTGTTGACTGAATTATCACCCAATTGCAAACCATTTACACAAAATTTCTAACAGGTACAGGCTACAGCATTCTGCAAAAAAAATGCCAAAGCAGCGCCAACAGAATAGATATTGACTGGAATAGATAAACACCCACTACAGGTTGAAATTCAGAGTGTTCCAACAAGGTTACTGCAATCAAGTCTTTGGCTCATGTTACTTTTTAAAAAATATTTGCAACCAGTAAGACTTGCTCATTTCCAATTAGAGCAATATTTTTAAAAATGAAAAATATGCCACTTTGCATAATAAACCCTAGTTAATAGTTTGAACTCAAATAACACCACAAAAGATATGGTGTAATTAACTGAGCCACCTCAATCATTACTGATAGAAACAAAATGAACATTTGGTACTTTTCCATATCAGCAAGTAAAGCAGTGGATCCATAACATTACAAAGCTAACTGGGTGTTGCAGAACACCATGGCAGTATCCCATGAAAAGTACCAATTTAACTTAAGCTATCGATTGTATGCCTTTGTTTCTTTGGTAGTACTTTCTAATGAAAATAGTATCAATTGAACCAAAATAACATCAAATAACTCACATGTAATGAGGTCATTCTATCATAATCTTTGCCTGATACTTCCACATGTATTCCTCGGTCAGCTCCCATAGCCAAAGCAGTTCTCAGCGTTTCCTAAAAACTCATACTATAAAGGGTAGGTCAATTTTTCTCTTATAAAATGGAAATAATCAAGAACTCATGCTAAATAATTGTTCAACCAACACACCATTACCTGGTTTTGAGATGGTCCACATGTTACAGCAATAATTTCACTAGCAAGTTTCTTCTCCTTTAATCTTAAAATACAAACAACACAGTGTAGTTTTAATAATAAAAGCATAACTGATAAACCAGAAAAAATAAACCTTGGTCAACAGCTATCATTCCCTTTTCATGCCTCATAGTTAAATCCCAAACTTCTACTAACAGCTATATTAACACTGAACTATCTAACATTAACACCTTACAGCAATCAAAATAAAAGATTGGCTGGATAGCAACAATAAGAACATTTGAATGACATGAAAACAATAAAATTTAGAGATAAATTGATATATCGGCCTGGCTGATATATCGGTATCAACCAAAACGGACAATTTCATCGGCCTCTGTAGGTGTTGACAAAACACTGTGATGTTCCTCACGCATCCAGGCAACTTGCGCAAGAAAGCACAATGAAACAAGTCAAGACAGTTATCTTGCAGCAACGCTAGCAGTTGTGTGTTTTCATAAACAAGCAGACAAGATGACCATGTCGCATGCATAAACCGTCGCAGCCAAAACAAAAGCATCATCATTAATCAGATTAATTTTAAAATCATATCAAAATATTTAAATTGCTGCAATTTGAAAAATTTAACTCCTAAATCCTGATTTTTGAAGTTTTTGAAAAAAAGTTAAGGCATGGAATACATCATGCTTTTGAGAGTAAAGCAGAAAACAAGATTTAAAATTTTTGGAAATATTATTTATCAGAATTGAGCTATCAGTCCATGAATGGACAATATATCAGTATCGGCCACAAAAAAGCCTTATCGGTCAATCTCTAATAAAAATGAAACAAAAGGCAATCAACTTTGAACAAGAAATGTAATCGAAATTGGCTTTTCTTGTTTGTTTCAGTGAAACTGTAGGACTACATTGCACAATTTTTCACTTATATGAAGTATAATTAATCACAACATGTAACACAATCTAAAAACATAAAATATATCTGAAAATCAATTTGAGTAACAGCATATATAAAAACAAAACGTTTTACAAGTTGTTAAAGTGGCCATTTGTGATAATACAGTACATTAAGGTCAAACCAGGCCAAAATGAGGTCAGAGCTCTTGTTTGTAAGTTGCTCCTGCACTTGGGCAAAGGTATGCCCATTGGCCATACATGCACATCAGTTATGGGCATGCTTCCTGTCTCTGTAATTAACAGTTTCATATACCAAGGGCAAATTTATGATTCAGTTTCAGGAAACCTTCAATAGAGATATCTTCAGGCTTTGAATGCCACTAAATTGGTCCGGTTTGCTCATCACTGTTCTTGATTGTAAAACTTGCAGCTTGTGATTAGTGCAATGGTACAAAAAATTCAGACTCAATCAATGTTATTATAGGTGTGGAAAGCTAACCCTGAACTGCACAACAATGCCTTTTTCAAAATAACAACAAAGAGATCACATTTTCTACACTGGCTTTCAGAAGAGGTGTGGCGACATTCATGGATGTTAGAAGGGGGTGGCAGGAGGGGATTGGGCCCCCATTGGATTTTGGAATTTGATATTTTTCTGTAAGTCTTTGGGCAGAAAATTATTTTCTTTTGTTTCTGAGTTGCTAAATTGTCCCCCTAGAAAAAACCTGATTTTCCCCCTTGGAAAAAAATTTTCTGATGCTCATGGTGACAGCACACACCCTTGTTGAGTCCAACACCCACAGTGAATGGTTGTGATTTAACTCCACTAACATGGACGTAAACTTCTGAGCAGGAAGGCAGTGACTTGATGGCCAGCAACAAGTGATCGTCAAAACCACTCCTGCAACACTCCCCAAAGTTTTTCACAAGGAACCTGGTCGTATGCTTTATTAAGGTTGACAAAACATGTGTAGACATTTTGGCACACTCCCAATATTTCTCAAAATTTTGCTGGAGAATGAAAATAGGTCTGTAGTGTCAAAGCCAGGACAAAAATTGCACTGGGTATAAACCAGCTTTGTTTTATTTCCCGGAATCTTTTTTCAAAACACTTGGCATACACTTTTGCAGGGAGGCTAAGGAGCGAGATGTCCTGGTAGTTGTTGCATTCACTCATGTCTACCTTTTTGTGTATGTGGATAATCACTCCAGTTTGTCATTTTTTGATGCCCTTCCAGAACACCAGGCTGTTTGACACACACGAGTCAGCCAAAGAACTCCTCTGTTGAAAGATTTGAACACATCCGATTGGATTTCACTGCAGCTTTCGCAGCTTTCAGTGATTTTACAGCTAGATGGACTTTAGCTGTCAGTGATAGTAATTTTTCTCCCCAAATGTACCTTATCTAGCAATGTGATGGTGGCTGGGTTTTATAAGGTCTTAGATATAGGCTCTCCATCTGCCAAGAATGTCCTTCTCACATCTGAGTAAAACTCTAAGAAGTTCTCACACAATGTCAGAAAAACAAAAAGCCATGCTCCACTTTTGTTAGGGTTACGAATGGAAAAACGTTTCATAGCAGTACTGAATTTATAAGAAACAGAGATATAGACACATTTGTACATCAAAATTTAAACAGCCATGAACAGTCTAAAGAGGTAGCTAAATTTACNCAAACAAATGAAAACCTGAACCACTGATACACAACTTGTCTGAATCCTACTATTGTAAGAATTAAATTACTGCAAAGTATATTATGGGNTTCAGTTTTTTTGTGAGTAATTATAGATAATTACTTTGTTTGTTCATTATAGATCACAACTTTTGGACCAGAAATGTTAGAAAGTTGATCAAGGTCTCAGAAGACGCAGATTGTAGCCTAGATTCCAATGAAAACTTCATTGAAATACTTCTGTCTAGTGGTTGGGCCCAGGTCAGGTGACAGCAGCCAAAAATGGCCAAAAACCTACCTTACGTACGACGTCACTCACAAAAAAACAAAACCCAAAACCAAAATTTTTTTTATTGCAGTCTTGAAGACTTGCTGAGTCTTTTGAGGGTTTGAACAGCTTTTTAGCGCAATGGCTGAGGAGCTATGCGGTTGGCAAGTCAACCAAAATATCCCTGTTTTTTTCCCGGTTTTCATGTATGATATATTTGTAGACCGACAGCCAATGTGTTAACGGACATAAAATGGTGAGAGCATTTCATTTTGCCTTGCATTAGCTTGGCAACTTGAAGACCTCAGGTTGCTTAGATGGGAGACTGACCTGTGCTCCTGCAACAACTAGGTTGACCCCTCGACTAGTAGGGATCTCTATGAAATTGTGATCAACTGACTAAACGGCACCGCAACCAGCTAACAACGCTACATTGGTTCTCTAAACTGAACATTGCATTTTATTATATGCTTCATGATTCATTGCAAAATTTGATAAATACATTGGCTTTTTTAACACCTTCTTCACGGGCGGGTGGTTTGTGGGTGAAAACCCAGTTTATAGTGTGTCTTACCAACTGCATAACTTGCCAGGCGATTGTGCTACAGAGCTGATCAAACCCTCAAAAGACTCAGCAAGTCTTCAAGTCTGCAAAGAAAAATAATTTTTCTTGGTTTTGGGTTTCAGATTTTTCGTGAGTGACATCATAAGTGGAATAGTTTTAGGCTTTTTTGGCCCACTTCATCTGGCCCTAGGCCCAAACCATTGAATGGTAGTATTTTGCTCAAGTTTTTTTTATTGGAAAATAGGTTAAAATCCGAGTCTTTTGAGGCGTTGGATGACTTGCTAGGGTTTGGGTTTAGAAGTTATGGCCTAAAAACTATAAAGTAATTAATTAATTGCCTAATTAGATAATTAATTAATTTGTTGTTTTCAGATAATAACTTTTGAACTCAGAACCCTAGAAAGTTGATCAAAGGCTCAAAAGACTCAGATTCTCGTTTCCTATAAAAACTTGACTGAAATACTTCCATCTAGCAGTTGGGCCTTAGGCCAAGCAATATGAGCCAAAATGGAAAAACCTACATCACTTATGATATCACTCACAAAAAACTGAAACACCAAAAATTTTTTTCATTGCAGACTCAAAGACTTGCTGAGTCTGTTGAGGGTTTGAACAGCTCTCTAGCACAATCAACTGGGAAGTCATGGAGTTGTAAAATGGCATGAAATTAGCAGCTCAATGCGTGATTTTTATGATATAATATATTTTTTTNTGATNTTTAGGTATGATATAATTGTACACCACCAGTAAAGGTGTTAAAGGGTAAAATCCTCAAATGGCTAGGTATGGAAAGTTGCTAGGTGATTTGACAGAAATNTAATTTCTGTNTTGATACGATGCAACAGCTGAAAGTCGGTCGCACAAGCATTATGTTCAATTAACCTTGCCCTTTTCTTCATCATTTGAGCAAGTTGGTTTAATCCACTGCTTGGCTCCAAAAGATTTTTGGGCAGGTGTTGAATAGCCATTCAATTGTCCTGTCATCCAGAACCATCAGGCCATGCATCACATGGGGAGGTTGGTGGATTGGCCAGTGAAGGCACTATGATCAATGGTCTGTTCTGCTCCCCATGCTGTTCTTGGCAAGGCTACTCCAAGAGGGTGGGTGCCAATGTAGGGGATGAAGCTACAGAGTCTCATAGTGTTCTCTAACCACTCCACATTCCATCAGCAACCTTCCCTCAGCACTGCACTTCTGTTGTTGTTATCAGATGAACTGATGAGTTGTTGTGCGGCGCATACAAACAGATGCATCAATTCTTGATGCTGTGCTTTCCTACCCAGTGAACAGGTGAGAGCTGAGTGGAGATGTCTAAACTCCGTAGCATGGCATGCTAGAAGCAGTGTTACTCTTTTGCAACAAAGCTCAGCAGGTTGGAACCTTGCCCTAATCTTGATTAACACGTCTTAAGAGGCAGTCACAACTTTGATGCCTATTAGTATCCACCGTTATTTTTCAGTAGATTTAGTAATGACCTAATACACACCACTGGTTCTCTCATTGGCACATCAACATAAATGTAGATTTTCAATCTGAAAAATTCAGCTAGTATTTGTCAAAAAAGATTGGATCCATTTTGAATAACACATTAGAAAGTCGTGAAAGATTATTACTGAGCATCATAACATTAGAAAAATTGCAAAACTGTTTCAACATAATACCGAATGGCTTCTTCAACAGCAATTTCATCAAATGGATTCATGGAATGTTTCACACCTTCAGTTACAACTCCTGTTTTGTCTGGTTTCACACGAATCTAAAAACAAATTTAAAAGGATCAGATAAAGCAAATTTAAAACCATCTTTATATTTTCTTTACTGGCCTGCATGCCTTTGCATACTTGGTATTTGCAACAAAGATACCTAAAAACTGCAACTACCGTATTTTCCGGCTAATAAGCCGATTTTCTTGACCTACTTTTGCGACCTAATTTTCTGGGGTCGGCTTATTAGGCGGATATAGCTCTGCACCTATTCAATACTAATATTGTCCCACAATTTTACGACCCATTCACAAACAGTGGTGAGTTAAAGAAGCAACTTGCCTGAGCACTTACGCACTAGGCTAAAGGAAGCTCCCGGTAGCTTTCGTGCTACTAGGGATGTTATGCTTAGCACGTTGCATGTAGCAGCTACCGTGCTGCTACATCACTCCCCCTTCTCTCTTTAAGCGGGAGCCGCTCTCCAAGTGCTCTCACAGGCGAAACCTCGTAAGAGGCCCGTAAGCTTTTGCGCACGACGCAGTTTCGAACTCCCTACCACGCCGTGCCCACGCAAACAAAGCACTTTGTCTTCTGCACGTGCTTACGGTAGATGCACT
>JGI24158J21664_10008955_pt1 | contig 13351 bp, 14 predicted proteins | sample Ectturendosymbi3_FD_21664 | JGI IMG/M metagenome (IMG submission 21664) | reverse complement strand
CAATCGTTATGAATCAGTCAACGTGCATTTTGGTCGTTGTGGCAACCAAGTCTCTGCGGGCACGATGCAAAAGATGACGCGAACAAAAACACCTGCACACTTGCCACGAAAAGCGAAACAAAACGGTCTGTTAAAATGAAGTTCATCAGCGTTCAGCGGCAGAGAAACAAAATGATTATCTTACGCGTGGGAGGATCATGTTTTGAATGTTAATTTGTGCGTCAAGTCTGTGATACCACTTATCTTCACAGAAATCTAAAGAAAGGGAATTAGGTTCTTCAACAAAAGTAACGGTGTAAGCCTCATGTATCGGCGGTTTGTTTACGTTGCCGTGGGACTCTGAAAAGTGCCGCACCAAGGCCACTTTATCTTTGTTATTTTCATCAAATTCACAATTGGGTCTGTTCCAATTACTACGGTGCGATGACCATCTCATGGAAAATATACAAATAAACTGTTCGCTCACAGAGAAGAAAAATAGACCGTCGGAAGTATGCGAAGCTAGTAATTTAACGTATTTGAAGTGTCTGTTGCTTTCATCAATTTCACTCAAACTCACGTGCCTCTGCATTTAGTCGCTTGAACAGTTCCCGCCATTATTATTTAAACCGTAACTGCAGATTCCAGTTCCTGACAGTGGAGAAGACGATAGCCCGTATTTGGGGAAGTCGCGGTACAAGCGCAACGAGATGGCAACGGAACGTCAACTCCCCTCCATGAGACAACAGGTACTTGTCGCGTGTGTCGCCGATCTTCAGTGTTTTATGGAAAAATAATGGACTGAGTTCGTTGAAAAAATCACAAGTTGTCGACTTTTCTTGCACTTGTACTTTTCATAGACTTCGATAATATTTACTGTTTGCAGCCAAAGATTTATTATTCAGACTCATTATCAAACAGTTCGTACATATTTGATCTGAGAGCTTAATTGTCACCGTTGCAGATGAAATATGCCGACGATGAATCTCGTCGGGAACTCGATGCACAACTGGAAGATAAGCAAAGACAACTTAATGAAGGTGGGTTGTTTGTTGTATTTGTGAACTGGAATGTTTGTTGCTGTGACTCGCATGTCTCCATTGTTGCGTCAAGTGTGCTGACGTCACCTATGTTATAATGCACAACTTCACTAGACGTCTAGAGGTTATGACGTCAGTGATGACGCGGTTTTCGTACTGTTAAATTTTGCGTTGTTGATTTCTGATGTTTTTCGAAAACCGGAAAGTGAAGGTTGGGTAAAATGTATTGCAAGTTTAGCCCAAAACATTCCAAGGATGGCGGTTCGGTTTGTTACTAACTCGTATTACGAGCTCCCACAACAAGCTGCAAACATACTGCGAGTTTTAAGTGCGAGTTTGAACCCGGGTTGCGAGTTCGCAATCTGGCCAGGTTGCCATGACTACGGGCCCGCGCTGCCTGGTTGTTTGTTTGCTTAATAAATATTTGCTTGAACGTTGCGCCGATCGGCGCGAAGACAATCGCCTTGCTATGGCAAACAGTTGCTATAGAAACAGCCAGGCTAACTTAATGTTTTACTGCGGATCTAAATGCTGTTCCAACACTTCGCGATAACTGTTCTGTGATAACCAGTAAATGTTTGCACACAGCATAGATGTGCTGTCGAATGATCAGCAACGTTTTGTGCACAACTCTCCAGTCCAATGCTGGACTCAACTCAAAAACTTCACGAAATATGTCGATGTCTTATTTTGCCACAAATCCATTTCCAGAATTTCGATGACGCGGTGTTTATGAAATTGCTCTTTCGATTGTTAAGTCCACAGCGTCTTCTGTGCTTAGTACTTTACACAGATCCGTTGCTGGTACTTTACACAGATCCGTTGCTGGTACTTTACACAGATCCGTTTTTGGTAAGTCAGTACGAACGTTGGTCGTCCATAACGATTGTCACTATTCCTCTATTTGCTGCTTTTCCGAAAGTTCCAATTGTGATGTCACTGCTTGCTTTTTTAAAGCTAGCCACGTGTCCAATGAATAAACTCGAAGTAATAATTTCGTTGCGCGCATTATGACGTACAATGGCGATGTGTGACGTGCTGTTTCATTCTACAAAATGAAAACGATATTTGGCATAGACTGAGGTAGTAAAACCGTTGTTTCTGATACACTTGTTAAAGGATTAACAGCTGAGCCTTTTGCACACAGAACATCGGACAACTGGATTGAAGCTTTTGTGGAAACACAAGTTGTCCGATTTTTCTAATTCAGGCTGAAATTCAATAAATTGTTTTCAAACTATACCGCTGGTTTGAAACCAGCAGTACTGCTTCTTTTCTGCAAATTCTTCCAACGCTGTGGATTGTGTAAAACGTTCCAAAAATACTGCAAATCTCGGCAGGGACGAAAACGTCAAAGCGAAACATGTCAAACGCGTTTGTCTGAGTCGTACTTCGGCCGCTGGTTTGACTTCGGCCTCGCACACAAACTTGCCTTGCAAGAGTTCTTCGTTAATTTTTGTGTGAATTCGAAATGTTTCATGTTTTTCGTACAGCTGCTGACAGGCTGGCCGCGCTACAACGTGAACTGCGTGAAACTCAAAATCAAGTCGTCCAAGCCTCACAGGAGCTCCACAAACTGGAACAGGCGACCAGTGAACGAAGGTTGAGTGAGGATGAGAAGCAGAGACTGAGGCAGAAACTCGCTGCGAAAATAAAAAAATTAAACCAGGTATTTGCGAAGCGTTTTGATGATTCATAGAGAAGCGTTTTGATGAGTCATAGAGAAAAAAATATGTTATAGACAAAGAGTTCTTTCAGCAAATGAATTCCAGTGAAGCTGATATTTCACAAAACGTTGCATCAAAGTTTGTTTTGCGTAAAAACCATACCAGCTTTTATTTACTTAAAATTTTGTTCAACGGATCTGTTTGAAAAATTTGGCGGATTGCATTGACAAAAGTTTTGTGCGGTTAAGGAAAGCAAGTTGTAAGTTCTAACACAACGGCACTGATGTGTTGTTTAACATTTTGTGATTACATATATGATCCCGTATTCCATGATCGCCAAGTGATTGAAACGACTAAGCATCCCACTTTTCAAGGAATTGGCGTTTGTAAGGTTGTAAAACCTTGCGTATGTATAGCAAACTCATCTGCAAATATGGCTGCAGTTGAAAACAGAATACACAGAACAGCACACTGAATACACAGAACAGCACACTGAATACACAGAACAGCACACTGAATACACAGAACAGCACACTGTCACTCACTCCTCCCTGATACTATTCTCGCTGCCTCTTCCATACCGTTTGATCTCAAGGAAGGTCCTTGCCCAGCAACCCAGGTTACCCAGCAAACCCAGGATGCCTGAAACTTCACGAAACTCAAACTATTTCAAGCCCAGAGAGGAGCCACAGGGATTTTGGTTGAGGAGCCAAGAGTTTGAGTCCAACCTGAGTTTAGTTTCTGTTAAAGTCACAAAACAACGCGTTGCATAAAACTACGATACTTTGTCAATGTGCAAAAACATCACAAAATATTTTTGATTTTTTACCGAAAAAATTGGGATTTAGAAAATGATCATCGATTTCTTTTTCGAACCCAAATATAATTGAAACACGTCAAAGTTAACGACAAATATACCTGTTCATTGGATAGAGTGTACGTTTTTGCCTTCGAAATAGCATGGCTCCCAGCAGGGCTGTGTGGAGCCGGAACTCAAATTTCAGGCTTCGGCTTCGGTTCCAGCATTCACATATTTTGGCTCCGGTCCCAATCATCCAAAATTGGGCACCGGCTCTGCAGGCCTGGTTCCCAGGCACGTCCATGTGTCCGCTGAATGTTTCCAATGAATGATTCCACTAAATGTTCGCAGTGAATGATTCCCTTGAACACTTGAAAATGCCCAGAGTTGCCATTGTTTGCTAGCGCCACCCTGGGGATGTTTTTCTTGACTGTAGTGGAGTGAACTTCATGTACATCGCAGCTGCTGCTGGTTGTGATAATCACTTGTTTCCTTTGCTGGGACGACTTGTAGTATTTGTTCCGTTGTCTTTACGCCGACTATACATATGTAGAGCGATGCAACTTTCATTGCTTCTCTTTCCTTATAAGTTCTCATTTGCTGTTCTTTTTCATCACATCTTTCCTCATCAGAAAAATCGTGTTTGTTTACAATATGTGGAAAAGTTTGGCATAACTTTTGTTTGATGCGAGTGTTTTTGTGTAGTTGAAAGATGAGGTCCAGCAAGTGGAGGATCATCTGGCCGGGCAGAGAAATGATTTGCAGAGGATGAAACTTGAATATGATCGCTTCAAGTCGTTTGCAAAGTCCATGGACCCAAGCAGTCCGGAATATGTGAGTGGTTGATACCAGTGGAAAATGCTAGTTCAAAAATAATGCTAAGAAGACGGGTTTATATTCGCTTTCTTAGCGACTGCGAGCAAACCTTGAGCTAATTCCAACTTTTCTCTATTTACAACCATAGGATGGGGGAGCAAGGTATGTTTTGGGGGGTGTGAAAAATATTTTGACAGAATTTGCCCAATTTTTCCCGAAAATTTTTAAAAAAATATTTTGACAGAATTTGCCCAATTTTTCCCGAATATTTTTATTTTTTTTACGGCTCTTGGTACCTCATTAACTCTCACAAACTCTAAATAGTAACATCCTTCGTTTCCTTTTTTCTTTGGAGTCAACTTTTGGGAGTGTGGTTCACCCCCAGCTCGTACAGCAGTATTTGTAACGAATATCATATCAAGAAAGTTCGGTGCGGGGTATTCCGCTACTGCATTAAGCTGTATGCACACGGCACGCGTCCTGTGCGTTTTTTGGGCGCATGCGTCTGATTTCCTGACGTCACGTCCTTTTCTGATGCGTCTGGTATTGTCTGCGTTCAAGTAGAAGTGAGACAGAGCAGTGAGTCTGATGCGTCAATATGGAAACAGGTTCTACTCGAACGCAGACCATACCAGCAGACGCATCAGAAAAGGACGTGACGTCACGAAATCAGACGCGTGCCGTGTGCATACAGCTTAATGTCAATCACTGGCAACTTCTCGGTCGTTACTTTGCACATAATTTGTTGACGTGTTTCAAACTGTTGAAGAGGAACATTATTGGCCGCTAACCATGGATGGTAACCATAGTAACCATGGATGGTAACCATAGTAACCATTGATGGTAACCATAGCGTCGGATTCTTCTTTATCAATCAACAGATGATTGGAAATCCCCGCAGTTGACGTCACTCATCACTGGTAATTTCGGGTTTGAGAAAATTTACTCGTCGACAATCCAACATGTCTTGCCCAGCTCGGCAAGGTGCCATGTCCGTTGTGAGCTTTGAATCTTTTCCTGAACCACTTCGCTTAACTTGCAACATTACTTGAATGCACAAGTCCATTTTACTGGCATCGAAATTTTTCTCTCATCTTTTTTTCTCAAAGTATCTGAAACTTTCTTCATAACAGTATAAAGTCTGATCCTTGTTTAAACGTTTTCAAATCGCTCTTCGTTTTCTAATTTTCTTTTCCAAACGTAAACACAGGGAACTCACTCCAAACACATTATACTTCGCACTCGAACATCCTTCAACGCAGATAAATTACATTACCTTTCAGCGCCTGTGGATTGGGAAAAATATCTGTTTCACTTCTGCAAACACCACTGTTAATTATTTCCCTGTGTATCAAAGTTGTTGATTACCCAAGTCAGTTGAGCTGCAACACTATCATCGCATGAACACTACAACTTGCCGCGTGGTTTGTTTATAACAACGTATTGTTGCCTGGCTGCCCAGAGCTTCTGCACAGTGTTACTGTGTGTGAAAATCTGATGGAACATTTTAAGATTGAAAAAATCTGACTGAAATCCTTCAGCCCTGAATATTCACTACCTTCGAGCTATTTTGTTAAATATTTTTGGTGTTTGACTTGCAATATAATCCGTTTAGTGTTAGTACATGTTTCACTTTTCTGTACATATTTATACCCCGAGCTTATATTCTGTTTACATCTCATTTTTCTTCGCTCACACCCGCTCTGGCGTAATACTGTTCCATCTCCAATGTCTTGTAAATGTCTTTATTTCAATCGAAATCATTTTTGTGCCAAGTTTGAAAGATTTTACACACTTGACTGATTCCTTCACCGGCCCAGAATAAATAAGTAAAAAAGCTGCGAGTGTTGTTTGTGACGTATCCTGGGAGGTAGTTGGGGGGTGCGCAATGTTGCTTCCTAGAACTTGCCACTTGTCGTCAACATGAAATCCACAAAACTTTTGAGCGATACAATGCCGCGTGAGGTCCACAAGTTCCCGTACTACGCCCTTCATCACAATCTGACTGAACATTCTGCGATCGACCACTGCTGCTCGGCGTGTTGTGTCTGATGTGTTCTTGATTTGATCCAACAACATGCTACCATGTTTAGGCTCAAGCAAGATCAGAGTTACAAGGAAAAGAAGGAGAGATGCGGGAATTGGCGCACCAGATCAAGAATAATGAGCTTGCTCTGGAGAAACTCCTCAAGAGCACTGCGGTGGATGCAGAGGCAATCAAAGAACTGGAGGAACAATTGGAAAGAGGTTTCTTTATTTTCTAGATGTGGGGACAAACATATTGCAGTGACCCACTGGTGATGACATCATAGGGAACGTTTGTGTAGTCACGTGACATTGTTTATGATGAAACAAAACTTTGGAATCCAGACGTTTTGTTTCATCGTGTTTTTGTTTATTTTTTGGTAGTTTTTGTTGTTTAGTAAGATTTAAGGAAGCACTAAGAAAATTTCTTTCAAAGATCAATCCTCGCTCCTGGCAGGTACATCTGCGACTGACGATGCTCTTCGGGATGAATTGGAAGACATCGTTAATGGTTTGCAGGATTATCTGCTCAACGTGAGGCAGAAGGCTGACGCTCAGCGGGTCGAGTTTGACAAACTACTGCGTGATAAGGAAAGACTGGTGAGAAAATTGGCTGCTATGGAAAAGGAAAAGTCTATCCTTGCTAATGATGCTGAGGATTACGACCAACTTCAACAACAGGTTAGCGTAGTTTGAATGGCTTGCGTAATACATTGAAGCCAAATTAAACGTGCATCTTGGACCTGCGTAAAATATTATTTATGTCAACTTTTTAAACCTCCACTTTTTAGTTATTTTGCCGGTTTCGAATTATTTGTAGTTTTCCTGTTTTATTTTAAGTCGTGTTTGAATTTGCAGCTACGTGATTAGTGTAGAAAAAATATGTTGCAGCATAAGACCTCGTTTTAATAAGTTTTTTTCAGCTTAAGTTTCGAGTAATTGATAAATCTGTGGATGCCAGGTTCTGTTTAACTTCGCAATGGGGGAGTGTCGTTTAATAAAAGTTCAAGTGAAAGAACGAAGTCGTGACGCAGGTTTCATTGCTTGGAGAACTTAATGAGCTTCTGCAAGCAACTCAAGATTTAAACGAATCAATCATGCATGACCGTGGGAGAATGAGTCCAAGGAAAAAGGAAATACTACCTCGTGAACTTTCCTACGCCATTGCATCTAAGTCTGCCTCCCCCGAGCAAGTGGAAAGAGCCACGAGATTTACAGTAAATCACCGGATAGGTGGCGCTATTGCATCGGTGATATTTTAAAGCAACAATTCAACTTTCATCCTGTCACGACATCGAATCAAGTGCCACCGAAATAACCCCCTCGTATTTATTCACCCCCAACACCGGTGCAATAGCGCAGCCTGGCGGATCGAACACAGCTGTAGCAGCGGGTCACGCTTCACTAAATCACGCAGTTCTGACGAATAGCAGCCAGTGTTACTCATGCATGACGTTAGCTCGAATGTCTGCTTTGGTGAATCCCCAACACAGATACAAATGATTTCGTCTCTGTAATTGATGACGCACAATTGCCATTGCAAGTTTAGCGCTTAAGTGATTCTGATTATGATGTCACATTTTAATTATGACGCTAATAGCAGTTGTTATACTTCGAAATGTAGTCGACAATTCAAAAATTTTTTTTCTTCAGTGACAGAAATGGAAGAAATATATTTTCTATAAAGTTGGTGAGACTTTGTACAAACAACTGCCATGGAACCATCAGGTTGCAGAACGGTGGTAGAAGCAGCTTTGTTTCGAACTTCTGGATCAAAACAAACCTGAAGGATGATAATCAGATATTACGCAACAACTGTTGCATTAGGCCCGCCTCGTTTAAATATATCTCAAGGCAGACAAAGGCGAATGTAAACGAAATGCTTTGTTACAACATCACTCTCTGCTCTGACTTCTTCCTGGGATTGAGTCGTAGTGACGTAGCTGCATATTCATCAAGTATTTTCTCACAAAAGTTTACACCTGACATGGTGGGTTCGAAACTTAAGAAACGCGGGTTATCATGTACGTCATTGGTTGGTGTTGTCGATTGGCATGCTGTGATCTGGTGCTGATTACCGATTGGCTGTTAGGTCACGGTTGAGTGTGTCTTGTTAATTGACATGCTGTGTGCACATGTTTGGCCAAAATACGTCACACATTATTTCTGTAGAATCATTTGAAGGTGATTGGTCATCCCCCCCCCAGGCCCGTCGCCAGGGTTTCGTAGCAGAGGGACCAAAAGCCACAAGGTGGAGCACATTTATTAAATACAATATTGGATGTATGCAGCAACCGGGGAGCCAAAAATTAAATTGGGGGCATAAATTTCAAATGGGAGGGCCGGGCACCACTGGCCTCCGCTGGCGACGGCCCTGCATACGTCACAGAATCAACGTGCCTAAAGTGATTTTTTCACGTGTATTTGTTCTTCATCACCTCAAAAATATTTTCTAAATGCACAGATATGTCTCTCGTAATTATTGTTCAGTGTGTAGAATGCAATGTTGGAATTAAAACTGCTTTTAAGAAATCTAAGTTTGAAAGTTTATTCTGCAAATGCGTTTTCTGAAGATGTTTTGATTTTCGCCTATCATTGAAATCTGTTTGTTACAATAATTCTAACTTTACTGTTTTTTTCCAAAACACAGTAGTTTTGCAAAAGTTTAACTGAAAATTCAGAACAAGTTATAGTGAAAAACAGTATTTTTTGTTCCTATCGGTATATTTTTTTAATTTGCGTAAACATTTTGTCAGATCCATGAGCATAAAACTTTAGCAACGCGTTAGCCAATAATGGCTGACTGTTACGTCACAACACTGGTATTTATTACGTTTTATATGATGACGTGTAGCTTGACGCGCTAAACAAATCGATGGGGGAGATGCAGGATCTGAACAACGCCCTCCAGCAGGAGGCCCACAACTTGAGCGTCCATGACGCAGATCTACAGCGCCAGCTAGAGGATGCGGAGAAGAAGATCGAAGAGTAAGTTTTGTTCTGTGTTCAAGTAACTACACTCCACATGTTAAAGTAACGACACTCCACATGTTCAAGCAACTACACTCCACATGTTCAAGTAACTACACTCCACATTGAGACAAGCTTTGGATTGTTGTCGTGTGACGTCAAATACCTGAGTGGGAGGTGGTGGGAACTGTGTGTTGACTGTTTCGTGCATTGTGTTCGTTTGCGCCAAGCTCAGGATGAACTTTCATAAACATACTCGGTGGCGTGTGTGATGACGTTTGCGACATCGTGAGAGTTTGCTGTGATGAAGATCGAATGCTCTGAATTATGACGTAAGTCGTTGGTTTGTTTGCGATTTAAGCGCAAATTTTATTTCACAGAATTGTAGATGCGTTCGTTGTGATTTACGCTCAAAAATTTAATCGGTTCATTCCTCGACTATTCCTAGTAGAAGATTATATTTGAATAAGGTCGTAGGACTGACGGTGCGTAGTGTTACGTGAAATCGATTTCCTATTTGAAACTTGCTGGTTGATTCAAATTCTTTATCTGTGTGGAGACTAATTACATAAAATCCTAAGAATTTCTTATATATTTTTGTCATCCAAGGTTTTGTAGATGCATTGTTTCATACTTCGACAACTTGTGGACAATTTAATGGGAAATGAAAATGTATGAGAAAAATTGCCCTATGTATAAAACTCACACTAAGTTTTCATGAGTTTAGATTCGCTGCTCAATTCAAAAACAGCTTCCCTCGTTTTTGTTTCAATTTGCACAAAAACATATTCACCTTCAATCGTCGTTGTTCCCTCTTTTTTTATGTGAATAATCCTCGCGGAGCGGAGGTTGTGTTCTGCGTCAGTAAATCCGATGCTATAAACTCAGTCAGCAAATTTGATCGTAGACGTCGAACGATTTGATTCACAACGACGAGTTACTCGCTGTAGATGTTTTGGGAAGAATACGTCCTGTCCGGAACTGAGTAGTTTGGGAACTGCACGAAATGTGATTCGCATTGAATCAACGAAACTATAAATTATGAAAATGAGGATTGGAGCTTAACCCAGTTGACCAACGTTTGATGCTGTCTCAGCGTTGGGAGCAGATCTTGATCCCCATCAAACCGCTTTCCTCCATATGTCCAGACTCCACAGGTCAATGCAGGAATCCGACCGGGTAAGCAAAGTCGACAAAGAGACTCTCAGCCAACAGATGGAGGAGTTGGCCAGGCTGCAGAACACTGTGGGAGATAGAGAAGCGGAAGCGTCAGCGTTGCAAAAGGAGGTCGGGAAGCTGAAGGTGAGGAGGGTCTCGCTGCGTGTATTGTGCAGCGTCCGACACCGGGTGGCGACGAAGGGCACCCGGTGTCGTAGGTCGTGGGTTCGAAAACGACATTGCGAGCAATCACGTGATCACGTTATGGTAAAAAGTGATTTTTCTATCTGGCGTAGAAACCAGGAGTGACCAACAACCTATTGCGTCTCATGCGCCAATATTTTCAAACGCGAGTACAGATGCGCCACAACATCGGCTATTTCTCGTACCGATGTTATTTCATCTTTCTGCTCCGGAGACGTCAGGACTCAATCAACAAAACTTCAGTCGTGCTCCACTGGCGCTGAAAACATAAAAACACGTTAAAAACTTGCCAACGTTTCGATAGTTGATACAACTTCATAAAATCATGCAACTATCATTTTTCGTTTCTGGCCCTAATGAAGATAGTTGCATCAACTGTCGAAACGTTGGCAAGTTTTTTAACGTGTTTTATGTTTTTAGCGCCAGTAGCGCCTGATTGAAGTTTTGTTGATTGTACTTCACGTCATAAGTAATTCACCAGGTAATATTGTTAAATGCAAATGGCATTTATGGGAAAGCAGCAAATAAACTTCACATTTACTTTTTAATGAGACTTCTGAGTCGCCTCGAATTCACCAGTTTTTCAATGTTGGGGTTGAATTTTTGCTGAGAGCAGAAGATAATTCTTCAAATTTGAATCAGTCATGCGCGACCTCGTTTTGCTGTCAATCAATTTCATGGACGAGAATGCTTGTTCGAATATTCACGTCGCTTCAAAAAGATATTATATAATTTTGAGCGACTTTCCTTAGTTCTGGGAAATGTTCACATGTCGCCAGGGATTAATCACATCAGAAGCACCAGGGAATGAAGAAAACTCGTCAAATTTCGTTTTTAATGTTGAATTTGTTTTTAAGTCAATGATGTCCATTTGTAGGTCACGTGATATTTTCATAACCTTTTGTTCACTAACTAAGAATGGGTTTATAAATGTCAAAATAAATGCCAAAATAAATGCCAAAATGGAGTCGTAGCTAGACAAAACAAGGGACAAGATCTTTAAGTTGATGAGATACGTTGTTTGAAAGTTCATCGGTGCGTCTCGAAACTGACTGCTTTGAGAATAATATTTCATCTACTTTTAAAATCTTTATCACCTCGTGGTAATATTTAGAGGTGAGGTTTAATAATTTCTTCGCCATCAGATGAACGCTCCCTTTCTCCCACCAACGTCGGAGAAATTTCACAGGACACTTCTGCTATCGCCGAAGGCGAAATGCCACAACCTCTTGTAGTTGTTGCGTTTTGTTGGTAAATACAGTAATAAATTTTAATTTCTTTTTCTTAATGACATGTGCTTTCTGTAACTTAGACCCAAGTACCAGCTTCAGATTTCCTTCTATTCTGTGTTGCATAGTTTCTATTAAGATCATTTCTTCTGTTCTGCGAAATAATTGCTATACATTAAAACTTCATTAAATTCACCCCAGGGTTAATTTCACTTTTGGTCGTTTTCTTTGTGATCTGAGAGGGAAGTGAAATGTAAAAATAGAACCTTATTTTCGAAACGTGCAAAACTGCAAATGTTTATTAAAAGAACAAACAAAACTTCGTACAACGCATAGTCTCAGCTGTACATCCGGGCAACTCCCGTCACGCTCTGTTGGAGCTGACGCCTGGCAGCTCACAGTCGCACAAATGTTAAACGTGTTGGTCGAAGTCCCCCACACAACGTAGTTACGCACTGCGCATAGACAGGTAAACCCTCACCACATCCATCTGGCAACTTCACCCTGGTGAGCTGCGATTAGCTGTTTATGACGATTGCAAATGCAGCTCATCATGAATAAAATTATAGAATGGGAGTGAAACAATGTTTCCTCTAAGGTATGCGATTGCACAGCAGCACGAGGGCATTTGCGCAGTGAAACCTCATTCTCGCGCACCTGCAACATCATCCCTGATTTAATATCGTGTATGTTTCGCCAAACGCTTTTACTGCTTAAAACGTTTCACTGGTTGCGCAATTGCATGCACAATGAAACAAACATTTGCTGGTGTTAAATCATCTTAAAGGAAATATTGGCGTGAAAGGAGATGATAAAAGTAACTCATAAGGAATCTGTACGAAACAAAAAATCGATGAAAATGTTGGAGAGGTTTACAATCTTGCTCCAAATCGTCTAATGCACCAAATCTGGCGCATGGGTCGTAATCTACAAATCCCAATGATTCCCTGAACCAACAAGTTTATTCACTCGTGTTTGACTATCGTCCAAAACTAGCAACAAAATAACTACAGTTGGTATTCCACTGCAAATGTGTGTCAGTTGTTATCTGTAATAAAGAAGTTTGTCTACAAGCGCTTACCTGAATACGCCATGGCACGAGAATAAATTGTATAAAAAATTGTGGCACGCACCCTCAAAGCAAAACGATTTCCTATGAACTGTGCAGTCTCAGTCAGCCCAGTTTAGGAGGCCTCGATCCAGTAGATCACTGACGCAAAATCGATTTTGCAGCAGAACAATTGACGATCAGACTCAATGACGTCAACCTTGTGGTGTTGTGTTGCGATGCATACATTCGCGACGGGTTTTGCGTTAGTCCCCACAAACGCGAGGCTCGTTCATTATGATATTAAGCATGCGTACACTGTCTGTTCAGCTTTGCGCAGAGGCGATATCGTAGCCGATGAGGTTTATCCGAGGCGCGATTATTGCTAGTTGAAAACTATACCCAATACCCCGCCC
>JGI24158J21664_10008954_pt1 | contig 13352 bp, 8 predicted proteins | sample Ectturendosymbi3_FD_21664 | JGI IMG/M metagenome (IMG submission 21664) | reverse complement strand
TTTCTGCATATTTCCTTTTGCATGTTCACACCAGTTTGAACTTTCAAACAGGTATGAACATGCAAAAATTCAACTACTGTTGATAAAGTTTAACACTGGAAATCTGGGAAAAAATATGCCTTGGGCTCCAGCGATGTCGAAACCTTCGGAGTTCTAGGTAAAACTCTAACTAAAATTTGTCACGTAAAGCTTCTTTCCAATTATTGGCCGAAAAATAAACTGCACAAAAATGTATTCGACGGGGTACAATTTGAGAATCGGTAAACAGCAGTAACTGCAGAAAATAGGGCATTCAATTTTTAAAAAAGTTGAAATCGACATCGCCGCATAGTTCTTGTGTTCAAAAACACACAGGAATGTTAACTAAGCCCACCGACTCAAGCAAATTCCTGTTTCAAACATGTATGGAGTGAAAACGCGGATGACATCTTTGTAGTTTTTCGTGAAAATACAGTATAAGCGAAAGAAATTGTATTGTGACGTAATAAGAACGTCTTGTTGAATGTATTCCATGCTCGGACTTGGGCTTCTGCCTTTCCTTAAATTGCTCAGTTTAGCCTTCTTTCTCTATTCCGTGGCAGCCTCGTTACACAAATAGCCTGTTTACATGGCGCATTTCATTGTGCCCAAGTTGTGGCTTTTGGTCGATTGTAACTTTTATTTTCTTAGTCACGTTTAAGAGTGTGGCTTTCTTAAGCATGACTCAGCAAATGAAAAGCCACAATCGACCAAAAGTCACAATTAGGCCACAATGAAATGCGCCATGCAAACAGGCTAAAAATGTCTATGGAAAAAGAGAAAATTTGACAAAGAATGCAGAGGTTTCCAAGAAATGTGGTCCGTTTCCTACTTTTTTACGGAGGTGAATGGGATACCTGTATGTTTGGTGTGTTCACAGCAGGTTTCATTGGTGAAGAACAACATTCGAATGTTTCGTAAAGGTTGCTCCTTAATTGTGCTAATAATAATAATCATTTCCAGATAAGCTTGGACTTTTTGCATCAAAGTCATGAAAACAGTTGGAAGTAGTCATCACTTATAACCAGGGTGTTACATATTGATTACATTGGTCCGGACCCTTTGAGATGAAATTTGCCTGAAGTGGGCCCTGAACTGGAACGAGTTTGACATCCCTGCTTTAGTGAATACATTCGCACAGCTTCAACAACGTATCGTCCANATTTTCGGAGACTAGNGAATCAAAGAAAAACCTGGTATTGATGAATAATGCGTTTGCTGCGTTTCAATCACTGTAGGTCAGGCCTGCCCAACCTTTTTAATGTTGTGGGCCACTTTCACATGAGGAAATTTATTGCGGGTCACAAACGTTTTGTGATGTAACAACAAGCTATTGTGACGTAACAAATTCCTTGATTTTGAGAAGTTTTATGCGATAACACGAGGTCATAATGAGTCCTATAGTTGCATGCAGTGTTGCCAGCTTGTATGGATGTAAACCAAATCTAAATGGACATATTTTCGGAGCGTTTGTTATACAAGTTTTTGGGTGGTAGGCCCATAACAGAAACAACAGGTATAATGTTAATGTGTTCTGATGCAAATATACTTGAGCCTATAAAAACTACTAAAAATTTAAAAAGTGTGCTTACGAACTTACATCGCGGGCCACTCAAAACAATATCGCGGGCCGCATGCGGCCCGCGGGTTGGGCATCCTTGCTGTAGGTCATCATACGTATAACTGGCATTCTTTACAGTTTATCTATTGACACGACAAATTGATTTTGCTGCTCGCTGGTGTTTGTGGTTTTCTGCGAATTGCTCAANAGAAGAGTAAGTATGCCCACCCCTGGACTAATGCATCGCTGTGTTGCTGTTACAGAAATTCAGCAGGTTGAGAACAGGTGTCCAATCGTGTCTTTGGGAAATGAAGTCTCGGTCGATGTGATGAATCATGCATGAGAACGGAAATTCGTTTACTGCTCGGTAGACACATTACTCGCTTTGCGATTGAAGACTAAAGGGTCCCACTATTTTATACGAGAGTTTGATGCGACCAATTTTAGTGAACGCAACAAAATCCAAACTGAGTAAGATATAACAGCGATACCTCATGATTCGACTATTTTCATAGTAACAGCCTTAAATAATTCAATCAATGCACCTGGCAAATGTACACCAACAAAAAAGGATGCCAAAAATGCTTTTAGTGCCCGAATGACACATTTTTTTCCACTCTAAACCGTGTTGACGCGGTTTATTTTTTATTTCTAAGGAATTTTTCACCAAATTTATATTGCAGTGTACTTCAACATTTTAGCACCTGAGTTTGAACGTGCATTTGGTAAAGCGAATTGCCGAGTTTTAGTTTGTCTCGTAGTATACGAATGAACATCTGTAATTAGTTTAAAATAAGTGTTAAATGTAGCCGGCAGCTGACAGTTAGTATATTTGTACATATATTTGCTCACTTAAAGATTGCAAATATCTTTTAGTTGAAGAATTTTCTGCGTTTAATAAAAAAATTTTCTGCGTTTAATAATAGTAACTTTACGAGTCACAAGTCCATTGTCAGGAGATTCAGTGTCAACAGTCAACAATCAAATCACTGTCAACTCATTTCATTCGCAACAAACTGGACATTACAAAGACCTCGTCCGAGCTCACCTTCAGCGCATCCGAGGTTCGTTTGCCTTTGAACCCTCCAGCTCCGACAACAAACGTCACGAACTGATTGAAGAAGACCTTTTCACCAGATTCATCGAACGTTTCAACTGTAAAAAAGAAAGCAACTCCACGTCAGAAAGATTTGGGCTCTGGCCACCGTTTTCGTTCACAACTTGAACACAGTTGTTTGACGGAAAACATGTTTCTTTCTGAAAGAATGTTTGCTCTTATTACATCGTAAGGATTCCCGATGCAGTTCATATTTTATGTAAACACCGACGTGGAATATGTTAATATCAACATAAGATGTAGAAAATACACATGCTGGGGTGAAAACTGCGTCGAAGAGGATGATCTGAAGTTGACTTTCGCATCAAGCCAAGAGACTCCATTATGACACTACAATCATAAATAAATCAAAGAAGACTCGCAAGTTTTCCTTACTGTTTTTGATGATCGCACAGCCCGAGCCTTTGTCCAGCACGTCAGCGATACTGGCTTTGCTTGTCAGCTTGCCTTCGGTGGGAATCGGTTTAAATAACTCGAGGTATTGCTCGCCGTGTAATATCTGGTAAATTGGAAATCGTTCAATAATAAACACACACACGTATGCGTTCAACGTTTCATGATGTGCAAGAAATTAAAAAGTAAACATTCTCCAGAAACTTCAACAATTTATGATTCGAGGTGATATGTCGCTTAGGACGACGTTTGAAGGTCATTAACCAGAAAGGCGAGTGTTAGGTTTGCAGAACATGCGGCTGCTCCTTCGCATTAACTTCACCATCGCTGGGTTGATGTCCAGCCCCTCCACCGACGTCAGCTGCCCCATACTTCCAAACGGTGGGATCACGCCGTAAGATGGAAGAGCAGAGAAGTCCTGATTGCTTTCAAATAGAAACTTCAAGTGATCCTTCTGAGTAGTTGAACATCCGACTGTCAAAAACAAACAGACATCAAGGTAGTTGAGAAAATTGGCACGGAACACACTTTTGGCAATTCCATTACCTCCCAGTGCATACAAGATAAGTTGGTATCGGTCGTGCTCCGTGACGATTGGCTGAAATTCGTGCTGCTTAGCAACGTTTGGACGAATAGGATGCGTCGAACCGAGATCATTGTCGCCGGCACGCACGCGACTAATCGCTTCTGCCGTCTTTCCCGAAGATTCAGCAATGCTCTGCGCAATCAACAGCTTATCGAATTGCCGTCAACTGCCGGCTAAATTGTGATCTTTGACCTTCATATGAATGCAGCACAAAGCAAATATTGTACTTGCAGTGCGACGTAGACACACGTGGTTTATGAGGGACATACTGTAGTAGATGCATACTGCTGCTCTAAAGCGGGTACCTACAAACAATGGTGCATTATGCACGCACAACATTACAGATACACAGGTTCGAAATGAAATTTTGCTAAAGAAAAACACAATGATTCGACGTAATTCTGCACGTTTTCTAGAGGTTGATCTTACTGCCTACTTTTAACTTTTTTTGTAACTAGCGAAGTCATCATTCTTTACTTACGATGCATGTTATGAAGAAAGCTCAGGCTTTCAAAAAAACAAGTTCTCGTTTTGTCAATTTTGCGACGGATGCAAAATAATTGTGGTCGGAGAGATGAAAAGTCACAACAGGACAAGGAAAACATAGTTAAGGGCATTTCGCCACAAACATAACAGTGCTTCAGAACACGACACAAGGCGGAAGATCATGCGGTGGACTGTGCTTGGCATTTACGCTCGGTTCTAGCACAACTAATGGTGGGAGAAGCATGAAGAGGCGGCATTTGAAAATATTTACTGAGGAACTGCTCATCTACCAAATTTAAATACGCATACGATTCACTTTCGACGAATGGCGCACGGAGAAAAAACAGTTTGCGATCAAAACTGATGAACTGCAAAAGAAACACAGTCGTTGGCAAGTTTCGAAATAATGCAAACCCAGCATTAAATTTGAAGCTCTATTTCGGGCCAAGTACTTTAACAAAATAGCACTGCATACTACTTATCAGTTGCTGGTGACGTTAACGCAATGCGAATTACGTACAGGTCCACATGAGCATACCCCCACAGAAAAGGCGTCTTTCCAGTCAACAACTGCTGCCCAATTTTCTTTCACATCCTCAGCAGTCATAGGCTTGCCGAGTTCTCGCAGCACCGCTCCTTTCGTTCTCTGCCAACGCAACTTGGAGATCAAACCACCAGCAACTTCGAACACGCCACCTGCGCAAAAGTATGACCCATCTGAAACTTCCGTTTAATAGTTCGATTATAGAAATGTTCTTCGGCTGGAAGCTCAAAATATGCCTTTGCGTATGTAGAATGAAAACTGCATGCAAAAAGCAATAAAGAAGTAATTCCCACNGGTTTTCCGCTATGTTAACGTAGTCACAAAAACGTATCGAAACCGAGAACATGCTATACATCAAAACAATTTTACAATTGAATTGCAGCAGTGGCTCTTTTATTGTTGGATTTTCGACAAATCAAAGACTATTTCAATCGGTACATTCAACAGCACCTGTCTCATTGCAAGAATCGTGGCACAAGTACACCACCAATGGCATGATAAAATCGACCTTCATATCTTCTTCGGCATCTGCGAAAAGTGACAGGCAGGAAATTAAACGATTAGCTGCAACTTTTGATGAGGACGAAACAAACGTGCCACAATGCCATTCCAGCTACGTGGTGCTTAGGAAGCTGATGTGCTTTCCAAGGCACGTGACTCAGTCTGATAGAAAATGAAAGCGGGCATCGAGTTTCGAACGATATCACCCGATTCCCAGTTACAACTGATACTTTATGAGCCACCCAGCGTCAAACAAAGATGAAACATTGCAATTAATACAAGCCATATATGGAAGTCGGAAAACTTAGAAACAATGACTTTACCAGGTGGGCAGATGACAACGGTTTCCAACAGCTTCTTTTACTAAAAAAGCACTAACGAATTACAACACATGGCAACTTAAAGACGAAAATTTTTGACGACTGAATTTGATCTGGCAATTACAGATATTTTACAACTGGCAAAAACACGCGAAACAAAGGGCGTCTGCTCAATTATAGTATAGCAATGTCTTCAATATGCGAATGTATTTGTTGAAGTAGGTCCAAAGTGCACTGTACTGCAACAATTTGTTCCTACCTCATATATATGTAAAACATAAAGCGAATGGCATGCTACTAGTCACTAAAGATTAAATTAACACCGCTTTCATTAGATTAACAAACGTAAGAAGCCAATGTGTCTAATTTTCAGCAGGAAACGGCGGTAGAAGTCGACCAATTGTCGCCAAACAGCTATTAAAAGCATACTTGGAGGAAACAAGGACTTTGTCATTCTCGTCCATGCAGTGGGAGCTATTGTGTTGACGTGGATGCCGTACTTCTTTCCCTCCAACGACAGAGTGTTTGCAAATCCAAGCAGACCTAGTTTGGCTGAAGTACAAAATTTGCGCGGTAACTATTCGACATAACGCTAAATCAGCAGCAAGCAGGCAAATCGAAACTGGGCTGTTGCGGAGTAACAACCTCGCTGCACGGAGTCGTGCACGCATGCAGCTGAAAGTTTTTGGCCAAAGCTACGAAAAGGTTTCAAAATACAGAAACGAAACCAAAACAAATGTCATATGTTTTCAAGGTTTCAAGCCGTAATCGAGACTACTGGCTTCTGGCACACTGCAAAACATTGGATTAAGCATCCGTAATTACCATCTTTCCGCACCTACATTGCAAAAAAATCTTACGAGAGGTGAAATGTTGCCAGACATTTCGGCCTCCTGCTATGGGAAAATCTCCAAACAACAAAAGTCGAGAATAATAGTGAGAATGAAACCAAGATGCAAACTCTGATTCAAGATCCAGCCACATCTACCTTGGCCAAGGCCACATCACAAGTCTCGAAAACCAAAACCGGAACACTTAAACTCTTCAAGGTGGAAAAAACAATGTAGTACGGCGATTCCATGCAACGCAATATGCGAAACACCTATGTTCGGGTAAATTTCAGAGCCTAACCAGAATCCACAATAAGACGTACCTGCGCTGTAGTTAGTTTGCCCAAAGTTGCCGTAAATTCCCGAAGGAGAGGACGTCATTATGATACGTCCATAACCCTGTTTTTTCATGTGATTCCAAGCTGCTTTGGTGACGGAAAAAGCACCTTTAAGATGAACTTTTACGATTAAGTCCCATTCTTCCTCAGACATGCGGCCAAACGTTCGATCACGTAGGATGCTGCGTACGAACGAGCCAAGCGGTCAGCATTTCGAGAATTGAAGCCAGGGGTGGGGAACCTGTGGCCCGCGTCAGNATTTTCGTTAGCCANGTTACAGTAAAACACAACATCGTCCCAGAACGAAACCCCATGACAAGCAGACACGTAGACAGTAAGTCAAGAGATTCCTCTCCCGCTCCTTGACATAGTTTTTTACTTTCCTTGGGAAGATAAAGGTAGAATTATAAGACAAAATTTAATTACTGCGGGCCGTCAGCGATATTCCACAATTTATGCGGACCGTGATAATAAATAGGTTCCCCGTCCCTGATTTAAGCGAACGATTTTTAAACAGACGAAGTAGCCACCAACACTGATCGCAACACAAAACATTAAATTCACTGCTTGTTGGGAGCGATTTTGTGGAAAAGTTGGTAAATCGTTGGCAAAACCACGAGTATTTTGGACCAGGCATGATTTGAAATTTTATTTTTTAAACTGGAAATGACGGGCAGATCCGGCAATAGCCCGAAAACTTTTAAACATCAGCACTTTTTTACATCAATCGACACAAATATATTCAAAATCTTGAATACACTTTATGAATGGAGAATAATTACAAAAATAATTATCGTCTATTCCACTGAAGCTATAAGCTGCAGCCAAGCTGGCATGAGAATAGGTAAACCGTTGTGTTCCAGAAGCATAAATCGTTTGTCTCTGTTTCTGGTTACTAATTGACGAGGAAGCGCAGGTGCAATTGCCCCAAGGTGTGGCAAACATTAACAAAAGCACATTAATGAAGGACGAAGCAACTTTCTGCGCAAACTCACCCCGCGTTGTTGATAACGACGTCTGAAAAAAAATGTTCAGCGTTTGAAATATACCCTCTTTCGTAGGTAAATGCTTTAACCAGAACACGAGCATGCGCAGCTAACTGCCTCAGCACAGCAGCAGGATTGAAACACAAAGTTCTCACACTGCCTTGTAGATGTAGTCTACCCACAAACGAACTCTTTTTCAGTAAACAATCAAAAGACCATGATGTTGAGAACATTTCCAAAGGTCCCCTTCTTGATAAGGAGTCAAGCTAATTGTTGCAGGAGCGTAGGTCAAGTATCCCTACTAAGCGATATGACGTCTTGATATTGCCAAACCCGGGGCAAGTCAATGTAAAGGCTCTCACCACTTTGTCCGTTAAAACATCTCAAGAAGCACTCCTAACGTTGATCGTTTTCCTTGATTATATTAATATATAGAACAGACCCATTAATACACGTGGACATTAAAATCAGAGCAACGTAGTGCAAATCGGTTCAGTATAGAATAACGTCGAACAACAGCGCTGAGCGTTAACAGCTGTGATCGGAAACAACGGCCAATCACCGTGATATTAGGTTAGCAGGTTACCATATCAACTGCTAAGTTGTTTACAAAGTACGTAGCATCGAACCGCCAACAGAACATGCCTGAATCCACTCGGTAAGAAGGCACATTATACTAAAACACGCATGTAACAGCATTTCATGATCCCATGAACTTCAAATTAAATAAAACTGTCAAATGCCACTGGTTCGAAAGGTTANGNACGCACTGCGCGACCTACAGACAAGAAATNACAGTCTAACATTCTCTTGATACTTCAGATCTTCTAGCATACTGGAACTATGGGATTGCACCTTCTCGGTCAAGTCAAGCATGAAACGAACTTAGGTAACTAATGGATTGTGGAAGTAATTTCTACACCAGGATAATTTCAAGTTTTCCGTTTAGAAACGTTCTTGGAAAATGATGTTAATAATCTGCAATTTACATATGGAGGATTGCAGCCTCAACATTGTTTTTTTAAATAGCAAGAAGCTTTTTTCACCACAGCGTTTCAATATCGCTGAGTACACATACCAATTTTTCCAAAATGATCAAGAGCAGTTTGAACAAGTCGGTCACCGAATTCAACAGAATCTGCATAAAAATATTTTATTACAAATATGGAAACACCAATGATCAACAGATTCTACAACATTCATTGTAATGCTTGGAGATCTCAACAATGCATACAATAGTTTGCATTACATACACGGTTAGCAGGTAATCCACCACACTTTTTACCATAGTTAGCCACAGCTTTTCCACCCTGTTTTCGAATTTCTTCAACAACAGAATCCGCTGATTTTGTTGATTTCCCAACACCACCAGGAGTTGATCCAAGATCATTAACTGCATCCAAACAAACTCTCACGTGACTTTAAATTAATCATATCATACATATGTATTCAGATTAAAGTACATTTCAGTTTTCACATACAATTTTTACAATGCCACCAATAAACTGCTGAACTTAAAAAAGTGGCATAAGTACATTGTTGAGTTGCAAGCTTACCTACAACATAGGCACCCCTTTGAGCAAAGTCCAAAGCATAGCATCTTCCAAGACCTGTCGTTGGAAATGCAGATCTTGATTAGCTAGGAGTTCAAATTTTTTTGAACAAAAAAAAAACAGCAATAATACACTCTGTAACGTTCGCAGAATTGCTGCGTATTTTTGCTTGTGTGTTGTCATTAACGCGATGTTTCCCCTTTGCTACATTCCGCATACCTTGGTCAAGGAGTAGTTGTTGTTCAGTAGGGGAGGAGGCAAAAGAACTCGCTATTCTGAGCATTACTAGGACCGTGAAGGTTGGTCCGTTATAGAGAGACATAAGGTCTTTGAATCTTGCAGCACAAGACTGCCACAGCGTAAGGCTGATTCTGATAAAGGGCATAAGGTCCTCAAAGCACAAGGCTGGTTCTATAATTTTCGTTTATCATGTTCGTTGGCCACGTTTTGTGGGCTTGTCAAGATAAAGTAACGTGCATTAACAAATTTTGTGGTTGTCTGTTCTCTTGATGTGGACCTGATTGTCAGTCAGGAAGCTACACACTCAAACAATGATTTTTTATATTTCATTACTTCAGATAGTTGAAACACATTCTTAATGCTAGTAACAAGGCAAAAGGGTATCAGGGCTAGCAGAAGTTGGAAAACTTTGATAAGGTCTCTAATTATAAAAGAATTTGAAATAATGCTTAGTAAAATGATTACCTGCTCCTCCTCCAGTAACTAGGACCACTTTTCCATCGAATCGTAATTCACCCATTTCTTATTACAAGTAGAAATTCCAACCTAACTTGATTTAAAGAACAATCTTGCAACCAAACAAATAATAACAATTTAAAAAACTGACTGTCTGCTTTGAATTTCACATTTAGGCTTAATTCCAGGTCATTTTGAAACTTAGATGCCTATTACATGTTATTAGTTTGTTACTGGTGGTTACCAGCACAAGGTGTAAAACCCAAAGTAGGTCACTAGCACACATTTATAACTTCTGAGTAAAAGAATTTCATGTTATCATTTATGCATAGTTTTCCTCATAAATAATAATTTTCTTGGCAAGTTACATTCTACTGCCCAGTACAGATTGCTTCTTACTATTTTGTTATATTTAACATAATATTCTCTTCAATGTTTTTCACTATAGCTGAAGATCAGTGATTTCACAGTGCACTTCCCAGTGTGTATTGCTGTGTAACCCTCTGCTCCTGTGTTAATAAATGAACCACAAATACCTTCCAAAATGCAATATTTGTTAATTGTTGGAATATCCTCTTAAGGTCTAAAATGAGACAAAAGCAGACCAACAAGAGTCATAATTTTTGTAGGTAGAGACCACATGTAAAGTAAATATAGTCAGTTTTGTACCCAGATTTTATTATGGGTTTTAAAATAGGTTCTATATGTCTTTAACACCATCAGAGCTGGGGTATGATATATTCATACCTGGAAATCAGCCTAAAGCCAGCAGTTGTCGATTGCTTTACCAACGCCATAGCTCCTCTGCCGATTGCATTAGAGAGCTGTTCAAACCCTCAAAAGATTCGGCAAGTCATCTAGCCTGCACTCGAAAAAATATGTTTGGTTGGGGGTTGCGGATTTTTTGTGAGTGATGACATAAGTGGAGTAGTTTTTAGGCCATTTTGGATCATGTTACCTGGCCTAGGGCCTAACTGCTAAGCCAAAGTATTTCGCTGAAGTTTTTCGTTGGAAACTAGGCTCCACTTCAAGTCTTTTGAGCCTTTGATCAACTTTTTCACTTTACCATTGATCAACTTTTTAGCGTTTCTGGTTCAAAAGTTATGATCTAAAATAAACAAATTAATTATCTAATGAACTAATTAATCAAATATTTTTATTACTTTAGACCATAACTTTTAAACCAAAAACCCCAGCAAGTCATCCAAAGTATCAACAAACTCGGATTGTCGCCTAGTTTCCAATGAACACTTCAGCGAAATACTACCATCTAATGGTATGGGCCTAGGACTAGGTGAAGTGGGTCAAGATGGCCTAAAAGTCCTCTACTTATGACGTCACTCACAAAAAATTTGCATCCTCAACCAAAAAATTTTTGTTTCATTGCAAACTGCAAGACAAGACTTGCTGAGTCTTTCGAGCCTTTGAACAGCCCTCTACTGCTTTTAGCCCCAGAGCTATGCTCGTGCAAAGTCACGTGCGATCTGGTTGTTTTGGCATGAACCGCTTGATTTAGATCAGACATGAAAGTGTTAATTTGAAACCTCTGAAAACATGGATGTTGTTGCCAAATTCTAACTTTAAATTTTTTAAAAATGTAAATGCATTTGACACAAGCATCTGGAAAATTCACTTGGATGGGGCAGTGCAATACTTAATACAGATTAAGTTTAAAAAAAGAATCAATCATAAAATATTCAAATGCACCAATCTTTTAAAAGTGCTCTTATTTGGGCAATTCCAAGGGTGACTCCAGTGAGATTTGGATTAAAAAATTAACCCTAAAACTATTTTCTTTCCCTGCACATTAAATTTCAAAAATGCTTCATGCATCAAAAGCTTCAGACTTGATGCTAAAACACATTTTGCAAAAAATATTTTTACAGCATACTTCATTTATTTTCAAACTGGATTTACCCTTAGCAGAGTAGTGGCAGCCAGTAGCTAAAAGTCTTGAAACACCTTCAAGTTCTCAGAATATTGAAACAACTGGTGCCTGCTCCATACCAAGGCAGGATTAAGTCAGATTGGAGATACAATCAGACCACCTCAGCCTGGTCCTTGGTCAGCCTCTAGGTCTTTTTCCTGTTAGTGTGACCAACAGAATTCACTTTACCAACCGTTCTTGGATTTTTAAAGTAGGATTTCCTGAATTTTAAAGTAGGATTTCATGATTAACATTTCACCAGTTATATTTTTGTATGTTTAGTTTGCACATGTTGTCTGCATACCAGAGCATGTAAATAAAGAAATCGTAGGGTGCCATAAAGCACACGGAAGGTTTTTGTTGTTACGCAAAAAAGTACTGATGAGATAGGTACACTGTGGTACAATGCATCAACAACTATATCAGTTGGTCACCATCACACAGGAGCAATAAATAATTGAGGAAAAATGAAGATTTGCAAAAACCATCAGACATTTGAAAAGATCGAATAAAAAAGTTAGATGAAGATCACAACGTTGTAAAATTTGATGCATATTATTCTCAATAAGGCATCAAAAGCCTTGGAACGATGGCTAACTTGGTGTGGGCAAACTCATTCCTGGGTATGTAATGCACAATTCAGTAGGCATTATCATGCAGTACATAAGCGCTTCATACTAGTCTGTGTGTATTTGCTCCACAATTGGCAAGCATACATTGGCATGCAGTAAGCATAAAATAAATTGTTTTTTACTGCAGGAGAGTACTGATTGAATGTGCCACAAAGCTTGCTTGCTGCACAATATAGCAATTTCACTTGTCTCTTAATATCATCATTTTTCAGTACGGCATTTAGCAACACACCATAACATTTCACTTGGTCAAAAATTGTACACGTACATCATTCAGAAAAATATTTGACGGAGCAGGTTGTTTATACTTTTGGGGGAAAAAAGAACATGAACACCAGTTGTTTTGTTACAATTAAAGGTAAGTTCGCATTCACCAGCATAGCCACCACAAATATCCAGAAGACGTTGGAGTCCACTAATACTGGGGCTGAACACACATAATATCTCCAAGAAATATTCGATGATTCACAACCATCACCATATTTCCCACAGTCAAGTGCATCCCACCCTGGCTGAAGCCAGCTGGTCTGAGAGTTCATCAAGGTAAATCACATACATATATATGGGCACAGAACTAGAGAAAAACGGGCCGAAATTTGGGTTTCACCGATATATCGATATAAGCCAAAAGGTCGATTTTATCAACCTCAGTAACCAAAGTTATGTGAGGCAGCAGTCGTCTAGCCCAATGTTTTTCAACCTTTTTTGCATCACGGACCACTTTATGCAATAAAAAGATTTGGGGGAACACCAAACAAAATTTTATGATCACAATTATGATGTTTAGTTCTGTTTTGGCTCTTTNAATTTATTAAAATTAACAAGAAAGTCCTATTCGTTTTCTCCTAAAACTAATTACTTTCA